>Ga0208645_1003232_pt1 | contig 12189 bp, 8 predicted proteins | sample VirMetDEL_Sep_01_FD_184519 | JGI IMG/M metagenome (GOLD analysis project Ga0208645, IMG submission 184519) | Aqueous microbial communities from the Delaware River and Bay under freshwater to marine salinity gradient to study organic matter... | ecosystem: Environmental > Aquatic > Marine >...
CGCAGATGGTTTTAATGAAATTGTAAACGTTGGATAATTGTCTTTAGATATGATTGTACCAAAAGAATCTTGAATTGTTTTTGCAATTCCAGTATTAGTTCCTAAACCGGCAATACTAACGGTAACTTGATCATCAGTTAATCCAGGTGTAAATTTATTTTCATATTTTGTGACCGTAAAGAACTTATATCCATAGTCACTAGAATTGAATCCATCTCCAGAAGCACTATACTTTTGAATACCTTCAAGGAAGACTTCATCATTCACTGCAAATGGATCTGTAGAGAATCCTGCAGATGGTGTTGTGATAATGCAAGTAAAGATTCCAGTATTTGATGATTGGACCTGTTTTATACTAATGCCATTGGTATTATTGACAGTAAAGAGTTCTGCCGATTGATCTGAAATTCCTTTTGGTGGGACATCAATCTTCAAACCTGTAATTGAGTTGGCTGTCAATATTGGTTTTATCAATCCATTATCCAATACGGTTCTTGTGTTGTTGTTGACAACAACTACTTGAGGTTCTGAAATATATCCATATCCACCGGATGTTATGGTAACAATACCAATCGTATTTGAATCCTTTAACTTAATATTTGGAGATATGAAAGCTTCTGGTTGTAATGTTTTATCGGATGAATACTCAAATCCCTCATTTATAACTTTGGTTTCTATAATGTTTCCAATTTCATCAGAATTGAGGGAAACAAATAGATTTTCTCCATTTGCCGAAGTTACATTTGATAAAGAGGGTAGTTTTTTATATTCAGATCCACCAGATAAAAGTTTTACTCTGTTTACTGGTCCTGATGCTGATAAAGAGGTGGTTGTATATTCTAACTTATCACACTCTGTAGACGAATATGATAATCTTTCTGGTTTTTGTTGCAATGAAACTTGGAATGTAGTATTTCCTACACCTGAGATTGAATAAGTCTGATTGTAGAAACTATTAATAAATTCAATCTCAGAGAAATTATCAACATCTTTATCGGAAGTACTAATGTATCCAGATTTCTCTAAAGAATAATATAGTTTTTCTGGGAATCCAGAAGAATGGTTGAGTGTATATGATGCACCAGAAAGACCTGTAGTACCAACACCAATCGTACTAAAAGTAGATGTGGACCCAGTTGATACAAACTCATTTTTGAAATCTTGATCATAATAAACTCTAAATACATATCCAGACAAAGAAGAATCGGATAGATCAAATACAAGATTATTGTTTACTACAGATTCTATTCTTGGATTGATTAGAGAAATAGTTTGTGATGATCCACCAGTTCCAGCAATACTTACCACGACCGGTGGATTTTGCTTAGAATTGGTAAGGGTTTCACTTAACTTAATAGTATTAGAGTCTACTTTGTAAACAAAATAAGAACCAGTACTTAGACCAGAAGCAACAACATTTGCTTCATAATAAACTTTATCTCCTGTTTTTAAATCATGAGAACTAATGGTAATCTCATTGGTTGAAGTATTGACACCTATAGATGTAAACCCTATAGGATTAATTTGTAGGTTTCCTGTAAAAGAATTTCTTTTTACTACGACAGCAGTCGATGTTCCTATTCCAACAGAAAGATTTGGTTTCACATTTAATGTGATTGTGTCACCAGCAGTTAATCCATGTGCTGTTGATATTGAAACTGTTGATATAATCTTTTCAACTTTTGCAGTTTTCTGCTCAAAATTACTTTCAAAGTAGTAATCATCTTCATTATCACCATTTGTGATAAAAAATACTTCGTCAGATGTAAGGGAAGTTTTTATGCCAATGGTGCTTGATGACTTATTAACAGCATATACTGTAGATGGAAGATTAAAAGGTGTTCCTGTTGGAGAAGTAGAAATTGAAATGTGACCATTGCCGTTTCTACTGTATGTTAACTTTTGATTGGTTTGGAAAGGATGATCTTCTAAACTAATTCTCTGAGTAGGAATAGATCTCGTTATAGTTTCTTTTCCGAAAGAATAAGATACTTCATACCCAGTTCCCGCAGTCGTGCCTAATCCAACAGATTCTCTGGGGTTGAAGTAAATCTTATCATCAACTTTTGATTTAAAATGATCTAGTTGCTGATCAATAGTAAAAGTTTTTGCTTTAACCGTTATTGCCACACCAACATTATGTGCTGTTCCTGAAAGACCTCTCTTTACTCTAAGAACATTTTTGTTTTTATATACATTGAGAACTTCAAGAGTCTCTGTTCCAATCCCAATCGTACTGCCAACAGAAATCCCAGATGGGACTTGTGTTACATAGATTTCTGTTGTTGCAGCACCAGATGCCGCAATCTGTGTTGTTATTCCTATATTTGCAATACTTGGAACATCAATCTTAAAATATCCATTCAGTTTTGAGAGAATAGAAGTACTAAATCCAGATATTGAAACATAATCATTGTCTGAAAAAGTGTGGAAAGGTTCAATAGTTATGTTTACTTTTCCATCATTTCTCCAAGTAAATAATGCATTATTGTATGATACATATGATGTATCAACTCTACTAATAGTTTTTCCCTTCAACTCTGAAATTTCTGCAGAGATTCCACCACCATTTGTTCCAGTATTATTAAAGTTTAAAGAATCATTTACTTTAAAATTGTCACCAGGATTTATAATGTCTATAGATTTAATAGATCCTTCCTGAACAGACTCAATAGATATCTTTTGTCTTTTGATTTCATTACTTTCGATGATAAAATCATTATCAGCATTTGGTTCGGAAATCTTATATGGAAAAGTATTTCTTGAAAGTGTTGAGTTATTAAAATCAAATGTTTGGTTTAATGTTGGATTTTCACTTAAAGTATTTGATCTAAAAGTATCTCCAATAAAATACGGGAATTGTGGTTTTCCTGATACTGAATCTATTGATGCATAGTATGCATATACTCCATTTGGAAACTCTTCAGTCTTTGCAAATCTTCCATTATTTCTATCAAGATCTCCACTTCCATTTTCATATCTATAATCTTCAACAAAAAATCCTAGAGGGAAGTTAGTTGTTGATGGTCTATCATAAACATTCGATGCATTTCTAACATAACTGGAAGTCATCGTTTTGATACCAGAACTTATATTTTCTGGATCTGCAGATGAATATGAACCATATATTGGATTTCCATCATATGCCCACCCAATGATTCCGGAGAGTTCTGATCCATCGTCTTGGAAAGATGTTCTTAATGCATCAAAATAACCAGTTACCGAATAAGATAACTCATCATCAATATCTTTTAAAATCTCAGTTTGCTGTGTTGATAGTTTTTCAACTTGATTGACTGATAAAGATCTGATAGAAGAATCTAATATTTGATCTTTTCCACTTGCAATGACTTCAATAGTACTGGAAGTTGAATATCCAATACCAGCATTAACTATTTTTACTTCAGAAACTCTACCATTAGAAATTATTGCTCTCAATTTAGCTCCTGTTCCAGATCCAGTTGGATCATTAACAATGACATCGGGAACTGAAAAATACTCAAATCCACCGAACTGTAGATTGACTTGATTTACCGACCCATCAACTATGATTGGAGAAAAATGTGCATCTCTACCATTTTTTACTGTAAATGATGGTTTCTTTTGGAGGTTTAAAATATTAGATCCATATCTTGTTCCTGGTTCGTAAAGATAGATTTGTTTAAGCGACCCTTTAATAACAGGTGTTAGAATCACAGACTGTGTTTGGGTAGTTGTCCCAAGTCCAACTGTCGTAACCTCAGCTGATGCTTGAATATCAGGATACTTGAATTGTTGAAAACCTGTTCCCTTTGAAGACAACTTCACAAATTTTCTTTGTTCATAGTTAGTGATATTTGTGCCTCCAATACCAGCATCACATACTCTAAATGAATCATTATTATTCTTTAAGACGTAATATTGATTAGTTGTAGTCAATCCAGAAATATTTTGTGGTTGTGTCGATCCCAGTCCAACAACTGATGCATATTCTACAATTTCACCACTAGAAAATCCATGATTAGTAAAGTTGATCAAACTTTGTGAGGTAGATATTCCTGATGGTTTTACTAAAAGTTTTCTGTTTGTGAATGTTCCTCCATCAATAACTTTTATTTCCGAAATAGTTTTCTTTGGTGTTCCAGTTAAAAATTTATGAGTTCCACTCAAAGAAGTAGTTCCAAAAGAAATAACATTTGTATTGGATTGATAATCATCAAAAGTATTGAACAATTGAACAGTAGTATTATTGTCAATCTTCACAAAATAATTTTTATTATCAACTAATGCAGATACTCCTAAACCAATGCTGATATTTTCATTTCCATTATTTCTATAAGTAACTTCTTCACCATTTGTTAAGTTATGGCCACTTAAAAACGTAAGTTGTGATGTAGTAGTGCTTATTCCTCCACCTTCAGTAGTTGCTCTACCATCGAATAATATCTCTCTTCTCTTTACAACTGTTACTGGTTCAAAAGAGCCACCGGATCCATTTCCACCAGTAACATTGACTGACAATACTTCCTTGATATCAAAATCTTGCTTATCAACAAAAATTTCTTGTACAGAACCACTTATTACTGGTTGAACCAATGCAGTTGTTCCTAATCCTGCCGAAACTACTATTTGTGGAGGATTTATTACATCAAAATCAGATCCTCCATTCAAAATATTTACATTTTCAATAGGACCAGAATAAATCTTATCAAAAGTTTTATAGTTAGAAATTTCGACACCATTAATCAACATTCCAGTTGTTCCTGGAATTGTTTTTTCTCCAGTTCCGTTCTTAATATTTGGATTTAGAGTAAATTTCTTTAAAACTTTTTGTGGATTTATCGTCCTCGATTTTTGGGAATATAAAACAAAACTATGTGTTTCTAGTGGTGTTGTTGAGGACTCAAACTGAATGGCATTAGAATCAGAATCTAAAAATGAGTTGGAAGTGAAAAGTTTTATCTTTTTGGGGTTGGATAAAACTTTAACATAGTAAGGACCTTCAGGTAATCCATTGAGAGGGGTTCCAGATGCTCTGTATTGGATCCTTTCTCCACTAATGAAGGGAGCATTAGTATCAAATAATATAGAGGTATATAAACCAGTTGCAGGATCTAAATCCGATAGACTTCCGGAAGTTGCAGAAATCGATGCCGAATTCAAAGTTTTTGTTATTTTATAAGTAAATGTATTTCCAAATCCATTTCCCCAAGAGGGAAGAGAATTTGATGCAACATATGCATAATCATCATTATCATTATCTAAGTATAGATTTTGAACATCTGAAATAATACTATTATTTCCATATTTAAATGGGACAGAGGCACTGTTTGCCTTGTTGATCTTTCTTCTTATCTTGTAACTTTTACTTGAAACTGGACTGAATCCAGTTAAATTTCCTATAGATAATGATTTGGATTGTAGAGGTATATCGGCATCAATATATGGGTTAGTTGAAAATTCGGTTGGAAACACAACAGTGTTTGTTGTTTCATCTATAAACTCTACAAGATCTCCTCTTTTAAACTGAGATTTGTCTACAGTCGTTTTTAATATAACTGATGTCCCATCAAAAGAATCGATACTGACAGAAGAACTAGTGTTGTAGATCCAAGAATTTGCAAAAATTTCTTTATACGTTTTATTTTGTTCTGGATTTTTGACTAAAGTACCAACATTTTTAACAGTTATTATATCACCTTCATTGACAGAAATAGTTTTTGACTTTTGTACAAAATCAGATAAAACACCAGTAAGTCTCAAAACAACTTTCTTTGTGATATCACCATCTTCATAGGTAAAGTAAGTATCATCAGAATGAATATTATCAGTGGCAGTAATATCACTAGTAACTCCAGAACATCCTAAAAACTGATTAATACTTTTGTCAGAGTATGTGATAATATTTGATCCAGAATACAATATACCCGTTTGTCCAAATCCGATGGTGGAATCTACAGATATTACCGAAGATCCTATACTTATATTCTCTAAAACTTTTGAACTAGGTGTAACTGAAAAATTTCCTTGAACACTACTATTGTCATCATATCCAACGAATAATCCGATTTTAAAATATTGCTTTTGATTTCTTGTAAATGCTTCAACAGAAGATATCGATGCATTAGTAGCATCATCTGTCGTTTTTGTTAATGTTTGACCAACTATTTTTAATGGATTGCCGGAAATAACCTCAGCAACACATATTTCCCTTCTAATAAACTCTGCATCAGAAGGCTTAATCAAATACTCTTCAAGATTGATAATCCTTGGGTTCTCTCCATATAATACATTGAATAAAATCCTAAACGAATCATCTGTTCCTTTTGATTCGTAGAAAGACCTTGCTTCTTTAATAAAGTTTCCAACGTTTATTTTGGAATCAAAAACTCTATCCTCAAATCCTGGAGTATATGTAAATTTTAATTTCTTATAAAATTCTTTTAAAAATAGTGAACTTAAGTTCTGTATTTTTACACCACCACTATGGGATGCTGCGGTTGATGTAGAGAATACTAACTCTTCTTCATTTAAATCTGCATGATAACTGGTAATACCAGAAAAACCACGAACACAACCAGTAAAAGTATTTGATGTAGTACCAGTATAAGTTATAATCTCACTGTCTATTTTTAAAAGTCCGTACTGATTAGGAAATCCTTTTGTACTTGAAACAGTAATAGTAGTATCATCTACACCAATATTAGATGATAGTGTGGTAAAACCAACAACCACATCTGGGGTGAGGTTATCTACCTTTAAATATTCATCTAAATTTTCTACAATATCAACAGGTCCACCCTGATATTCTTGAGAAATATAATATTGCTTTAAAAAATCTACTGCCTTTGGACTTTCATCCAAGACAAATTCTGGCAACTGATTGGAAATTATATCCTGAATCTTTACTCTAGATTCAATCCCAGTCTGTATCATACTACTCTCTGATTAAACTTCCGTTTGAATAACTTGATGTGTAAAAATCTCTGTTGAAAACAGTTCCAGATATTTCATCACCAGATGAAATAACATCTTTAATCATATTTATTTTGGTTTTTGAAATATCAAAATTGATATAAAGATCTCTCAAACCAACTACATCATTAGATTCTGGGAAAGCTTGTATTTCAATGACATTGTTTGGTTTCACTGTAGAGACTATATTCACTGTTCCCAGATTTATTTCACCTTTTACATAATCAATTGTTCCTGCAGACTTAGCAATAACCCTTACAGTACCATCAGGTAAGTTCTTAATAATTGATAAAATTCCTGTTTTTTTATCTGCATTTGGAACATCAGTCAAATAAACAATATCAGGTTCTCCAGATACTCTGAATCCGGTCGATTTGATATTTTTGCCCTGATCAGAAACATGGAATTGATTACCAAAACATAACTCATATTGTGCAAACTGATTCAAAAGTGCTACCAAATTTCTTCTTATCTTAATTCTTGTAATATTTGATGTTACAGCAGTATCAGTACTATCGATAGTTCTGAGTACTTTACTGTATCTAAATCTACCACCAAACTTATTTAAATCTGTTGATTGAGAATAATTTGTAAGTGAGTTGGATATTTTTGTTTTCAGATCATTTGCAGTCGATACCATAGAATCATTATAATAAACAAATGAATCTGCTTCAACATACAATATTTTAAGATCAACTATTTTTTGATTAATACCAGAAATCGAATACTGTTTTAGTTTTGATAATATTCTTGACTTATTAAAATCGGATACAAAAAATCCATTTTTAGGTTTGATTGAGATTTGAACCGTTCCAAACTCTGGTGGATCAAGTTCTTCACCACCAACAACAGACACAGATTCCGTGTCTGAATAAATCGATTTAATAATCGTTTCATAATCACGCGCAGTAACTGCTCTATTCTGCGAGGAGTAAATTCTTGGTGCAAAATACTTGATAGAATCTATAGTTTCAATTTCTGAACCATTCTGAGATGATCGTGTCGTTGTAACAGTAAATGGTTGTGGTGAAACTGGATTACCATTACTATCGACTATTCTTCCAGAGAAAGAAAAGTTTGCGGCACCATTACCATCTTTTCCATCTGTAACCAAATAGTTTACTGTAATAATTTCACCCGTTTCTAATTTTCTACCAATCAGTCCATCACCAAACAAGAGTTGATACTTTTCATCCTGAATCTCTTGAATCAAATAGATGTACGAGGATCCAGTTGCATCAGTAATATTATCAATCAGATTATATTCTATACCTAATCCAGAATCATTTTCTTTCTTTACATATACTTTAATCGTTGATGTATCGATAAAAGAGTTGTCAAGAATAAATCTTTGATCAAGAGAAGAATCGACTACAAATTCTTTTGTAAGATATGTTCCTTGACTTACTTCAATATTTTCAAATGTGGCAGTTCTTTGAGTAGTGGGAACACCATCTATTGTAATATCTGTTATTGTAGTTGGTAACTGAATATCCTCTAAAATTGAAAATGTATATGACGTATCATTCGTATTTCCAACACAAGTAAGTCCTCTTTTCAATACAAATGTCGGTGTGGTTGTATTTCTTACATTAATCGTAAAGGTCACAGATGCCTTTGCAGCAGTCCTTGACTTTGGTACGTACCCAATGTTCCTTGCAAGTGATACAACGTTCTCACGGAGGGTTGCAGAGTCCAGAAAGGACTCATTCACAACCATGTTGGAGTTAAATGCCGTAATATAAGTATTATATGCGAGAGTATCGATCAATACAGAAAAGTTAGAGCCCTCGAAGTCAAATCCTGAAAAGTCAGAATTAGCACGAAGATAACTTCGAATGGACTCTTTTATTTGATCGAAATCGAGATCTGTAAATTTTGTAAAAGGCATATTATCTGGTTGCCTCTAATAGGAACGAATATTCTTGTGTCGGAAACTCTTGACCAATAATATCAAAAACTACGGTAACTTCGAATTCATTTTGATCTGGTCTTGGGAAGACTTCGACTTGTAAATTATCGACTCTTGGTTCAAAATTTTCAATCGATATTTGAATTTGATCACTGATTACTGATGCAGTACCAAAATCAATAAACTCAAAAAGACTTCCTCTTACGTCTGATCCAAATAATGGATTAAAAAACTTTTCGGTGGGTATCGTTTGAACAATATTTCTCACAGACCTACGAATTGCTGCCTCATTTTTGAGCACAGGTAAGTCTTTAGTAACAGGATGTGGATCAAATGATAAACTAATATCCTTAAATGTTCTAGATATCCTCCGATTTGCCATTTTGACTAGAGTTTTCTGACTTTATTTATACCCTCATTCGTAAATTGGTTCAGTTCCATACTCCCAATCATCATAATCCTCATCATTACGGATTTTCTCATGCAATTCTGCTTGTTTTTTGAAGTTATGACGTTTTGCCTTATCGTGCATGACCTCAGAAAGTACTTTTTCTTCAGGATCATTTGTTGCCTGTGGATTTTTCCAATAGTCTGTAATCAAATTTGTGGTTCCCCACATCTGATACATGTATTCCGAATCACGATCTACTGGTGAATTGCCCATTTTTGCTCCTGATTATTGAAAATCAGAACTTTTTGAGGGGTTACTATCCCTTAGGACTATTTATTTTCCTCTTCTTCACGCTCTTTGGCAGTTTTCCAATGATATTCGTCTTCTCTACCCATTCCAAGACGATCATATCCATTCTCAACCCGATAATATTGAGTCGAAACCTTAAAATCAGGCATTTTTGGTTCGACAGGAGTCAAACTATTGTCAAAAATACGCAATCTGTTGTTTGGATACAGTGCATATTGTCCATTTTCAAGTTCAATAAGGTTATGTGACTTGTGTTCGGCAGGATTTTCACTTGTGGCATAGTCAACATAGTCTGGATCATGATGATAGTTATCGATCGTACAGACATATGTTCCTTTTACGATGCCATGATCTCTCGTATAGCATTCAAAGTCCATTGAACCAATAAACTTTTTATCCACAGAAACAACACCATAATCCATACAGTTCCAAAACTGTAGATTTGGCAAACTCATATCTGGTGTTGGAATTTCGGGTTTCCAAACAAAGGCACTGATCGGCAGTTTATCGTACATTGCCGCATACTCTGGTAAATAGGTCTCAAAATAAAAAGCACGTCCAGGAATCGACTTAACCGAAACCCAGACGCCCTTTACAAATTCACCATGCCCACTTTGATGATCCGTGAGATATTCTTTACGAACCCATACCTCTACTGACGGAAGGTTTGCAATCAAACATGCCATGGTTACCTTATTTTACTACAAGTATGTATTAGTGACCTTGACCACGATACTTCTTGCGAGCCGAGTTACGCGACGTTGCCGCATACTTTGTATTTTTGCCCGTGCCCTGACGAGTTTTTTTCGGCTTACCGGGCATAAAAACACCCTTCTGAGCACCAATCTTTGAACGAACTGCCATAATACTCCTTAAATTTCAAACATTTTTGTTTCAAGATCTTGCGGTCTTGGAGAACCTTTCTGATAATACTCTATCGAAAGGTCCTCCATAATATCAAAATACTCATCCTCCGTCAAGTTCTTGTAAAGTACTTCCCCTTTATGGAGGATTGTATATTTTGTCTGTTTCATCAGATGACTCTTGTCTTCTCGTGACCAACTCTAATACGAGGATCACACCAGATTTTAAAACCTGCTTCGATAGCATCGAGACAGAATGATACATCTTCTCCACACATATCCTGTACCTCTCCAGACTCAAAGACTTGCATCTTCGGTGCAAACCATGGATACTTCATCTCAGAGTGCTCAAAGACTCCGTTCTTGATCAGTACCCATCCGAAACCTGTATAGTCCACAGTAAATGGTTTCTTACGTCTTGAAATACTCTCAAGTGTTTCATGATTCATTACACCACCATTGTTACGGAAATCATCTTCTTCCATCCAGTGTGCAACACTCGTGGTACGACCGTCTTCGGTACAATACCATCCACTTGCAATGTCCTGGTCCATCAAAACTAATTGCCAGAACTTGTCAGTGTTGAATACAATATCACTATCAATCCATAACTGATAATCATAGTGCAACTTCCCGTCCCAGGGAATTTGATCCGGTCCTCGCAGTACATTCGCACCTAAACACTTGCATCTTGCAAAGTTTACCATTGATGAATAATCTTGCGAGATCTGAATGCTTGCACCCGCTTGCACCAGATCAAAACAAAGTTGTACAAAGTTTTTGAGGTATACATAGGAGACTCCTCTACCAGGTAGGCAAAACACAACGGCCTTGCCTTTGATCATTTCTTTTGCCTTATCATAGTCCCATTCCTCCTGGTTGCTCTCGGATGGTTTGGGAGTCTTTGCTTTAACAGTAAATCCTTTAGCCATAACTGTAAGTAACTACGTCAGTATCATAACACTCTATCTATGCTTAGTCAAGATCTCTGATAATAATGCAGTCGTTCTCAACCTCGACGTTTACTTCTACTCCCTCGTACCATCCCTTCTCATCACAAATCCATTGAGGGATTGTGACATAATACTCACCGGTTACTGGATCGATCTCTACAGTCGTTAAATTTTCCTGCGGATTTTTTTGCATATCTTTGAATCCTGTTGCCATTTTTTATATATTAAAAAAATTTTTTATGAGAGAGAAATAACGAAGTCGATCTGGGTCGTTTATAGCTTAGGGAAGTTAGCGATTTTATATACGGGGGGGCATCACGGCGGGCAACACATAAGGGGGGCACATACCCCCCAACTGCTGTATCACGAACGAATGCCTAAAGTGATAACTTTCTGCGGATATCTCTCTCTACTTGATTCAATGCATGACGACAGGAAGGTGTAGATGCCGTGTGAATCTTGACTCCAGTGCGATGCCTCCAGACTAAATGTTTGTTTGATCGATATAACTCAAACTCATAAGATTGCATGAGTTTGGTGAGTGCCTTCTGGTGTTTCATGATGCAGTCTGAAAACGATTGTTGTTGAAGTTGGCATAACTGAAGAGACGACGATTCACCAACTTATAAGTACCGAACTCATTGGAGTAAACATAACCTTCGGCATCGATTCGATCGTATCCAATGTATGCTTCGGGACCAAGATTACGGCAGAGATAGAGTGCATCATCTTTGATAGATTTCACGAGTGCCCATAACCCAAGCAGAAGAGGATCGCAGTCAAAATCATCATTCACGACGGGACGAT
>Ga0208645_1003233_pt1 | contig 12188 bp, 23 predicted proteins | sample VirMetDEL_Sep_01_FD_184519 | JGI IMG/M metagenome (GOLD analysis project Ga0208645, IMG submission 184519) | Aqueous microbial communities from the Delaware River and Bay under freshwater to marine salinity gradient to study organic matter... | ecosystem: Environmental > Aquatic > Marine >...
CCGCCGACCATCTCCGGTGGCATCGGGCAGAGGACCGGAATGTTGACGTGCAGGGTGATTCGTTCACCCGGTATCAACGGTGGCAGTTGGTGATTCCCGAGGCACTTGACGGTTATTCGGTGTGGGATCGGAACCGTCGGTGGTGGGCGATGGAAAGGCCACGCTGGGCCGACGTGTCGGTGACACGTCGCGTGTCGCATGACCGCCAACCCTATTGGCAAGTGTCGTGGATGTTCCAACCTCACAGCGGGAGAATGCGGAGCGGGAGCGAAGAAACGCGCAACCTCAACACCGTGTCGGAGATCGTGCACCGTTTTCAGAACGAGGTGATGCGTCGTTTCCAGGAGCGGTACGAGTGGCGGCCGAGTGGTCACATGGGTTTAAACGCCGTGTCGATTCTGGACCGCACTTGGCATCCCGACCGGCACCCGCAACGGTTACGTCCCGCAGTGACGCACCGACCCGACCGCAACGGTGGTTCGTGGGTCCTGGACGTGTTGTGGTGGGAGCCGGAGCAACGGACCGAGACACCACCGGCACCGACGTATGAGGTGCAACGGGTGGAGGTCCGTCACCTGGGAAGTGGCTGGTGGCAGGAGCAGAGGGTGCGCGTTTAAACGCACCCTCTGTTTCCTCGTCCGTCGTTATCCGACGTTGGTCAACATCTCTGCTTACAACATGCCTGACATACAGGTGTGATACACTGCATTCATTATCGGTAAGAAACGAAAGGACGGTAGTTATGTGTGGAATCGGTGGGTTCTGCTTGAACCCCAAGGATCACGGGCAGATCGACCCCGACCTGTTGGCCGGGTATCTGCTCATGGAATGTGAGGCACGTGGCAAGCACGCCAGTGGTGCAGCGTGGCTCAGTAACGGCAAAGTGCGCAGTAAGAAAGCCGCAGTGCCCGCATCGACGTGGGTCAAGCACGGGCACCACAAGTCCGAGGCGACGTCGCGCATCCTGCATACCCGGTATGCGACCAAGGGTTCACCCGCTAACCCGCTCAATAATCACCCGATCAAACAGGGCACGATTATTGGCACCCACAACGGGACCCTGGACTACGGGCACGACGACGACCTGTTCGCCATGCTGGGCGATGACGTCGACCGTCATGGTGAGGTCGACAGTGAAGCAATCTTCGCACTGCTGGCACACGGTGACCTGCCGGTGACCGATGCGTTAGAGATGCTGCACGGTCGCATTGCTCTGGCCTGGTACGACACCCGGGACAGTGTGGAAACCCTGCACCTGGCACGTGGTCATGGCTCACCGTTAGCGGTGGGGCAGACCAAGAATGGATCGTTCGTCTACGGATCAACGATGCACATTCTCAAGGAAGCAGTCGATGCGGCAGGTGTGAAGTTGGAGTGGACGCAAGACCTACCCGAGGGTACGTACTTGCAGATTCAACAGGGCGTCATCGTTTCGAGCGAGTTGTTCGAGCCGGTGCCTGCTGCACCACGGGTGCGTGTAAACGCATCACGTCCCAAGTCCAAAGAGTCCGACCGCTGGACCCTGGGTACCGGTGCTGCCAAGTCCAAGGCAAAGGGCAAGGCCAAGTCCAAGGGCAAGGGCAAGGCGCGTCGCACTGCTAAGCCGCACGTCATTGCAGGGTATGACTTCGCCAATGGTGTTTACACCAATGCTCCCGAGGTCACGCCCGTGTCTCCCTCTGAGTGGGAGTGGGATGACCGGGAGGCAGTCGCTGAGATGATGGCAGAGGCTGACGAACAGTTGATGTGGGGCGAGTCGCAGTAATGAGTCTGTTGCGCAGGTGTGGTACCCTGCTATCCATGATTCGACTGACGTTTGCCAGTGGCAGCGAGTACGTGGGGCGTGATGCGTCCCACGTGCTTCGCCTGCTGGCCAAGGCTCAGTGGACCAAGGATGCACGCGCTGACGTGAAGCGTGCGATCGCATGGCGGTACCACCTGGTAGACGGTAGCGATCCTCTGTCGATCCACGAATGGATGGACGACGACGCATTCGTGACCGCCATGCACGACCTAGGAATAGCCGACGTAGAAAGGGGTAGCAGTGAGAATCACACCGAGTAGGAATCGACCGGTGCCGTTGTTTGTGTACGGCACGTTGCGTACGGGGGAGCCGTTGAACCCGCACTTCCTGGACGGCATCGACCTGGTGCCAGCGCAGACCGATCCTTCTGTCGCGCAGTATGAGTTGCGTGTAAACGACCTCAATGCAGCGTATCCATGGATGGTGCGCTCCCAGGACAGTTGGCAGAAGAGTGTCGTGGGTGAGGTGGCCTGGATCAGTGACCCCCAGGTGCTCGCGCAGGTGCGTGGCATGGAAGAGCGTGCCGGGTACGTGACCGAGTGGGTGAGCGTCCAGTTGGACGACCTGGCACCGGAGATTGCGAGCATCGACGCGCTTGCGTTTGTGTTCCCCGATCCGCAGGTTGGATTCCTGTCCATTAGCCATGGCGACTGGACCAAGTTCGGTCGTTAGATCTGATTGCAACGTATCCATCTAAGTTGGGAGCAGCCTTGGGACGCAAGTCACATGACCGGATCGCGTTTGAGCAACCACCGGGAGCAACGAAACCCAATCACCTGGGCGTCTGGCCGAGGCGCTGGTCGTGGCGTTTACACGAACGCTACGGCTGGCTCCTTGCAGCGTTGATGCCGACCATCGACTACGAACATGCGGCGTGCGCGGGGGAGTACGACCTGTTCTTCACCGAGTACCCCACCAACAGGCAACTAGCCGAGATGCAGGGGATGTGTAGCACGTGCCCGATCCTCAAGCAGTGCCTCAACTGGTCAGTGCACCAAGAAGAGTTCGGTTTCTGGGCAGGCACAACAGCGGAGGAAAGAGCAGACATACGACGACGACTCAAGGTCAGCGTCGTCGAACCTACGAACACCCACTGGTTTGGTTTAAACGAGGACTGGCGTCACCAGTCACCTAAGAAGTGCAAGAACGGTCACGACCTCAAGCCGGACTACGACTTTGTGCGAGTCGCACAGCCAGTAGATGACCCGTACCGCCACGTTTACAGCATCAACTGTTCGCAGTGCTACTACGCCCGGTTTGAATCCCCCGAGGCGAAAGAACAGCAGCGTGCGAAAGCACGGCTCGCCACCAAGAAACTTAACGAGGTCAGTTAATGGCTATCCGGCCGAAAGAACGTGACGCCATAGCCACGATCCTGGACAGTCCCGCGCCTAGTGCCAACGACCTGGCGGTTGACGTCTTACGAACAGTAGATCGACTTCGTGCCGAGAGGACCGACTGGTACGTGCTGGTCGTTGACCCAGGTGTATGCGTCCACCTGCACGGCCCATTCATTACCAAGAACGCAGCCAAGAAAGCAATCGACAAGGGCGTGGTCTTTGCAGCCAGCAAGAACGCAAACGCCCTGATCCTGCAAATAAACAAGCACGACGAGGAAGGTAATGCCGATGTTTAAACGTAGGTCTGACCGAGTAGCAGCCGTAGTGCTCCCCGTAATCTTGGGTGCGTCCATGTTCATGGCACCCGAAGCCAGTGCAAACCATAAGTCCTCAACCGACCCGAGTGGCTACCCGCTGCCGCACTACTACGTGCAGTATGAGCATTGCGTGCGTATGCGTGAGAGCAACAGCCACTGGTGGTCCCGCAATCCAACACGGAAGTACCTGGGTGCATACCAAATGAACCAGCCATTGGCCAATGGAGCGACCTATTGGATGGTACGCAGTGGTGACATTGCAACGTATCTTTCTACCGAATCCATGAAAGAGCAGCGAGCATTTGCGCGTGAGTTGCGAGCAACATCAGTGCACAAGTGGGACCCGTGGCTCCAGACGAGTGCGTTTAGACGCACCCTTGACGGGCACCATGCCGATCGGCCGTGGGCAGGGAAGTTCCACTGGTACGGGGGACGTTGGACGTGCTAGATCACCCATTCTCAATGGGCAAGATTGTTGACGATCATCGGTGGGCAGGACCAACCCATGAGTGCTTGTGCGGGAACACGATGTTCTATGCGTGCGTCGTGTTCGATCCCGACACAAGGCTCCCTGGTCTGTACCTGACAGACGGGATGTGCCCATCGTGCGGGTCGCTACTGCGACTGCCGACTCCCGTAGATGACACCGCCAACAACCAGCCGACAGCGGAAGAACTTATCGAACGAGCATACGAGCCAGTGCGTTTAAACCTGACCTGTCCGCAGTGCTTGAGCGACGAGTACGTGGTCATCAAGGAAGGGGAACAGGGTGACATTGCGTCGTGCGAGTTCGTCACGTGCGGCGACATTGAATGGGACCCGGTGCAAGGTGATGACAGGCAAGTGTGATAGGCTGCATTCATGCAGAACTGGAAGCGGCACGAACTTGTATCGGCGTACTGCAAGAAGTGGGTAGGTCAAGAGCCGGACCATGACCGTTGCTACGGGCGCAACGCAGGGTATCTCATTTGCAAGTGCAAGTGCCATGACAAGGAGGACAAGTGAGTCGCTACAAGATCGTTAAGCAGCCTCCCTTGAACCGTGCTCAACGCAGGGCAGCAAAGAGGGGCAAGGAATACATCCATGCAGGTTCAGGCAAGCGAGAGAAGGGGAGCGCCCTACTCAAGCCGTACTCAGAGAGTGGCCTGTTCTTCGACGAACAGAAAGGAAATGACTGATGCTCAAGTACGTCAAGATTAAGACGGACGGAACGTGGTCGGTGCACAACTGGCCCCGTGACGAGAAGGCTCAAGCACGTCGGCTACGGGATGAAGTCGCATCCATGTGCAACGTCGTTCGCATTCAAGATGACTTGCTGATGTGGGTCGATGATGAAGGAATCCCCAAGGGCCTACCCATCAACGAGATTGCGTGGGGCTTAGGCCGCAGTGGACACCCGATTGTGGGTGACGTCATCGTCACCGGACCAGGCAAGCCTGACGGTTCGACACCTGGTCTTAAGGCTAAGGAACTGGACGCAGTGGTGAGGCGCATTGCCTTTCACCAGGAACTGACGGTTCCTTTCTAAAGTCGCAACCCACGCAGGGATTTTCTCCTTTCACCTGCGATGTGGTGGTTGGGAGCGTGGCCCCGGCTCCTGCGCACACGGGGCACTTAGAACGAACCGTCCTCCATGCGAGAGGTGGAGGCGATAGCGGAGGCGTTGCTCTTGGAGTAGCGCCTCTGTTTCTTTTTGTCTCCGTCCAAGAACTTTTGCATCTTCCGAACGATGCTGTTTAAACGGAACCGTACGGCTCGTTGAGTTACCTCGTAATGCACGGCCATTACTTCGGTCGACAATCCACCATCGCCGTAACGCATTTGGATGTATTGGTAATCAGCATCATCCAAGTGCTGCAAAGCCTGCTGAATGTCAGCGACCATGGTGATGTATTCGTTGCCCTCATTCGGTGCACGCCTGCCACGCATGACGTTCACATCATGGCTGCTACCACCAGGCATGGGTTCCGTATCGAAAGCATCGGGGATCAGGGCTTCGATCACAGCGGACGTGTAAACGTAGTAGTCACCAGGCTTCGTACCATCCTGCAACATGCGCTGCTTAATGCAATGCCGGTGCATGTGTGTGCGTAAGCGTGCGTAAATCCAACGGTCGAATGCCTTGTCTGCCATGGCTTCATCATCCAGGTTGTCCCACACCTTTTGCTCATGGTCCAGGACCCACAGCCAGCCCTCTTGAATCAGGTCATCGGTCGATGTGTAGCCCTCGTGCGACCGAGCCACACGCTTGGCGACCTTGGTCACGTTGCGTGCCACGATTGGTACAAGAGATACGTTGCGTTCACCACTCATAACGAGTGCCCTCAAACGTAAAGCCGTTCTTTACGACGGGCATGAGGGCTGGTGTAAACGTCGAACCCGTGGGATACAGCACAGTCCAGGCTTGCTGCCAGTTGTGTGTCTTAACGTAGGAAGCCTTGCTCACGTCCATGCAGTGACCGGTTTCGATACCGAACAAAGTCCGAGTGACCTTGCCGTTGATCGACGTCGTGTAAGGAACGATCCCCGCCCGATGAGTGTGACCACACACCACGTTTAAACCAGTCTTATTGACAAGGTTCTTCGCCGTGGTCCCTGCTATCTGGCTGGTGCCTGCCTCATCACCGTGCAAAAAAATGAAGTCCTTTAAACGCAACCCCTTCGGGTGGAAGGTGATACCGAGGTCCGGTAGGCGCATGAAGTTCGGCAGTTCCATCTCCGGTACGCCCAGCAATCCAGGGACTTTCCGCATGACGCTGTTGTAGAGCCTGTCAGTGTGGTTGGACCGGATAGTGTCCGTGACTTGCAGGTCTTTGGCGACCTGAACCCACTCGTCACGTTCCTTCCCTAGTGCTTTCGTGTACGCCGCAGGAGTGCCGTCACTCCATCGTCCAATGCTCGTAAAGTCCAACTCGTCACCGATAGTGATAACTCTGCTGATGCGCCCATGATTATCGTCAATGCACTGCGCCATGGCATCGCAAAATCCCTTCGATTGCAGGGGTATTTGAAGATCGGGTATTACAAAGATCAGGTCGTCACTCATACTGACTCTTTCAATCGTTGTAGTTTGATCGACAACATCGCTGCGTAGTTCACAATGTCTGCCAGTTCTTCCTGTGCGTACGTGATGAGGGTGGGGAAGTCCAGGTCCTCAAACGCTTGGCGATCACCACGGTCGTACTGACGTAAGCCGTCGGTCAGTATGCGTTGCCGTGACCATTCACTGAACTTCTGTTGGAAGGCGGCCAGTTCCTGGCTCGTCATGTTTTCGTCGGGAGCGGTCGGATAGTCAGCGTCTCCCTGTCCAGGTCCACGCTCAGGACTGTGAATCCGATCCGGTGTAACAACTCGCACATTGCTTGTGCTTCCGCCTTGTCCATTCATATCAACCTCAACATTGCTCGTACGCTTTCCTCACCGTGCGTGGTGTAAACGCTGTTGACGTCCTCACCATCAGGCATGGAGATTGCAGTTGCTCCCTGTATCTGGTCGGTCACTTGCCGACCGAAATCTCTCCCCGCTGCGTCGCCGTCACAGGCGACGATGACTCGTTCGTAGTCCTCAAACAAGAGCCTGTAATGCCGCTTCCACGCCTTCGCACCACTGACCCCGACCGCACTAATACCCATCTGGTTCAAGGTCATAGCGTCAATCTCACCTTCGGTGATGACCATGGTGTCCGTGTCATCCAGTAGCGAGGTGACGGAGAACAGAGTGGACTCGTCCCCGGCGCGAGTCAGATACTTCGGTTCGCTGTGGTCGATGCTGCGGTATCTCACACAAACCACACCACCAGTCGTGATGAAGGGGATAGCCATGCGTCCCTCATACTGTTCGTCGCCGGGGAGACTGTGATTCGGAGGCACGTAGCCGAGGCGGTACGTACGGGCGGTCCGCTCTGAGATTCCCCGACTGTCCAGATAGGCGAGGGCTTGTGGCAGATGAGAAGCGTAGGTCAGCGTCGTCTCTTCCAGAGAGTCGCGCTGCGTGGCTGTAAGCATCACGTGCGTTTAAACCTTCCTTTCGCATGACGATGGAGAGTGCGCTGCCTTTGAAACCGCAGGCGTGGCAGATGACTGCCCCCGCATCAGCACTAATCGTGGCCGACGCATGAGCATCATCATGTTCACCGCAGCGGACGTTGACCCACGGTCCTCGGGGAGCGGGGAGCGTCCAGCCGTAGTGTTCGAGGATCGCGTAAATGTCCAGGTCCAGGTCGTTGTCATTCACACGACCCCCTTCGCTCGCAAGAACTCCATGAACGTGGCCAATGGCATCGTGACGTAGGACTCCCCAACAGAACCCATGCGTTTCTTGTGCACGACGGCAGGCCAAGACTCCACCTTGCGTTTGACCTCATGGTTGGCTGCCTCTAGGTCAGCCTCACGTACCCATTCTGCAAGATTGGTTTGCTTGCGATTCTTGGCTTCCCACACCAGATATGACTTGTCAGACAGGCGCGTGTGTAGGTCGCCCTGATCTTCCTTGCCAGATAGTCGCAGCCTTTGAGTGTCGTAGCCGTTATCAATGAACCACTGCTCCAACTGGTTCTCATACATCGACCCCTTGCGTTTAGACGCGCTAGACATGTAGCAACTCCTGACCGGGTATCTCTTCGACTACGCATCGGGCAGGGTCATACGTGAACCAAGTCGCATCGTTGCCGTCAGGGGAAGAGCGGCCATACCTGTTCTTCACCGGGCACACAGCAAGAAACCCGTCCTCTTGTGCACGCACCGTCAGCACCAGGGCTGGCGTCTGTGAAACTTTGCCTTGCAAAGACTGACGTGGTGGGCACTGGTTGTAACCCAGGGTGTACGCATCGGACGTGTGATGCAGCACCAGCACAGCCATGCCGAACTCTCGTGCAGCGAACTTGAGGTCTTTCATAAATGACCTCATGCCACCGAACTCGTCACCATCGACCACGCAGTCGGTCAGGTTGTCGACGATGAATAGTTCCGGTGGTCGGCTGGTAAGAGTGATGTGTGCTTCGACCTGCTCGTGAATGTCGTTGGCCGTGGGTGCTGAGTTAAACGACCAACGCATGAAGTCTTGTTCAAGCAGCGACTCCTTTGCCCACTCCTTGTCCTCCATCATCTGCTCCACCTGAGACTGTTCAGTCTTTGTCGCCAGTGCAATCAGACGCATCGACTGTGTGTGCAGGTGGGAGTCAGCGGACAGGTAGATCGTGGGGACCTTGCTGCGGACAGCAAGGGCGAGGGCGAACATCGACTTGCCTGCGGCTGGCAGGCCAGCAAGCATCGACACCTCTCCGCTACGGATGGATATGCCACGCTCGTGCAGTGACGTGAACATGTTGGGCAGCGCCGGGGCGCTCACGTCCCGCTGAGTAATGGCTCGGCTGAGAAGCCTCACGAATACTGCCGATCACATTCGGTGTTTAAACAACGCATGAGGTATTTGCCTGACGGCTTGACCTCGGCCCCACAGTGGGGGCACGTCCACTTGTCGCTCATGTTGCCTCCTTCGTGGATGGTGCGAGGTCGGGTGAAAGGAGGTAAGCCCCGACCCCGCACCGTCTGTGGACCTGACTACGCCGGGTGGGTGTCCCACTCTGGACTGCCACGACGAATCCAGATGGGTTCGGCATAGCCAGGTTCACCCTTACGGGCGCTCGTCATCCATGCTTTCCATGGACCCTTAGCAGAAACGCCGGACTTGGCGATCCGTGGAGTTCCGTCGGGTCCAAGTGGCACGTCCCCTGTGGGGGCCGCTGTTGCAGCAGCGACGGGGGCGGCCTTGGCAGCACCAGGCAAGGTGGGTGTGCTGCTGGGTGAGGCGACCGCGTAAGCGGCATTGATCTTCATTTCGGTTTCGTAAATGGCAGCCACTACCTCGGCCTGGAACTCCGCCAGGAGAGTGGTGGCCTCGGCCACTGACTCCGCGTAGATGTTGTGTAAACCACCACTCGGGGTCTTGAAGTTGAACTGCATGACGGTTGAGTCAGGTGCACTCATTGGGTTTTCCTCTCTACTCTAGTGATACCTTGCATTCATTCCGAAAAAACAGAGCAGTGCTGGCGCACTCCACACGTCCCGCACAGCATCCCCACGTTGGGCAGGTAAATCTCTGACTCAATGCCTCTCTTGGCTGATGCGAAATACCGGGCAATGGTTTCCATGGAGATGGACAGAGACTTCGGCTCAGTAGTGGTGCCTTTGCGTGCCATGTAGTACGCACCGTGGCTGGCGTGCACGTCATGGACGACCTCAAGCAGATGCTGGTACACGTTCAGTTGCAGGCTGGCTGGCTCACGGCTGCCGGTCTTGATATCGACTACGTGAACCTCCCCATCGGGGGACACCATGATCCGGTCGATGAAGCCCTTGACCTCCACGTCGAACAGCGTCGCCGTGACGGGCACCTCAATGGCGTCCTCACCGCGTACCTGCAACCAGGACCATCCCGCATCGAACATTTCATTGCGCCAGTTGACGTAATCGGCTAACCACTGCGGAGCCTTGGCGTTCCAGAAGTCGGCGTCCTCCTTGTTCGGGAACTCCTTGGAGGCTCGCCCCCCTGCCTTAGTAGGCAGTTCGTCTAGGCGGTCCAGTTCCATGCGGAAGGCGTCGCTCCATGCCAGTTCCGGCGTCAGCGTGGTCCCACGATCCAGCCACTCACTGGCGGTATGGAATGCAGAGCCTGCTGGCAGCCACCAGCCCTGATCGGTGCGCACGCTTCGCACGCGCTCCCAATAGAAGCGTTCCCCGCAGTCGGCGTACGTGGACAGCGACGAGAAGGACAGGTAGTCCCGTCCAGTCTGATCCAGCATGTTCACGGTCATGGGCCTAACCCACCCGCCTATTGGGGAGCACCATCACGGCAGGAGTAATGACGTACACCTCTGTACCGTCGGGCCTGATGTGGTAGTCGAACTTTTCAACCTCAATGTCCGGCAGGCGATTCCATACCCGGTCCCAATCACGCTTGCTTGCCCTTGGGTGGGCGATGACCATGATCGTGCCGTCGGCACGCCGACTGCTCAGCACGGTCGCGCCACCAAAACCAGTGAAGTCCATCACACTATCCATTGCGCCTCCCCGCGTCGGATATCTAATCAAGCATTTCCGGTCTGCGGGACAAAGATACAGTGACGGTACCCTGCAATGCAAGGGTTCGTGCATCAATAGTTTGCCAACGTACGGTTTGACGCTGTAAAACGGTTAAAGTTACCTTGCATTGACGGCGTGTCGGCTGGACAATATTGGTGCGGAACATCCGTGGGGCGGAAACCTCAGTTGAGATGACGGCACATGAGCCGGACGAAACTAGGAAGCCCCCTCTGCCAACCCAAGTAAATCCTGGGGGGGTAGGGGGGGGCGTATTCCTAGTCTCGAATCCGGCAAGGGGGTATCCCGCCGCAAGGCGGGAGTTACTCAATAAACCTTATGTGTGTCTTATGGATCGGAACATCCGTCGGGTCCTCGGGTGCCCTGTCGACGTACCCGAATCCGACTTCGGGATCGTATGCGACGACCGCGTTGTCGTTCTCTAACATCTGAAGCCAGTTGTCCAATCGTGACTCTTCCAAATCGTTCAGCGTTTCTCCCGCACGCCTGCGGCCTAAGAGCCGCAGCATCCTGGGCTGATAGTCACGCAGATGCTTGCCGCTGACTCGCCAAGGTATCTCGTCGGTGTACCGGTTCTGTGTCTCAGATAGTCCTGCCCTAGATATGGCGGCCGACACAGTAGACCGACTTACTCGCTTACGTTCTTTGTCCCATACGTGTTCAACTATGTCGTCGTGGGTAAAGCCACGCTCAAGTAACCGTTTGAGTTCTTGATCGCTTGGAACTAACCTAGCCCGAGCCATGGTTCCTCCTTCATTGCGATCCCCGTAACAATAGAATAGCACTACGTTGCAAATAAAAAAAGAACCCCCGGTAGTTTGTTATTTAACTAACTACCGAGGGTCAAAAAGCGCCTCATAGCGGCACTTTGTGTCCGAGGGGGGACTTGAACCCCAGGGCACCAATGTCCTCCGAGGTGCCCACGTATCACTAATGTTGTGATATGCTGCATTGCAACAATCTAGCCACCGGAGGATACCTTGCATTTCTCTTACTCAGCCGCGATGAGCCAATACATGGATCACTTGCAGGCGTCTGGTCTTAAACCGAACACGATCAAGAACCGAACCCAAGTGCTGCGTAAAGCAGCACCTGTGTGGGGCAACAAGCCCGTGAAGCGTTTAAACGCATCCGATATGGATACTCTTCTATCAACGTATGACTGGTCACCCAGGACCAGAAACCTCTACATCAGCAACCTGCGCCTGTTCTTCCAGTGGATGCGCCGGGTACGCATGGTCCCACGGGACTTCGATCCCACCGTGAACCTGTCCAACGTCAGGGTCCCACGGACCAGTCGTATGCGCGTACCAGTGGAGCAGTTTCCTGCCCTGTTGGATGCAGCCAAGCATCCACGTGACCGTGCAGTTGTGTCACTTGGACTATTCCTGTTCCTGCGTGGCAGCGAACTGCGCACGCTACAGATTCAGGACGTCAACTTCACTGATGCCACCGTGCACATTTACCGGCACAAGACACAAGACGAGGACACGCTCCCGATGTGCCAAGAGTTACGGCAAGAACTGGACAGGTACCTGTCGTGGTACCGGCAGGATCAAGGCGACCTGCAACCCAACTGGTTCCTTGTGCCAGCCAAGTTCTCACAGAAGTTCACGTGGGTCGACGGGCA
>Ga0208645_1003238_pt1 | contig 12178 bp, 14 predicted proteins | sample VirMetDEL_Sep_01_FD_184519 | JGI IMG/M metagenome (GOLD analysis project Ga0208645, IMG submission 184519) | Aqueous microbial communities from the Delaware River and Bay under freshwater to marine salinity gradient to study organic matter... | ecosystem: Environmental > Aquatic > Marine >...
ATAATTCTTATATAATAACTTTTTAAAAAAAAGTTATATCAAAAAATATTGATATAATTTTTTTTTATTTAACTTTTAATTTTTTTTGTTATACTTTTTTTCTAAAAAAGTATTTACTTATTGAGCTACTAAACCTCTGCTATTAACATTAAGGATACGTTGAGCATGAACTACACTAACATGTCTATGAGTAGCGTTAGCAGTAGTATAATTGATATCATAACGGATTTCATTATTTAAATCAATACCGCCATAACAGTTAGTATCTTCTTCACCATCTTCTTTATTAGCTTCATTTAAGAAACCATCTTCATGAACCCAATTTTGTTTATATATAGCGTTATTATAAATTGGACTGTCTTTGAAACGTTTTCTATGACCCATCCAGTCTAAATCTTCACCAACAACATAATCAAATTCTGCAAGACGGTTGTTATTTATGGAACTAAAATAGGATACTACTTTACTTGATGATGTAGTATCTCTGTCATATCTTAAGTTGTTATCACTATTAGAAAATACACAATTTTTAACACTATTAAGAGAAGAACCATGAGAACGGTTTAATCTTAAAGTAACATTTTGTTTAGTTCCACTTCTAGTTTGTGAATAAATAGTTGGATATGGAATGAATACATTCATACCAGCTTCTGAATTAGTTAAAGCTTGAAGCCCAGCAACAACAGAAGCGTTACGTTCTTGAGCACAATAGAAAGCAATATTAGAAAAAGTAATATCACCAGTAATATCACCAGCACCAGCATCTGGATTAGTTGCTGATGTTCCTAAATATGCTAAATCTTTACCTTGAGCTAATTTTAATTTTAATACTAAAACTTCACGGAATAATAAAGATTTATTTACTTCAAAAATAGTTTTTTTGAGTGATTTCATTTTAAAAATGATTCTACCAGTTTGAACACCATTATCAGCAGAAACAGTTAAATATTGTTGTTCCCAATATGGTTTTGCTGTTGATGAACCACCTTTACCACCTAAATAGTTGGTAGCACCAGAAGCGTATAATGGTGCTGATGAATCACCGTGTTGTAATTCTTCATCTGTGCTATCAGAAGTTATAACAACACGTGAATAATCAGTTGCGTTTGCTGAAATATCACACAAATATTGACCACCTCTAGTGAATAATTGGACAGCACTCCAAGGACAAATACCTTGATGTCTCCAAGAAAAGTTACCAGCACCTTGAGCTGGAATGCTAATATCAGCGTAAAAATAACTTTCTGCTAAATTTAAGCACTGTATTGGGAGCTCAAAAGTTACATCAGTTCCACTTGATGGACTTACTGTTTGTGTTTGATTACCAGATAAAGGAACTATTCTCATATGAGATAAACTAGAATTAGTTAATTTACTCATAGAGTAGTCAATTGAAGGATCAGTTTTTCTATCAAATTCCATAATGTTAAATTATTTTATTTAGTATTTATTATTATTTATTATTATTTATATTATAACTAAATAAAAAAATTTTAAACTTTTAAAAAAGGGATACAATATAACTTATAAAGTCTTTAATCTTTTGAGGTATGCTACTTTTCTTAAAAAATAATATTGTTGCTGTCCAATTTATACCATTTAAGTTAATAGGATTACCAAATTCATCAGTTAAATGAAATCTGTATGTATCTTGTGTATTATTTAAAACTCTTGAATGTTGTTGAGGGTCACTATCAATAACTTGTATTCTTCCAAATGGAACAACATTACCAGCTTGTATGTCAAAAAATATATCTTCATTTGCGTCAGCACCACCACTTATAATATCACTCCTTATGAATAAATCACTTTCTGGTGACATATCAATAACATTATCACTATTTATAACACCTATAGCACTTCCATTTGTGCTATTTTTTTCAAATCCTAATCTATTATACATATGATCTCCAAATATTAAAAACCAAGTTGTAACTGGATTACTTGAAGCAAATTTTATTTTACCAGTTTGATAATTAAATGTTATTGTATATGTATTTGATGCTTCAATTTCTATTCTTTGTTTTAAAACTGTTAAAAATTCCTTTATAGAATATGTCCCTTCTGGTATTGTTATAGTATATTCTGAAGCTCCTTCTTTTACTATAAATGTATTTTGTTGATCTTGAATACTATAATATGATTTAGGTATTGAAGCACTTAATAAACATACACTATCAAAATCTGTAATACTAAAACCTGTTCCAGTTAAATCTACTTTTATCTTAAAATCTCCATTAGTTCCAGTAATTCTATTAGCACTATTTAAATGATAAATATAAGTTTTATCATATAAAAATGTTGGTTCTTGAGCCATCTCTATTTTATTGTTTATATATAATTACTTAATATTTAAAATCATTATTTAAAATCATATCATTTAATAACATTCCTTTACCTATCACGACCGGCCGTGAATCACCGTTTTTGCTTGTGTTTTTGGTCTGCTTTTTTTTAAAAAGTAGTGGTATTTTGTATTTATCCACAATTTTTTTATCTATATCTCTTGATTTACCACCAAATAAAACACTAAACAATCTACCATAAGCCCATGAATATGGTGTTTGATTAGGTCTTGATCCAGAAGTGTAATAAGCTTTTATACCCTTGTCAAATATTTCATCAAAACCTTTCATTAATTCTTTTTCTTTCTTTTTGTTTCCTTTAGACAATTTCTTTGACATGTCTTCCTTACTAGTTTTATCTTCTCCGAAGTATGATTTAGCATAAAGCGTCCAAGGAGAACTACGAGACTTAAAAGACTTAAGAATAGGTCTGTCAGTTTGTCCCAATATTGATTTAATTTGCTTTCTACGATCACCTTCAGTAAGGCTTTTTGGTAAATATCTTCTAGGTATTTTTCTTTCATCCATATATTAATATACTATTTATTCTATAGTATATTAGTATATTTTAATTTAAATTTTTAATATGTTTTTTGGTTTTAATATGTTTATCTTTACTATCTCTTCTCATATAACATTTACAAATATTACAAAATACTTTTTGAGATTGATATTTTTTTGTTTTATCTTTATTTTTTTCACGATTTAATTTTTCTTGTATTTTTACCATTTTATCATTTAATAATGGTATAGCTCCTTTTCTATTTATACATATTAATTTATTAATCCAGAATTGTTCCCAAGCATTTAAATGTTTTCTATCACAAACTTGATATTCCTTAATTAACATTATTTTAAAATTTTTTTTACCATATTTTTGAATATATTTACAAATAGATGTGCTTCTAGTTTTTTTCTGATGATCATAAAATCTATATCTTAATTCATTAAATGTTGAACCAACATAAACTATATCACTTTGATTATGAACTATTTTATATACACGACCGAGTTTCATTTTATATATACATCAATTGTTATATTCTTATATATAAAAATCATTTTTATAACATATATTTAAATTTATCATATAATTGTTCAGCTTGTTCTTCACTTTTTTTAATTGAATAACCTGTTGCTTTCTTAAAATTGCCATTTCTAAACATATCCATTAAGAATTTTATACATAAATATCCACAACTGACACTTGATTTATCTTGATTTGTTACACCATTTATTTTTAATTTAATATGTTTATCACTATTTAATTTTTTAACAATATTTTTTATATCATCAATAGTTTCTTTTCTTGGTGCTCTAGCAAATGAATCATAGTAACATATTTGTGGTTTTGAATTAGAAGCATTCCAATATATACTACACCAATGCACTCCAGGTTCTCCAGATTTATCAAGATTAAGAATTAATCCACCCTCACTTTTAGGTTCTATTAATGGTATTGCTTTATAAACCATATCTAAAGGATACACTCCTTTAAATTCCTTATATTTATTCATTATTCTCTCAATTTCAGTATTATCAAGGGCTTTATCTTTATCTAATAACATACCACCAAGTTGTCTATTTATTTCTTTATAATCTTCTTGTAATCTTTCTTGTAATGAATTAACAACTCTATTAAAATTTTCTATTGATTTTTGTTCTGCTATTCTTAAACTTCTTCTTTCTCCTCTTGGTGATGTAGTTATTCTTGTAGGAGCTAATGACACTTCACGTGTAGGTGGTAATTCTTTTTCTTCTTCAACAACTTTTATTTTTACTCTTTTCTTTTTTTTCTTTTCTTCCATTAATTTTTTTGCCTCTTTTCTTACAGGTTCTAAATCTTTTAATAAATTTTTACCAGCTTTTTTAATTATATCTTCTCTGTCTTCTTTGTCTTCTTTAATATCTTTTTTTATATCACTACTTAATTTGCTTAAAACTTTTTTACTTTCTTTATCAACTTTTTTAATAAGTTGTTGTTTTTGTTGAATATCTTTAACTTTTTTGACATCATTAATAACTGATAATAAAACATTTTCTATATTCTGTTTTGTTATTCTTTGTAATGGTTTTTTTCCTTTTACCATTCTTTTTTTATTAGCTTTTTTCATTAATGTTTTTAGATATAATTTTTTACCTCTTAATGTTATATACTTTTTACCAGTTTTAGAAACTTTGATAGTAAAACATTTTTTCTTTTCTTTTTTTCCTTCACCATCCATGATTAAAATTATAATATTACTATTTATATACTATATAGTAATATTATAATTTATTTATTTTTCTATATCTTAACTTTTACCGCTTCGCTCCAAAAGTTATATCAAAAACTTTTGCTCTTGGGGGTTATGGGGGATTTAGTCCCCCACTATGGTAATCTATTAATTGCTTTAGGATAATTTAATGGATGAATAGCAGAAAAAGTCATAGAATCAAAAGATCTAATACTTCTAGGTTGTTTTTTGATTTCTTCTAACTCTTCTTGTAATCCTTGACCTTGCATAGCAATAATATTACCTGCTCTTCCTACTGCTTGTGGAGTTTGACCTAAACCGGCTTGTTTTAAACCCTTTTGAGTTTTACCACTTACAACTCTAACTGTTTTTGCTCCTGGAATACCTAATTTTTCACCGACTTTTGCCACACTTTTAACTACGCCTGCTGTTTTTTTAATAGCCTTGCCTATCTTTTTAGCTTTTTTAATTCCTTTTGCTATTTTCTTAAATATACCCTTACCATCTTGGTCTTGGTAATATTCAGTTCCATCTTCACCAAGACCAAGTTGTTTGAGTGTTTTTTGTGATTTACCACTTACAACTCTAACTGTTTTTGCTCCTGGAATACCTAATTTTTCACCGACTTTTGCCACACTTTTAACTACACCTGCTGTCTTTTTAACAGCCTTGCCTATTTTTTTTGCTTTCTTGATACCCTTTTTTAGAGATTTTAGAAAGCCTTCTCCCTTTTGGACTTCTACATATTCACCACCTTCTTGATCTCTAAATATAATAGGTTCTTGTGGTTGAATATCACTTATATTAGTAGAACGTGATAAATTTGATAAACTTGATGATTCACCTAAATGAGGAGTGTCACTTATTTGTGCTTTTTTATATAAAACATCAACAGGTTGTATATTTGCGTTTCTTAAATATGGATGACCTATGATGTCTTGACTTTTACCTACACGGATGTCAAAAGGTTCATAAGCTTTTACTAATCCTTTAGGATAGTTTTGATAATCTTCTATTTTTAAAATACTTGTTAATGCTGACATTATTTATTTATTTATATTATAAGTTAATATTTTTTATTTTGACTTTTACCATTCACTTCGTTCATTCCAAAAGTCATCAAAAACTTTTGCTCTTGGGGGTTATGGGGGATTTAGTCCCCCAGATAATTTAAATCATAAGCCATTATACTTAAAGAGTTCATAATAAAATTTGTGCTATCTGTTGCGTTTTTTATTTCTAACAATATTCTATCATTAGTAAGCATTTGAACTATTGCTTCACCACTAAAACAGACCGTAGTAGTAGTTGATAATCTTTGATATGCTTTTGATTGTGCGAACTCTGTTCTACTACCATCAACGGCGTTTAATCTTCTTATTCTTGTATAAAATAATTTAGTTCCTGTGGTTGCTCTTCTCCCTATTATTTTATACTTGACTAAAAACTTTCTTGTTTCTGTTCCATCATATCTTAAATCTACTGCTCCTCCTAATGATGTAAAATTAGTTGTAAGTGCTGATACTGTTTGACTTGATATATCTACTCCTTGATAAATATTAGTAGAAGTTATACTTAATGTAAAAGCGTTTTCTTGGTCTAACCAGTATTCAACTTGACTTTGTTGTGTTGAACTTAAATTGGTTGCTATTAATTCCCCATCACTTCTTATATCTACACAAGTAGTAGCGTTGGAGTGTCCCCCACCTACACCAGTTAAAAGAGCATTATAAGATATTCTTAAATTACCAGTAGAATTATTATATATATAAAAATTACTTGTATCAAATCTACTACACATAAAACCAGCGTCATATGAAGGTGTGCCAGAACCTCTTGCTCTTAAAAATTGATTTTTCCCTATTATAGTTACAAAAGCGTCATCTGTAGGTGTTTCTTCATAATCAACACTTTTTAATTCATTCATACTTACATAACCACTACTACTGGTGTTGAATTCAGCACTACCATCAGCATATACATCATTACTTAAATATAAATCACGAAATTTCTGTGATGACACCCCTAAATCATAACTTATATTAGGTGGATATATAAAACTACTACCTAATGTTAATCTTGCTATATCACCTGTATAAAAATTAAGTTGTGTATCAGCGTTGGATTTTATATATGATTGATTTTCTCTAAATTGTAATCTATCACTACAATTTGTTATTGATGAAAAAATATTATCAAACTCATTAGCAACAGACCCTAAATCATAACCACTTACTAATGGTGTAATACCATTAGAACCAAGTAAAACTACTTCTGTATTATTAACTTTAAATCTTATTTGATTAAACCATTTACCACTTATACCATTAGTAGCAGAAGGGTCAAAAAATATATCAGCATTAGTATCTGTTAAATTACCATTCATATATATTCTATTACCTAAATAAGCATTTCCCCAATAATCATTTACACTACCTAATGTTGAATTTAAACGTGAATAAAAACTTGTTGGTGTCATAAAAAATCTATCAGTTCCATTAGTTCTAAAAATAATATTAGTGCCATTACTATACATAGCATTATTAACATCACCAAAATATATTTGACTACCACTATTTAATATAAAATTACTACTATTTGTCATAGTTAAATCACCTTCTACACTAACAGCACTACCGATATTATTAACATATATATAATTCCATTTTTGAGATGAAGCACCGAGATTTTGAAAGTCAGTTGTTTCTGGATTAAAATTAGTTCCCATAGAAAACCTACCTATACTATTATATTTTAATTCTAATATACTTCCAGATGTTTCAAAAGACCAAAAATTAGGTGATGTCCCTATTGTTACAGTCTTAAAATCTACATCACTAGTAGATGCTATATCTTGAGGTAGTGCTGGTGTGAATTGTCTGCCGACTTGTGTGAATGTGATTTGATTAGGAACATCAACGAAACTATCTTTATCTTCTGTAATAACTTTATTATCTCCATCAGTTACTAAATTTTTATTAGGTGTTGCATAATCTAATATTAAACTATCTATAACCTCTAAATCATGTATATCTTGTGTTTGTGTTGCTGAATTTTGTCCAAAAAGTTCTTGGAATTCTCCATCTGAACCGAATAAACTCATTTTATAAAAATATTCTATATATATTATTATAGAATATTTTTATAAATTAAATTGATAATTTATCTTTTAAGTAATCACTAAATATAGATTGTTGTGATCTTGGTTTTATTGGTTCTTTTTCTATAGGTATTGGTTGTGATGTTGTATATATGTTTATAGGTTGTTGTTGTGGTGGTGATTTATTTCTTTTCTTTTGTTTTCTTTTTGTTCTTCTTTTTTTCTGTTTATGGGCTAGTTTAAACACTAATTGTTTTAAATCATCTATTTCTTTAGCTTGTTTTTTAGCTAGACGTTGATATTGATATTTATGATATTTGTTTGAATAATTTGTTTCACTATCTTCACTACTACTAGTATCACTATCTGATTCACTAGTTTCTTCATCACTACTATCACCAAATAAAGACTGTAACTGTCTTCTTTTTTCTTCAGCTTTTTTTAATTTAGCTTGTCTTGCTTTAGCTATATTTTGTCTAGAAGTTATTTTTCTTCTGTCTTTTTTCTCTTGTTTTTCATTCTGTTTTTCAGTTTGTTCCAAATAATCCTTGACAGAAAGAGTATTTTCCATCAAATTTTCTAATTCTTTAACATCTTTTGAGTTATTATCTGTATTTTCTTCATCACTTGATATATTGTCTTCAACGTCTTCTGTATTATTTTCTAATACTATAGAAGCATTTAAATCTGTATTATTATTACTCATAGGTGGTTATTAGTTAAAAGTCCTATAAATATGATATATTTTAGTGTATTTTTATGTAATTATTGTATTAAATAATATTAAACTCTTAAAATATTAATTTATATATATTTAGTATAATATTATTTTTGTTATATAATAACACAAGATAATTTTTTACCTAAAATAAAATGTTTTTTTTTATAAAAATTCATTAAAAAATCAATTTTTGTTTTTATATCTAATTTATGAGTTATTTTTTTCTTCTAGATATTACCCATTTTTTAGTTCTTGGATTATACTTAATGGTGTAAATATAATTAGGGTCAAGTTTTCTTTCCATTTTAATATGTTGCTTTATAATATATAACAATATGAAAGTATTAGAACGATTACGAAAGATATTCTCTTGTGGTGGTGATAATGTATTAAGAGTTAAATGTAGAATGTCATGTTTAAGTAAATGTTGTAGAAAAACAGAAATAGAAATAGACGTAGATGGTGACGGTAAGACTGACATAGAACTAAAGAAAAAAGAATCTGAAATTGAATTAATTGTAAAAACAGATAATAAAGAAAAAAGTGAAAAATAATTTTATATGTATATAATATACTTAAATATAATTTAATATTATAATATATAGAAAAATGGAAGAAAATAAAGAATATATAGAATTAGGTAAAGAAGAAATACCTACTCCTATCAAAGAAGAACCAACAGCACATGAAGAAGTTGAAAAACCAGACAGAGAACAACCACAAGATCATAAGGAGTTACAAAGATTAAAACGTAATGAATACTATAGGGATTATTATCATAGAAATAAACATAAACCTAGATATAGAAAAAATAAATATGGTGAAGATAAAAAACGTGTAGGTGAAAGAGGTAAAAATTTAAATATGAAATATCTTTTATCAGTAATAGATACAGATACAGGTAATAAACTAATAAGTCAAAAATTCAAAACATTATATGATATTAGTGATTCTATTAATCTACCACAATATACAGTCCGATTAATTGCAAATGGAAAATACAAAGGAGATGGTGCTAGACAAAAAAAGACTAAAAAATATCAAAAATTTTTAATTGAAAGACTATAAAAGCTCTTTTGTAAAAGAGCACAAAACTTATTATATGATAATATAAAAAAATATATTATCTTATAATATATAAATAATTTTGATAACTTTTGAAGCGAAGCGTTAAAAGTTAAAATAATGTCAAGAATATTACAAAGACAAGTAGTAGTAGTTCATAGAGCAACTAATGGAGATATACCATTTGGATTTAATTTAGATTTAGATTTTGTCCCTTCAAGTGTTATAGTTAGAACAATAGCATATAGAAGAAATACTGGTAGTGGATTACATGGAATTAAATGCTCTTGGTTAAAAGCAAGAAGTGGTTTAATAGGTGTATTAGTAGGTTCTGCTAATGATGATTTTGTAAGTAATCCAAATACAATATTTCAAATAAAAAATGGAGCAAGTATATTAAATGGTGATGTATTAATTAATTTAGTAAAATTAGGTGATAATGAAACAGAAGAACAATTAGACGGTGTTTTAGGTTTAACATTAGAGTTTATTCAAGAAGATATACCAGAACCAAAATCTAAATCAACAGATATAGATAAATTAATTAACTTTTTAAAAACAGAAAAAGCATCAAGAGATATTTATCCATTCAATCCAGTATCAACACAATTAGGAAAAGGTCATGGTTGTATGTGTGGCGGTCAAGTTGCTACAGAAGATGATAGAAATTCATTACAACAAGTAGAACCTATTCCAGATGTTACATCACAAGTGGAAATGAGTGAAGGTCAAGAACCTATTGCAACACAATTTTTTGAAGAACAAGAACAAGAAGAAGAACAAGAACAACCCAGGCAAAGCTAATCAAAAAGGAAATGGTGAGGAGTTTTGTCCTTTTTGTCTTGAACCAATTAGATATAGTGAAAGACAAATAGAGAAAAAACATAGTAATATAATTAAATGTCCTAATGGTCATCTATTACATAAAAAATGTGTTCTTGATAATAAAGCTAAAGCACCTGAAGACATTAAATGTCCTCAACCAGGCTGTAAAAAAAAAATTGATTTATCAAAATTACCAAAATTCACTAAAGAAGAAAAAAAGAGGATACAAATAAAAAATGATGAAAAAATAGCACAAGCTGAACAAAGAGCATATAATATAGAAAAAAAAATGTATGAAGATAGCCAGGTTAGAAATTATATAAATACATCTCTTCCAAATATAATGAATAGAACTTTGGATGTATCTAGACCTATAAATCCAGATATACCGACAGCTGTTTTGGTTTCATCTTTTAATAATAATATAAGAAGAGGTAATAATCATCCTGATTTTATTAATCTTATGGGTAATTATATAAATCATGTATTGGCTGTAGATGAAGATTATATGGAAAATAGAATTAATAGAAACGTAAGAAGAAGATTGAGGGAATCATTTACTAATGAATATAATAGACGACTTAATATTTTAGTTGATCTATTCAGACAACAAGAAGAAGAAGAACAAGAAGAACAAAAAGAACCACAAGAATAAACATTTAACATTTTAATATATTGTATTTATATATGATATATTAAAATGATTGTTGAATTAAGTAAAAGTAATAGAAAAGATAAAAAATGGAAAGTAATCTTATATGAAAATGGTAAGAAAAAAAAGACTATACACTTTGGTGATAGTAGATATTCAGACTATACACTCCATAAAAATAAGAAGCGTATGGAAGCATATACAGCACGACACCGCAAAAAAGAAAATTGGAATAAAAGTGGTATAGATACAGCTGGTTTTTGGTCAAAATGGTTGATTTGGTCTAAACCAAGTTTAAATCAAGCAATTAAACATATAGAAAATAAATTTAATATAAACATAATTAAGAAATAATAATAATATGATATAATATAAATAAAGATGTCAAGTAAGATTAATCAAAATATATTACAAAATCATATAAGTCATAGAAGAACAATACATTTCTTTATTGATTTAGCAGTTGGAACAGAAAGATATATAGATTTAACAGAAAGTCAATTTGGTAATTTAGATTTTGATAGTGATGAAATCCGTGTAAAATATGTAGGTTTCCAATCACAACATACAAATCATGATGATTTGGCAACTTTTAATTGTAATTTTATATTAGAAAATACTACATTATGTCCGTTTGTTAGTCAAACATCATTACAAGCATTTCACGATTTAAGATATGTATGTAAAAAAAACTTTGATAGAAGAAATGTTAAAATATGGGTAGAAAGTATTCAAAATAATACAGAAGGAACACCAACAACAAATAGAGGTAATGTATTGGTAGCAGTAGAGTTTATTAGATATTTAAGATGTAATGAACGAGTAATATGGTAAACAAAACTATAATAAAATATATTAATATATAATATATAAAAAGAGTGATACACGGCGATACGTGTTAAGATGTCATTTAGAAATTATAGAGTTGATGCTATTGATATAAAGAATAAACAAAAAGGTGATCCAGTTTTCTTTAATACAGCATATTCAAATTGTTGTCTTGTAAGCAAAAAAAATTCAGGAAAAAGCAACTTAATATATCACATATTAAGAAACATCGTAGGTGATGATACAAAAATTTATATATTTTGTTCTACAGCAAATCGTGATCCTATTTGGATACAACTTATTAAGGAATTAGAAAAAAAAGGAAATCATGTAGAAGTATATGATTCTTTATATGGAACTATTAAGAAAGGTAAATCAGTTAAGAATATTAATATATTGAAAATT
>Ga0208645_1003239_pt1 | contig 12177 bp, 25 predicted proteins | sample VirMetDEL_Sep_01_FD_184519 | JGI IMG/M metagenome (GOLD analysis project Ga0208645, IMG submission 184519) | Aqueous microbial communities from the Delaware River and Bay under freshwater to marine salinity gradient to study organic matter... | ecosystem: Environmental > Aquatic > Marine >...
CTAATGAAACTTTGTGAGTACGTCTTCAAGGAAGGGATGTACCACACAGACTGCGGGTCTAAATTGATTCTGCGCCCACACGTTAAATGCGATAAGTGTGGCAGAAAGACAAAGGAGAAACGTCATGTTGCAGATGTTACTAGGGCCAGCACTTGAGCTAGGCAAAGATTTTATCAAGGGCAAGGCCGAAGAAAAAAAGGCCATACAAGAGCGTAAGATTACTGCTATCCAGAACGATGCTGACTGGGAAGCAAAGATGGCTGATGCCACAAAGGATTCTTGGAAAGATGAGTTTTTCTCAGTCATTCTCGCAATGCCGTTGCTTGCTGTGGCGTACAGTGTGGCGATGGATAATCCAGAGGTAATTACTCGTCTGGACATGGCGTTTGATACGTTAAATACCCTTCCTGAATGGTATCAGTATTTACTTTTCATTGCGGTCACTTCAAGTTTTGGAATACGCGGGGCCGACAAGATTATGAACATGAAAAAGGGTAAGAAATGATGAATCTCGATCAACTCCGCATGGAACTAGAATACGACGAAGGCTGTAAGTATGAAATTTACTTAGATCATCTCGGTCTTCCTACGTTCGGTATTGGTCACCTAGTTACAAAGGATGACCCAGAACACGGGCAAGAAGTAGGCACTGCTGTCTCTGAGGAGCGCGTTATCGAGGTGTTTGAGAAAGACGTTCAAGTAACACTCGACGAGTGCAAGAAGCTCTATGACGACTGGTTTGACCTGCCGGAAGAAGCTCAACTGATTATCGCTAACATGATGTTCAACATGGGCCGCCCTCGTCTCAGCCAGTTCAAAGGCATGAAGCGTGGTGTAGATGCGCGTGATTGGAATGCCGCCGCAGACGAGATGGTTGACTCCAAGTGGTACAGACAAGTCACGAATCGGGCTGATCGGCTTGTGACCCGTATGAGGAACGTGGCGTAAAAAAAGGCCAGATTGTGGATTCTGGCCTGAACTTCATCGGGGGTGATGAAATAAGCCCCCTAAATTACTGTATTTTCTAGCAAAGTCAATTGGCTATTCAAAATCCTGTTTAGTTGACAATATGCCCTCCAATGATTAGATTGTTCCCTGATGCTTTCATAAAGGGGGAACAAAGATGAATCATCAGTCTAATGAGTGTCCAAAAGTTATCGCTAATGCACTGTTTGAGATTCAGTCGAAGATCGGAACTTTGGGATACGATTCTAATAACGAGTTTTCTAAGTACAGATACGTCTCTATCGATAAGTATTACGAGAAGATGCGTCCTTTGATGAACGAGGCGGGGATTATGATTATCCCTGACGAGCTGGAAAGCAGTCTTAGCGAAGATCGCAAACTCTACCGTGCGGTGTATCAGTTCACCATCATGCATAAGGATGGGGCTGTCTGGAACTTCCCGATCCGCAGATCAATCACACTTCCTTTCACTGGCGCACAGTCTGCCGGTTCAGCACTTTCGTATGTCGAGAAGATTGCCATGCGTACCATCTTCAAGATCAACTCAGGCGAGCGTGATGACGCAGATATGCTTGAACAGGCTGACTTTACATCTCTGACTCTGAAGCAGAAGAACGAGATTGATAAGTTGCTTGAGAAAGTCGAGCTGTCTGATGAAGAAATGGATTCTTTGTATAAGTGGCTCAAGGTCAAAGACCTACACGATACGCATCCAGAGCAATACGACAACCTGATTGCGGCACTCAAGAGGAAGGCCAAATGAGGATCATTGAGGCAGATCAGGGAACACCTGAATGGTTGATGGCCCGTCTGGGCTGTCCATCAGGGTCAGGCTTCTCGAAACTAATCACCGCACAAGGCAAAGAGTCTACTAGCCGCGCAGGTTATGTGAACGGCTTGATCGCTGAGAAGGTGATGGGGGAAGTTCCTGAAACGTATGAGAATGAATGGATGATCCGTGGACGGACTTTGGAACCTGATGCACGGGCTTTCTTTGAGTTCGAGAGACGAGTATCCGTACAAGAGGTTGGGTTCTGTAAGCATGATGAATATGAATGCGGAATCTCACCGGATGGCCTCGTCAACCAAGATGGGGGACTGGAAATTAAGTGTCCGGCCCCTGCAACACACGTTAAGTATTTCCGTGCAGGTAAGTTGCCGTCTGAGTACAAAGCTCAGGTGATGGGTTGCCTGTGGATAACTAAACGTAAATGGTGGGACTTTTTGTCTTATCACCCGTCTTTGCCGCCACTTCTCATTCGTGTTGAGCGTGATGAAGAATACATCAAAGCGTTGGAAGCGATTGTGATCGATGCGTGTAAGGAAATAGAGAAAGAAAGTAAGAACTTGGAGAAATTCCTATGACAGAACAAAAGAAGTATGACAACAACAATGAGATTGCTATCTGGGGTAATGATCGGAAGAACAAGCCGACTGATCCTGACTTTAAAGGCAATGCAACTGTTGATGGCAAAGAGTATTGGGTTAGTGCTTGGAAACGAGATGAAGGTGCAAACGAACGTGCGCCGGTACTCAAGGCCAAACTAACCCTGAAAGACCAGCCGAAAGATCAAGCGCAGTACACCAATACTGCACCGGCTGACCCAGTGCAGGTCACTAACGACTCGATCCCATTCTGAGGTGAAAATGACATACATCAACATTGGAAGATGCTTGCGTGTAGCTCAAGCCCTACGCAACGTCAAAAACAAAGACTTGGCCGATCACTTTAATGTGAGGCCACAACAGGTCATCCGCTGGAGAAATATGCAAGACATGAGTGTCCATCGGGTGCAGGAGATTGCTGAGTATCACAGCATGAGCTTCGATCAGTTCATTGGACTTGATGATGCAAAAGGCTAAATACACAGTCACTTCCAAGCAGATGATGGATCAGGTCTACCGAGATGCCCTAGCGGGCATCGAGGATCACGGGTTCATTCATCTGGAATGGAAGGGGGGGAGCAACCGAAGCATTAACCAGAATGATCTGTATTGGATGTGGCTGGGCGAGATTGTCGCTCAGACCAATGCAAAGCTCGACAAGGATGCTACGCCATTCATCAAGGAGGAGATGCATGAATGGTTAGTTGAGGAGTTTCTAGGATACGAGACTCGGATTGTTGGCAAGAAAGAGATAAAGACCTTGAAAAGCACCACTAAGTTGCTTAAAGGCGAAATGTATTTCTATATGCAACAAGTCGATACTTTTGCTCATTCGCACGGGATGAAGCTAACCATCCCTGATGATTCGGAGTACATGAAACTTAAAGAGAGAGAGAATCAATAATGTTCAAGTTCTTTTGGGTTTATTGTCGCGGCCAATATCTTGCTTGCATCAAAGCAGTCAGCAAGGAGGACGCAGTTAATCAAGCGTACATGAAACACGGGTCTGCAAGTCGTTACTCTGGCAACAGTAAGGACGACTTTGAAGCAGTACCGATCAGTCTGCGATAGGGGGAACGATGAAGCCAAGTCATTTCTGGGAAGGCAAACGTGCAAAGCATCGCTCGGCCCAGCTAACAGAGCATGACGTTTACTTAATTAAGGGATTAATCAAGGAAGGTCTGAGTCCAGTGGAGATTGCTAGCAAGTTTGAGGTGAGCAAACACGTCATCTATCGGATCAGAAATGGTCAAACTTGGCTTCATGTGCCGGAGTATCAAGATGAGAATTGAGCTGTCGGATACTGAGCTGATGCTTGCAGGTCAAATTGGAGCCATGCGAGAGATGATTAATCGTGCGGCGAAGCGGCAAGATTATTTCCCTCATTTGACAGAATCAAAGAAGCGTAATGAGATGATTGGCGTTATGGCAGAGATGGCATTCTGTAAGTGGGCCAATCAGTATCCGAATCTCGATATTGCCCCTCAGTCTGGAACGACTGATGTAATCTATCAAGGATGGAAATGCGACATTAAGGCAACAGACCTTGAGAATGGTCAGTTGATCGTCCCAGTAAAGAAGAAAAAGGGCAGTTCAGATGTGTATGTTCTGGGGGTGATCGACAAAAACGTGGTTGATTTTCGGGGATTTGCTGTTGAGGATGAAATTATCAACGAGAAGCGGATCAAAGATTTGGGTCATGGGCCAACCTATTGCATGACACAAGAAGAGATAACAAAGTTCAAAGAAGATGCAGAGCAAGTCACGTCGTTGCAGTCAGTGTAAGAAGAAAGTCGATGCAGACGACGCATTGGCTCGTGGTTTGAGGGCTTTTTGCTCGATGGAGTGCCTAATGCTGTACACAAAGTCCGAACAGGGCAAGAAGACCGTTAGGAAGGCCATAGAGCGACAAGATCGTGAAGATAGGGCTAAGGTACGGGAAAAGCAAAAAACTCGCTCACAGTGGCTCTCTGAAGCTCAGAGCGCATTTAATGCCTATGTTCGATGGCGTGACCGGCACAATGGATGCATTTCCTGCGGTAAACACATTGGCGGGAAGTTCGGCGGTAATTATGACGCTGGTCATTTCCGTTCAAGGGGGTCAGCCCCTCATTTGAGATTCCATCTTTGGAACTGTCATAAGCAGTGTGTGAAGTGCAATCGCTACCTTTCAGGGAATGTTTCGGAGTATCGAGTGGCACTCATTTGGAAACTAGGGCATGAAAAAGTAGAGTACCTAGAGTGTTTGCAAAGTACCAAAGAGCATGATATAGATTACGCGAAACGTGTGAAAAGTATCTTTACACGTTTGTTAAAACATCGTCAGAAACTAGGGGGATATGATGTTAGTTAGGTATTTAGCCGCTCCATTTGAGGATCGTTTGTTCTTGATGCGATACGAAGGTTTTATTGGTTTTGTATATACCAATGCAGACCATGAGCTTTATTGGCAGATAGATGAACACGGCAATCCGTACGATGTTGAATTAGCCAGAATGCCGAGTAGTGACATTTGTGATGTAGGTTTTTCTGCTTTGATTCAAACGCCAGACAGTTGTGAACCTGAAGAAGAAACAAAAACAGAGGTAGATATGTGCAAGTTGTGGGATTTGCCAGATGATATAGAGTGGTTCACTCCTATGTGGGAGGAAGTTACTGATGAAGATTGATGCAAAGTTTTTCTGCAACCACTGCGGTTCGACGTTCAGTGCGAAGGATACAGAACAAGCCAGCATCCGCTGTCCAATCTGTGATGGGTACAAAGTATCCCTACAACTGGACTTATGGAACGATCCTGATCCGGAGGAGTTTTCATCTGAAGTTGACTCCGATGGAATACCGGAGTAAAAAGAAAAATATGTGCCGGACGGGGTGTGAGAAGCCCCTAGCAGACCGGACTGAGAACTGAGGAAAAGTGACCCTAGCCGCACTCCGGCACACGGGTACAAATGTAAACATAAATAGTTACATTATCAATACTTTTCCACTCTTTCAGTCCCTCCTGCGTCCGTTAAAACTGTCGCATCGTGCAGTAGTACATAAAAAGCGAGATTGCAGTCCAACCTTTGAGGACGGGACAAACAGCGTTAGAGGTGATCCGCCTACGGGCAGGGACGGTTGAGCTACCGGCAGAGTTACCCACTGCAAAAGCACTGCTGATTACTGTGACTGCATGGACGATAACGTACTGGATGGACAGGGATCACCCTACGTCCTCTAAATGACAACTATGGGAAAAATAAATGGAACTACGTCCACATCAAGAAAAAGCAGTCGATATGCTGAGATACTCACTCAGCAGAGGAAAAAGAAGACCAATCCTAGCCGCACCATGTTCATTCGGGAAAACCATTACAGCGGCTTACATTTTTGAGGAGGCAGTGAAGCGCGGCAAGCGCGGAATCTTCATCTGTGATCGGATCAAGTTAGTCGAACAGAGCTTGGAAGCCTTTGATATTCACGGCATAGAAACAGGAGTTATACAAGGCAACCATCATAGATCAGATGGTTATATGCCGGTACAGATAGCGAGCATTCAAACGCTTGCACGTCGTTCTCGTATGCCTACCTTTGATTTTGCCATCGTCGATGAGTGCCATTCAGTCCACAAGTATCTCTTGGATATGATGAAAGCCTACAACAACATTCCTTTCATTGGATTGTCGGCCACTCCATTTAGTAAGGGTCTGGGGAATGTGTATGACGATCTGATTGTCCCAATCACGCCAGTTGAGCTACTGGAACAGGATTATCTCTGCCCGATCCACTATTACGGCGGCAGGAAGGTCAATTTGGATGACCTGAACCGTAGGGCTTTACCTACCGGAGGCACGGACTACGATCCAAAATCGTTAGAGCATCGCATCGAAAAAGATTCTTTGCTTGCAGGAGATATTGTTAAGAACTGGCTGAAGCATGGAGAGGATAGTCAGACTATCGCATTCAGCCCCTCGATCAAGCACTCAAAGTACATGGTAGAGCTGTTCCGGCAGAATGGGATTAGCGCAGAACACATCGATGGATACACAGACCCAGACTTACGGGAAGTGATGTTCCGAGCGCATGACCGTGGTGAGTTTAAGATTCTCTCTTGCTCCAAGCTACTGAACGTAGGGTACGACGCACCTTCTGTACGGTGTTTGATCGACTGCTATCCAACAACGTCTGTTATTGCGTACGTCCAGAGAGCCGGAAGAATCGCCAGAACAGCTCCAAATAAACCGTATAGCATCTACTTGGATCATTCTGGAAACGTGGCAAGGCATGGCTTTGCAGAACACATCGTGCCTTTAGAACTAGATACAGGTGACAGACCATTCTCTGAAACTAAACAGATCAAGGAGAAAAAAGAGGCGACAGTCTGGGAGTGTCCAGAGTGCTACCAACAGCGTACAGGCATGAAGTGTCCATGCGGGTACGAACTGCCGAAGGTAGAGCAAATCAAAGCAGACCAGCAGATACTCAAGCGTATGACTGCGGTAGAGAAGGCAAACTACCTGAACACGCCAGAAGATAAGGCAATGTTCTTAGGCGAGCTGGAGCTTCATGCAAAGCAGAAGGGATATAAGTCTAGCTGGGCTGGTCACCTGTACAAGCAGAAGTTTGGCGAGTGGCCTGAACGTATTGAGCCGATCCCTGCGACGCAAATCAGTGATGCCGTCAGAAAATATATTCAGTATGACCAAATCAGAAAGGCGCGAGGATTTTGGGGGCGACGTGCTTCTTGAAACTAGATTTACGTTTCTTGAAACTATATTCATGCTTCTTGAAACTATATTGGTCACGTCAGAAACTATATTGGCCTTTCTTGAAACTATATTCGGATTTGGTCAAATTTTGATCAATCGATGTTGCACCGCACAAAATGATGCACTGCACAATAATGGTGCAACGCACAAAATGCGCCTTTTTCTGCCCCTTTTGGTTGATGATTTGCGGCACTGCACAAATTGGTGCAATGCGGAAAAGTGCAGAAATTGCACAGGTCAAAATTTGCACAGCGAAAAATGACAAGCTCGATTTTTTGCCGCGTCGATTTTTAGGAGGTCGAATTTTTCCGGCGTGGACATTTACGCACTAGGATTTTTGACGATGGCACTTTTTACAAGGTCTGATTTTTTCAGCGTGAACATTAACGCACTGGGATTTTTGACTATGGCACTTTTTAGGAGGTTAGAAAATTTGCGCGTGGACATTAACGCTCTCGAAAAATTTTGAAACGGCAATTTAGGAGAAAAAAAAATTTCGTTTTCGTCATTTAGGAGAAAAAAAAATTTCAAAATGACCTTTTAGGAGGTCATAAGGGTCGAGAAAAATTTTAAAATGAGCTTTTAGGAGGTTAGAAAATTTTGGATTTTGAAACTATATTCTTGAAACTATATTACCCCTTTTTGAAACTATATTCAGGTTCGATCGGCCCTCGATCGGCCCTCGATCCATCGCTAACTGGTTGATTTATATGGAAAAATTTGAGGCTATCGTTTCGCGGCTCGATAAGGTGAAAGGCTCGGGCGATTCGGTGCGGGCTTGCTGTCCGGTTCACGGCTCCAAAGGTCAGACCCTCTCGATCACGGCAAAGGGCGGCGGCTATATCGTGGCGCACTGTTTCAGTTGCGGGGCGGGTGGGCCGGAATTGGTAAAGGCTCTCGGCCTTCCTTTGGCCTTGCTATTCCCTGATGACGACTACACGCCTCCGACGGTCAACCGAGAAATGCGGAGAAAGAACATAGAGGACGGGTTGACGCTTCAGGCTCCGCCAAAGAGCGAGCCGACGTTGGCAGAATATCGGGCAAGGCTGAAGGCGAAAGAAAGGGCGAAGGGGTACGAACTGAAAGCCGAGCAAGCAGAAGAAGAAGCCCCGCCAATAAGTCACCCCGCCCTTGATCCATTCAAGGCACAATTTCGGCAAGCGTTGGAACAGTCGCCCGCCCTTCGTTCTGAGTTAGTCGATAGTCACTGGGACGGGGTAGCGGATCGAGTCCGCAGAAAGGAGCGAAGAATTGCCGACACTGCGGCGGCTTTCTCTGAGCTAGAACCCGCCCCAGAACCTACCGCCGAGGCGTGGTTGATGGCCCAGAAATAAGCCCAAACCGTCAAAATGACCTAAGTTATTGATTTATAAGGGAATCGACGATCTTTCTCTGGGAATACCCTAGCAAGGGTGCGGGCAGATCGTCGCGTGACGGGCTTTAGAATGCGTCTCAGCGCACTTTGTAAACATCCGCCGAAACTATCCCGCCTTATATAGATAATAAGTACATATAAAGAGGGGGAGATTTTTTTGCTCTCATAAGCAAATAAAGTCCCCGCCGCTGTTGTATTTGTTGCTTTCAATGGTTATCTTTAGGACTCAGCTAAAAGGAGTCTGAAATTATGAAATTAATAAAGAAGTTTGATGATGTTATCTCGGTCTACTTTGACAAGGAGTGGGACGTGTTCAAGGTGGTTGTAGATGGCCGCCCAGAAGCCACAGCCGAAGAGGATGAAAAGCAAGATGCATTTGACACAGCCGCCGCGATGGTTCGCCGCCGTGCCGAGCATCCAGAAGCGTATGAGCCGGAGCCACTTCCTGAAAATGTCGCCCGCCGTGTTGGTGAATGGGACATTGGCAAAGTCAAAGACGAGCCAGAAACAGGCCGGGAGATTTGGTGGTTTGGTCACCATTCAACCGATGAAGAAATGGGAAGCGGTAACGTTTGGATTATGGGCGGCGAGATTACCGACTACGATGGCGTTTATGAATTGCCCGAAGATGTTGTGAAGGCTTTCGCCTTGCATGGCTTCGACGTTTCGTATGTTGAGGGGGTGTGAGATGAGGATCGGAACCTATTTTGTTTATCCGAAAGGGCAGAAGTCTAAAGGCTTTAAGATCGATGCGGTCAGCTTTGATGCGGCCAAGTCTATATTCAATCAAGCCGAGGGCATTTCAGACACTAACGAGAATCGCCGGAAACTTTGGGCGGAGAGGATTGCATGATGAATGATCGTCTTTCAGCTTTTTTGGTGGCGGTATTCTTTATCGCCGGATGGGTTGCCCCTTTGGGTTTTATCCTTTGGGGCTTGCTTTCGGGTGACACTGAAGCGGTGTTGCTCGGTTCTTTGCAAATCGGCCTTTGTGCGGTTTGTACCTTTTTCTTTCTTGTTTCTATCTCAGGGGGTGAGCAATGAGCGCACACAATCAAGACCCGTTTGCGGGTATTCCAGAACTGGCCGCTGATGTAGCGGCAACGCCTCGGGCAGAGTTTGCCAACGCGAGCCACGCACTGATAGCAGGGGCCGACGCTGAGACGGTTGCGGAGTATGTCGAGAAGTGCGCGGCGTGTAACGGTACGGGCCGTTTCCGGTCTTACACTGGCCGAGTGGTTGGTGAGTGCTTTAAGTGCAACGGCGCGGGCAAGCAGTCATTTAAGACTAGCCCAGAACAGCGGGCCAAGGCTCGCAAGCGGTCATCCGATAAGAAGGCCGCCGAGCGTAAGGCGGCCATTAAGGCTCACGCTGATTGGCATTTCGGCCTTACTGATGAACAGCGCGACGCTTGCGGGTGGCTTATCACTGCGACGACATATATCCCTTTCTGGATGAATAACGAAGTCGCCCAGAGCTTGATTGAACAGTTCCGCAAGTCGAAGCCGTGGAGCGAGAAGCAGTTGGAGATGGTCATGCGGTGGCATTCCAAAGCCGTCGAACGTCAAGCTGAGAAAGCGGCTCAGAAAGAGCGGCAGTTGACGCCGTGCGCTGTGTCCGAGAAGTTTGTCGAGCTATTTGCTCATTTCGAGAAAGCTAAGGCGGCATACAAAGCCAAGCCAGTTTTACGCTTTGTCGGCCTTCGGATTGCCGAGGCGAAAGCTGGATCGGTCAACGCTGGCTGTTTGTATGTGAATGACGATGCGGATCATTACGAAGACCGCGAGTACCTTGGCAAAATCACGCCCTCCGGCGAGTTTGTCCGCTCCAAGTCATGCACCGATGCACAGGCGGCGGCTGTCGAGGCTAGCGCGTCTGATCCTTTGGCGGGTCTGACTGAATATGCGAAAGTGACTACCGAAAGGGGCGAGGGCCGCTGTGGGTGCTGTGGCCGCACTCTGACCAATCACAAATCAATCGAAGACGGCATCGGGCCAATTTGCCGCGACAAATGGGGGTTTTAATTATGAGAATCACAACGGCACATTTAGAAAATCTGACTGATTGGGTGAACGCTGAAAAGGGTTACCCTCGGGAGGCGTTTAAGTGGATGGCAAGCGGCAATTATGAGGGTCAGATCGGCCACATCCTTTGCAAGCGGTCTTCTGGGTCTTGGCACATCGAACAGATCGTAACCAAGGGCGGCGGAGTGCGTGACCTGCGGAGCGGTACGGCGCGGGAGTGCTACGAATTCCTGCGCGGTATGCAAGAAGCCATAATGCTTGACCACTTCGCGGAGCGTTACGGGGTGGCGGTATGAAAACTCAGACCTTTGGATATTCGCGGGCCTATCGCTTCAAGCGGGCGGCTCATTATGTGGCGGGCTATCTCAGCGTTTCGGGGCTTGGCTTTCTGTTCGCTTGCTTGCTAATGGGTGCAACTGAATATCTGTTCCCGTTGGCCGTTTTTATGACTATTTGCGCGGCTGTCTCAGTTGCATCAAATCCAGATAAATCAAGGGGTTAGTATGTCGAATGTGGTAAAATTAAGGGGATTCGAGCGGGTAGTGGTTGAAGAGTTCAACCATGAACCTGACGGCCCTTGGCACTATGAAATAGAGGTTTGGGAGGCGAACGCAAAGGAGATGGCTGATAGCTATCAACGGCTTCAGCCTTCAGAGGTTCGGGAATACCTAGCCGGTGACCTTAACCTGTTTGTCCTCAAGGTGCGGGCTTGCGTTGATCCTACATGGATCGGCACTTCTGTATCACCTCCCGTATGGGTAAAGGGTCAGACCTTCTCAGGGGGTCAGATCAGAACAGAGGCGGGCGAGGCGATCAGTTCGCCGTGGTTCCATAGCCTATGCTTTCAGGCTAAACGCTCAGGGGTTGAGCGACTCGCTGACATACTGGGCAGAATAGGGATTAGCGAAGCCAGAAACGAGGTAGAGCGAAGGATCGGTCTGAGGTAGCCTAAAAAGCCACACAGTAAACGATCTAGGGCCGGACGGGTAAAAACCTCTCCGGCCTTTCTTATGTCCTCTCCTAGCGTCTCTCTGTAAGCCTCTGATATGCTTTCACCCATTGTTCATAGATGGGGTCTTAGACAATGCCAATTCACAAACCTGTTACCAATCCAAAAGGGGGACGGCCTGAAGTCGCCCTAACATCGCAAGAACTCACACAACTCGAAACAATGGCGGGCTTCCTATCACAGCGTGAAGCCGCCGCGATCATTGGGATCAGCGAGAACACCATGACCAAACTGATTCGGGAGAATGAGTCTGTTAATACGGCGTGGAAAAAGGGACGGGCAAACGCGAACCTAGCGGTCAGCCAATCCCTATTCAAGAACGCCACGCAAAAGATGAATCCTCTAGCTCAGCTCTTTTGGCTCAAGTGCATGGCGGGCTGGACTGAGGCAACACCGGAACAGGAGAAGCCGACAATCAATATCACCTACACCCAAGCACCGGATCGGATCGAGCGCGACGTGACTCCACGGCCTGACCATCTGGAACTAGATGCGGACGGGTAGCGAGCGGGCGGCGGCGGATCGGGCGGAAAGTCAGGCGGGGCGCGGCTTTCGGGCGGGCGGGTGCATCCCCCCATCGAATCCGAGGCGGCGGCGGACAGCCCCCCTTAACTCCAGCCAGACAAATGGCGTTCGACTCGGCCCGAAAAATCTGGGAGACTAAAAGGG
>Ga0208645_1003240_pt1 | contig 12176 bp, 16 predicted proteins | sample VirMetDEL_Sep_01_FD_184519 | JGI IMG/M metagenome (GOLD analysis project Ga0208645, IMG submission 184519) | Aqueous microbial communities from the Delaware River and Bay under freshwater to marine salinity gradient to study organic matter... | ecosystem: Environmental > Aquatic > Marine >...
GTAGTTTGATCCTCGTTCAACAAATCCTGCAGTTTTTGGTGTTTCAACTTCTGCTAGTTCAGGCATATTCCATCTCCTTTATGTTGGGGCCAGCTATTACACTGGGTAGCCTTATAGTTATTAGTATAGGATTATTTCTTTTTCTTTCTCATTAAACCGCCTTTATTAACTTGTGCATAAATATCGCCAGACTCTGCTTCTGCTATTTGTCTTGCTTGATTTTCTGCAACTTTATCTGCAGTTGGTTTTGGTCTAGGTTTTGGTCTTATTGTCTTAGGTCCAGGTTCATAAATTGGTGGTCCATCATCATCATCTGTACTAGTTTTTTTACCACCTAAAAATGTAGAATCTCCTGGTTTTGCTTTAGGGGTTGGTTTAGGGGTTGGTTTAGTTTCCATTTTAAATATGTCAGTTCTAATTTGGTTTCTTTTGCTTTGGATAAAATCCATTAAGTCAGAATCAAAATTAGGATCTTTTCTAAAATCTTTGCTTTTAATAGAATCAGGAACTGTAATACCAATACCTTCCAAAGCACTAATTACATTTTTTTCTCCACTGGCATTAAAGGTATTTTCAAAAAACTGATCTGCTTTTTCTAATCCAACAGTACCTTTTACTGCTTTATCAATAGCTTTTTGAAGCATTTCGGCACCTTCTATATCTCCTGCAGCAGTTCTTAGTGCAACCTCTGCTCTTGCCTTAGCTAAGTTTGCACCTTGAACTCCATACTTAGCCGCTCCACCACCAAGTATGCCTAAAGGAGTTACAGATCCTACAAAACCAGCTATACCAGCTCCAATTTTAGCTCCTGTGCCAAAATATCTGTTTACAGAATCTTCAGCACTGGAAGTAATACCTTTATACCAAGGCTCTGGAGTAGGTGCCTCTGGTCTACGATCTCCACCAGTATCTGTAACAATAGCAGTAGTTACAGGAGCTGGCTCACACATTTTAGTTTCTGTATTATAAACCATACCTCTAGCTGCACAAGTTTCTGGAGTCTCTCCTGTTTCAGGTACAGTAGGAGTTATACTTCCTGGACCTGTAGATTCCCAGCTAAAGCCAGTTCCAATATTTGGAATTACTGCCCCACCTACAGCCATACCTTGAGGTTGTTGATACATCATGTTTTGTTGAAAATAAGGGTCAGACTGTTGTTGTGGTTGAACCATACCACCTTGCATCATAGTCTGTATTTCCATCATTTCAGCTTCAGAAAGATCATCGTCAACAGGTTCACCACCTATTCTACCATTTCTTTCCATTTCTTGTAGGCCTATTTTTGCATCTGCCCTAAGATCTTCAAAGAATTTTACACCATAGTATTGAACAACATCAGCAGGAACAACGTATTCACCTTCAGACAATCGAGCAGGAATATCATCTCGAACTTCTTTGGCCATAGAACCAGGGGGTACTTCATTACCTGATACAGGGTCTACATCCATACCGTCATCTCTTAGACCACCTTCTCTCATAAAGGCCATTTCCATTTGTCTGTTCATTACTGTTCCACCTTTGTTAAAGTCCTTGTCAGGATTTTCTCTTGACTCAGAAAGACCTAATTTCTTTTTTATTCCGCTTAAAAAACCTTTTTCTTTTTCAGGCTCTCTTCGAGGTTGTACTTTATATTGATAAGGATCTACACCCTCTTTTCCTGTGTATTCAAACTTACCACCCTCTTGTTGAAGCATAGTAGTACGGGAGTCAATAGGAAAACTTTTTTCTCTTTGTTTTGCAGAAAGCTTTCTCCTATATTGGGCAAGCCTAGCTTCTATTTCTCCCCCTGCACCACGATAAAAATTTGTTTCAATATCAAAATTTTCTTGCTCTAGTTTATATAAATCACTTGAAATTTTATTAAGAGCTAAATTATATTTATTAACCTCTTTATCAAGATGTCTTAAAAGCCGATACCTTCCGTATGCCTCTCTTACTTCTACTACTGGAACATCATAGTCTCTTGCAATAGAAGCCCAAGATGGTCCCTCATAATCCATTTTTTCTTCATTAAAAGGTTTCAATTTATAAATTGCAATTTGATCAGATTCAGATAAATTTTTTAAAGGGTTTTTAGCAAATTGCTCACGCATAATTTTTCTTTGATTAACTGCAGCATTTAACTTTATGTCTAGTTTCTCTTCTTCTTTTTTTAAAGGGGCTATTTTAGTTTGAATTTCTTTTGATTTTTTTTCAGTTAAAACATTTGGAATAGATTTTGCGCTTGCGCCACGAACAAAACCCTCTTCATACTGAACTATATGTTGTATTTCATGGATAAGGGTACTTTTAATATCTTCGTAATTTTTAAATGCAGATAAATTTATACTTATAGTGTCATCTGCAGCAGAGCCAAGAAGATTAGGTTGACTTGGATTACTATAAAAAATAACATCTACGTCTTTTAAATCAGAATATTTTTTAAAAAACTCCTCGTGTTCTAATACATTACCAAGTTTCTTATATAATCCATTCTCTCTACTACGAGCAACTTTACCCAACTCTTCAAAAAAACTAGATGATAAATTAGGATCGTCAGCAGGGTCAGTAGAATTTTTATTAGTTTTAAAAACGGATTTAAAATCTTTTAGGTTAGATTTGCTATCGTCTATTTCAAAACGCCACTGACCATCTTTTGGATCTACGTACCAACCAGTTTGTTCCCAGATCTTTTTATTTGTAAAATAACTATCTTGTACGTTTGTAGGGTCTACATTAGACTTCTTTAAAAGTTTTATTGCTTTTTTAAGATTTTTATCTTTTGCAGCTCCTTCTGCACCAACTCCACCAAATATCCTTAGTGCACCCTTTGGTACATCAAAAGGTACAGATGCAGCACCTGCTCCAGAAGCTAAAGAAAACACATCACCTAATGTTCCTTTTGGAGTAAACATAGTTTCTCCAAGATCTTCTATAGCACCTATTGTAGCAGCACGGGCAAACTGTCCCATTTGTTCTTTAGTAGGTAGCTTAGGATCTTCTAAATACTCTGATACAGATTCTTTTATAGTAGGAATAGCTTCTGTTATTTTTTGTCTTGTAGTTCTTTGATCAGGATTTAGTCTTACAATGTATGTACCAAGCCTACCTTGAAAAACGGGATTACCTGCGTCATCTTCTCCTACTTGAATATCGTCTGTACTAGACCCCTTTGGTCTTTGAAAGAATGGAACAGTCTCTAAAGGGTGTACAGTCTTTTCTTCTTCTCTAGAAAGAGTTGACATTTGTTCAGCAATATTTCTACTACGCTGCCTTTCTAGCTCAGATTGTGGACCTATAGCTTTTTCAGTTTGTTCAGATAACCCACCCTTTTTATAACCTTTTTTAGGAGTAGACTCTAGGAATTTTAAAAAAGCAGGGTCTTGATTTGCAAGTTCTTCTGTAAATTCGTAATTAATATCATTGTAGGTAATCCTTCTAACGTCCATTACCCTATCCCAAGTATAATCTCCGTAGTTTTGTCTTAAAGAGACTTGTTTTACTTTTTCCCCTTGACCAGTATAACCCCATTGACCCCCACCAACAACATTTATGTAATTAGAATTACCTTGAGAAGTTATCCTATCTCCTGCGTAAAATGTTACATGATCTGCTATTCCATATCCTTTTTCTCCTGGTTTATCCCAATCAAAAATAACCAGATCACCTTCTCTTATATCTTCTGGTGCAACAGGAGTACCGTATTTTCTATAAGCATCTGCTCTAACTCTAGCAAAAGTATTTTTTGCTTTTAAAGGGTCTGCCCCAAGTGCTGATAAAATATGAGTTATAAATGTTGCACACCAAGCATCTTTAACAGGATCTAATCCTGATTTTCCACCTACAGCACTGTCCATCCAACCTTTTAAAGCTTTTATTGCATCTGGATTATCAGAAGAAAAATTAGAAATAATTTTAGTTGTTTTAGATCTAGGATCACTTTCTCCTCTTATTAGATAGCCTAACTCAAGAATTTTGTTTATAGGACTTTGACGTATAGGTTTTATATTTTCAGGTCTAGCTCTAGGTCTTAGAAAACCTTCTTGCTCTAAAGGTAAATCTTTTGATGGTTCAGTCTCTGTTAGATCAGGCTCTTCTTCCATTACTTTTTTAACAGTTTCTTTTAAATTACTGTCTAAATTTAACTTAGGTCTATCTAATTCTTGTTGCTGTCTTATAGAAGCTTCAGGAGTATAGGGTTTACTTGTAGTTGGATCTATTACAGCAGGGTCAGAAAATCCAACTGTTCCCATAGCTCTTTCAGTTTGACTAACCATTAACTTTCTCTCTTAATCTTAATAAAGAACGCAATGCACGTATTTCTCCTTGAAGCCTGTACATCTCGTCAAGTTCACGAGACTGCTCAAGGGATACATGAGTGAAAGCAATCCGTTCAGCAATTTCTTCGATAAACGGACTGTACAATTCAGGATTGTTGACAAAAGGTTTAAGTGTATTATTCACAACAAGTTTCATTTACTGTATCGGTTGTTCGCCAGTATTGCCTGAGAAGCCCTGTTCTCCTGGCTGAGGCGCTGTTCCTGTTCCTATGGTACCTCCCCCACTACCTTGGGTATCCTGTACCTGTACGCCAGCAGGAGCGCCCTGTGAAACACCTTGCTGTGGAACGCCTGGTTCAGGCTGTGGTGGTGGATTAGCTTCTTGGAACTTTTTAAGAATCTCAGCCTGTACTGCAGCCTGTGTCATGTTGTTGCCAACCTTATCAGGATCAAGATCCATAGACTTAGCAATCTCACGTACAATATAATCCATACGTGCAAATGGTGCCAGTGCTGGATTTTGTACAACTTGCAAGAACTGCATCAAGCGTTGACTACGTACTTCATTAGCCATCAAGCTTTCTGTACCACGAGCTTTAACTTCTAGATCTCCTTTAATTTCTTTATCAAAGTCAAACTGCATGTTAAAGTTAAAAAATGCTTTACCAAGTGGAGCAAGCAGATAGTCATCTATGTTTTTAACTACGTTCCGTATACTACCGTTGGCAGCAGACATAAGCATAGAAATACCAGAAGCGGTACGACCCACACCAGATACTCCTGTTTGACCATGAGCAAACGAAGGAAAACCAGTAGACTCATCAGCTAACACCCTTGCTTTGTCAAACATCTGCATATTTTCGTTTGATACGTTTGGAAACTTAGTGCCAAAAATAGCCTGTCCTGGTGCTCCACCCTGACGCCTAAAGACTTTTCCAGGATATACAGACAAATCCTGACCAGGAACTAAGTTAGTTTCATCTACTTCAATAAGTAAGTTACCTGACAGCGCAGCATTATCTACAGCCATACGCATAAACCCATTCATAAGAGTTTGCGTATCGTCCATATTTTCTGCAATACCTACTCCAAAAATACTGTAAGGATTCATTTCGTAAGGAGCCGCAAAGTATGGAATATAAGCAGGAGTAAATGGATTCATTACCAATCGCAACACCTGACCGTTACAAATCCAAACATTTACACTTAATTGTTCAGCATCTCTGAGGTCTTTTGGAATATCAATATCCTGTTGTTCAAGAATTTCTGTATCTACAAAGCCCCAAAATTCTAAAACTTCAAAACGTTCTGATTTAGACTCCTGAGAGTCATCTTCCATAACTTGCTCCCACCATTCCTTTGTGTAAGATTCGCCAAGGCGTAGTGCATTGTCAATTGCATTTTGACGAAAGTAAGGACGATTTTTTAATGCACGTAATTGTGATCTAGACATTTTGTGTCTTTCAATTACATACTCTGCTTCTTCCATTGTAGCAGCATCTGGATCAGGATAAAAATTCCAGATAGAAACAGAAGTAGTTTGAGGAATGGTTTTAAAAACAGGAGAATAATTACCTTCTTCATCCCAGTTTGCATATTCTTTATCTACTGCAAATGGACCTTTCATAATACCAGTACCAAACAAAGCAGACTCAAATGCAGCGGCACGTAAATGTTTTTTTGCATGAGATTCTTCTAGTTGGTCATGTATTTTCTTTTCCATTTTTTTAGCTGCAACTTCTGCAGGAAAAAACTGAGGAGAAGTGGGGGTTTTAGCATATCCAGGTTTTACTTTATCAATTACTGGCGCAAGAGTTTTTTCTAAACCTGCCAAACGTTCTCTAAACTCTTGATAAGTTTCACCAGGAAGTAAATCAGGCATAGACTCATTAGCTTTTACTTGTTCTGGATTAGTTTCAAAGTTTACAACTTCTTCTACGTTATCAGGAAGCCTAGTTGGATCAATACTAATAGGAAATTTATTTCCACCAAAAAGAACATCTGCAATTTGTCCATATGCAGCAAGAACTTTTGTCTTTGTAACTTTTACAAAAACTTGAGATTTTTCTGTAGAAGTAAATTGTACATCAGGCCCATAAATGCCTCGGTAGTTTCTATAAGCTTGTATCCAACGTTGTTCTTCTGTTTCTCTGGCTGTTTCAGCTTTTGAGTATTTTTCTTCTACAAAAGAAATAATTTGACCAGCTTTTGGATCAGAATATTCTTTTGGTTTTACATCATCAATAGAGGAACTTTCTACCCTATCCATGATCATTTCTTCAAAGTCTTCTTCCATGTTTTACCCTTAATAGCCAAATCTTGAGTCGGCAGCTTGAAACCCTGTCTTTAAATTAGAGACATCAAAGTCAAATAAATTACTTCTTGGTCTTGTCATTATACCGTATCTTAAAGCATCATACAAGTGGTCTTCTGCATTTGTATCTACATCTTCTGGATTATTTTTATCCAAAGGTATGGCAGGTAGCTGAGAAATGGTATGCTTACAAGTGTTAAAAAATACGAGTCTTGGTTCCTCAGTAAACTCATCAACTTGGAGTCTTCTATGAATTTCATTTTTACCCGCAACACGAGATCCCCTTGATCTATCTGATGGTCTCCATCTGCACCCTTTTATAATCATTTGTTCGGCTAGACTAGGACCAGTATCACCACGATTATGCCATAATGAGGAGTCTAAAACTCCATATCGCATTTTTTCTCCATCTTCTATATCTAAAATCATATCTGCAAGGTTGTCTGCAGTAATTTTAGAAACATACAACTCTCTGTAAACTACGAGTTGCTCTGCTGGAGTTACGGTAAACCAAAGAACTCCTGTATGAGAACCATATCCATAGTCACAAGCTCTAAACTTTACCCAACTGTTTGGTATGTCATAAGGTTCTACAACGTGTATATTACGATTAAATTCAGGAAACGCTGCACCCTCATTTATATCCCAATCACCTTCTAGCAGTTGCCTTCTTTGATGCTCTGGCAACGACAAAAGGTTGGCTTCATACATACCATCTTCTGCCAGATAGGGATTATCAAAGAGGGTGGCTGGAATAAATTTACGTTTGAACAGAGGCTCACCCTCTCTACTATGACCTTTCGGCCAAGTAATAACATTACCACTTTCTATATCTGTAGCCCAAAAAGACTTATTGTGAACTCCAGGATCAATAAAGGTTTTCTTAACCCAACTATGACCTGGCCCTCCTGGGTTGCTAGTAGCTCTCATGTACAAAGGTAAACCACTAGCTTTTGTACTACGCAGACGTGACCTCATATAGTTCCAAGGATAAGGAGTAGGCCATTGAGTAAGTTCGTCAAATCCAATCCAGTTAAATGCCTGACCTTGGTAACGCATCACGTCATCATCACGGTCTAGGTATGACATCCAGAGAGTTGCTCCACTAGGTGCTACCCAAGTCTTGTCTCTCTCCATAAACTTAATTCCAGGAATTGCTTTGGGGTACAACTCTTTTGATACTGAAATAAGTTCTCTTAATTCTTCTGTGCTTCTACGTACAAGCAGCATACGTGCCTGAGGGTTATTTAAGTAACGTACTGGGTCAGCAACCATTGCGTAGGATTTACCACCACCAGCACTACCTCCGTACAACACTTCTTGTTCTGTGGCAGAAAGAAAATCTGTTTGAGGTCCAGCGTTAGGTTGAAAGATTATTTCTCGTACAGCTTTTTCTACATCAATTGATGGGGGCAATGGCTGCGCCGATACTACCTCTTCTGATTTTTTCTTCGAGCTTTTCCGCCTTCTCGAGAGCCTTTTTGTATCGCTCGGCAAGGTAGCGTTGGTTTGAAGCTTCTCTCTTGTACTTTTCTTCAAGTTTAACTCTCTTGTATAATCCTACATGTGACATATACCTACCTGATTCGTTACTTAACCAGTTTGCTACATCTCTGTAACTGTATTGTTTAAGAAACTTTTTAGCTTGTTCATAAAGTTCAAGCTCATCCTGTATAGGTAAAAGAATCTCAGGATCATTAGGATCTTCTTCGTATCCAAAAGGAATTGTTCTGCCCACTCTAACTAAAGGGTACCAGACTTTATTTCCATCTACTTTTTCTGGAGCAGGAAGTCTCCAAGTTTTATGTGTCTTCATTTTCTTTTGGGGGTAAAATAAACAAAGGACTGTCTGACTTTACCTCAACTTTTTCTGTCTTAGCAAATCCAGCTCTGTCCAAAAAGTCTTTAGCAGCAGCCATCTTTTCTTTATTTCCCAAGTCTGTAGGATTTTGAAGTATTTCCATCATAGACCAAGCTGCCTGTGGTCCACGAGTTGCAATAAACTTTTTAGTAAGTTCTGCAACCTCATCAATCAGACTGTTCATAACGGTTGTTGAAGATGTACCCTCAGCATATCCAGCAAGCTTAATAGCTTTAACTGGATTGCCTTGGGCTTCTTCAAACAAGACATCTAAAAACTTTTGCTGTTTTTCAGTAAGGTTTCTTGCCATTTACTTATTCTTTTTCTTTTCTGCAGCACGTATTTTAGCACGTTCTACTGCAGTTAAAGGTCCAAACTTTTCCAAAGCTTTTTTAGCTGCAGCATTTCCAGGGTTTTCAACAGCCTTTCTTACAGCCTCTTCTCTACGTGCACTAGCTGATGGTTTAGTAGCTTCCTTAGTATCTTTTACAAGCTGATCAACAGGGCTTCTAGAAGGAGCAAACATTTTTGGAGAGTCCAACATAGAAGTTTTTACTTTTGGTTGAGATGCAGTTTTACTTCCTGGTCGGGCCTTAGGGCGAAGAGAAGTCGACAAAGGTTTATTAAGGTCTGACGCATAAACAGCAGCCATAACCTTTCCGCTTTTGTCCGTATAGTACAAAGCTCCTGCTTTTTTAGCTGCAGCAATACTTTTGTATTTACTTGCTTTAGCTTTTTCTGCAGAAACAGAAGAACCCTTTGCTTTAATTTTAGCATTAAGATATTCACGTAAAGTAGCCATTATTTTTTTCCTCGTTTTTGTGTTCCTGGATTTGATGCACCACATTTAGCCATACCACCGTGTGCATATCCCATACGTTTTTTAGCCATTCCGCCACCATACATATATCCCATTTTATTACGGACATCTTGTGGCAATTTACCTAAACCTTTATTTCCTTCAGGTACAGATTGTAATCCACCTGCTGCATAACCTTTTTTCTTTTTCATGTGATAACCTTTTCCTCCGCAATGGCTACAACCTTTACCTTTACATTTTGGACATTGAACTTTATTCATTTTGTTAGACCCTTTATCTACGCCTTTAATTTTACCTTTATTTTTTGATGCATAAAATACTTCTTTTCCCTTTTCAGATCCATATTTGTCTTTCATGGACTTCATAATTTTTTGACCTTTTTCAGTAAGGGGCATTTTAAAATTCCTATGCTACAACAAAATCTACAATTTGTCCTTGTGGTACTTTATTCTGATTGTGTGGATGATAAGCATAAATACTTTCATTTTTAAACTGTTCTGCTCTTTTATCTACAGCCTTATAAGACTCTTCTATTACTCTTTGCTTTTCAGTAGGTACCTTATCAAAAGGCATTTGTGGTAATGGAAGATAATCTAATAAACCTAAACTTATATTCACTTTAAGTCTCTCTTCTTCTTTTAAAGGCTTTTAACTTTTTTCTTAGTTCAGGGGGTAGAGGCTTGCCAATAGTTGTTGGTCCTTCCACAGTACCTAGCTTTTTAGGAATAGCTAAAGGATCTGTAGATAAACTTCTTTTTTTCTTACCCAGATCTTTTTTCTTTGGACTACTATTAGGAACAACAAAGTTAAAGTTACTGTTTTCTAAATGCGTTGGTTTTTTAAATGAGGTCATATTATTTTTTACCTTTCTTTACAACCCCGCCTTTAGCGGCTCTAAAGGGTTTCGTCTTCTTTGCAATGCCTTTAGGTTGAGCCACAAACTGCTTACCTGCCTTCGTGCCTTGTCGTTTAGCTCTGGTTGTAGCGGCATACTCACTGCTGCTAAGAGACTTAATAGCTGAAGAAGGAAGGTAACGTTCACCAGTCGCTTTTGGTCCTTGAGTAGAAGGCTTACCACTCTTGGTTCTCCACTTTTGTTTAGTCCAATTTTTTAAAGACTTTTGAGATTTAGCGAGGGCCATTACGTATAGCCCCCACCTTTTGCTTTATATTGCTTTGCAACCATTTGTGCCTTCCTAGCGCTCCACTGTCCAGGCTTTCCACCTTTGCTGCCAGCTTTAACGGATGCAACAAGACGCTTACGCATAGTAGGCTTAGTATAATTACCCGCTGCATTTATCGTAGATTTTCGAATAGATTTCGCCACGACTTATTCCCATATCCTTGAGAGCTTTGTCTGACATATTGTTTAGCTGCCAGTATGCTACTCGTTTTTCGTTTGCTTCTTTTATAAAATCATATATACGTTTAAACATTGCACTATCTCCTTTTGTTTGTGTGCGGAGATAGTTATATCATATTTAATTATAACATAATATAAATAAGATTGCAACCCCGTTATGCAATTAACGCCTATTAGGATTATAATGTTCTTCTACAGATATTGTAACACCCATATTACCACCACCATTAAATACAGTTATTTTGTCACCTGCATGTAGAAACAACCTATCAGATGTAATCATATTGTAAACATCATTACCAGAAACAGATTTGTTATTTACTATGGTGTAGTACGCATCATCTTCTTTGTGATACCACTGTATAGAAATATTATCTGTAGATGCACCGCCGTTACTTACGTGAAGAAAAGTAACTACAGCATCAAAGTTATTAGGGCAAGTGTATAGAACATTACTACTTGCTCCACCTGAAGTGGCTGTAACTGCAATACTTTCTGTTGCTGTATTATATAGAAGTGCTACCATTATGAGCCTTTTACCCATTTTTTAGAAGGGGACTTTGTTTTACTGGGACTCCATTTAACTTTATCTGCCCAATAAGCTGCAGACATTTTACCTTTTGAAATATTTTTAGCGTGACGAGACTTAAATGCTTCACGTTGTCCAGCAGTCTGGTTAGTCCTTACACCTTTTTGACCAAACTTAATATACTTGTATTTACCACCCTCAGAAGCCATAACGTGATGAGATTTACCACTGCTATCGTTTAAACGTTGGGGTTTATTAACTCCTGAAAGTCCAGCCTCTTTCATTTTATTTTTAACTCTTTCAGGTATAGACATTAGCGTTTTCCTGCATTTTTATTTCTGGGAAAAGACCTGTTTGCACGTTTTGTAGTTACAGATAAATTCTTTTTAGAGTTATCTCTAGGATTACCATTTTTGTGATTGACATCTTTGCCATCACCTTTACGAACTACCCCATTCTTAGCTAAAGCACTTCTGGCAGAGTTACGAGAAGCTCTGTTTTTCTTTTGCTTTGAACTACTGTGGTAGTTTTTATATTCGCTTTTATAGTTTCTCATGGGCCTAAACTACAGGGGGAACAAGGACGGTTCTCTTTTTACCCCTGCCTTTTATTATAAATTCATCTACTAAACTTATACCGTCAAATTACATCATTTCAAAGTGAGGTGCATCAATAAAAGGTCTACGTCCTTCAGAACGACGAAGGTCAATATACGCATTCATTGCATCCTCTGCGCTACCTTGATACAGCCTGATATCTCCTTCAGACCAAGCAGCTCCCCATTTTATTGCTACAGAGTGTCTACGGGCTGCTTCTGCCATTGCATCACAAATATCATCATAAACATTTAGTTCCCAAGAAACATTAGAACCAAAATAAGCAACAAGGTCTACAGCTCTACCCTCAAGATGCTTAGACTTCATTGTTTGTGATCTACCAGACTCATAAAGTTCTTTTTGTTCTTCTAAAGTACGAAGCCCATAAGTAACTCCAAAGTCTACCTTTGTAAGCTTAATAGCCTCCAGTACCA
>Ga0208645_1003241_pt1 | contig 12176 bp, 9 predicted proteins | sample VirMetDEL_Sep_01_FD_184519 | JGI IMG/M metagenome (GOLD analysis project Ga0208645, IMG submission 184519) | Aqueous microbial communities from the Delaware River and Bay under freshwater to marine salinity gradient to study organic matter... | ecosystem: Environmental > Aquatic > Marine >...
CTAGGTCAGTAACCGTAATGCGTTTGGTTTCGCTGGCGCTAGAGTCGGCAATTGCAAGTTGATCTCCTGCAGCAAGATCAGCGCCCGCAAGCGAGGCCAATTCTGTGATTTTAAGGTCGGCCATGCCGTGACTCGCGAATCGTGGACACCAATAGACTTAGTTTAAGCCTAATCGGGCTCTTCAAGCAGGATAAAGGAACTGGCATCTTGCTCAAGGGCAATCTTGTCACCGCTTTCCTGAAGAAGGCGTCTATATGGCTGAGTTCTGGCTTTAAGCCTTACCGGCCCTGTCGTCACGAACTCAATATTGGTATCAATGATCTCACCAGACCTAAACGCAGTCGCAGAATTTGTGATAATTGCATCAAACTCCCACCACAGGGAATCATTTGTCTGAGTTGCATCAAAATCACCAGCAACAGCAGAGGTATCTGCTGATTTTATGTAAAATTTTGCATGAAATGAAGAACCGATCTCAGTGCGTAAAATTAGCTGTAAAAGATAATGTGCCGGCTCTCGACCGGCATTGTTTACGTAATCCCATTCGGCAGCCAATCTACCGCTGCCGCTGATGAGAGAACTGTATTGCTGTCTGTGCTCATCGCTCAAAACAGTTATATCAACAGTTTCACGCGAAGTATTTAATTCATAGTCGTTGATGCAGGCGAGCAGCCGGTAATCTCTATCTCGAATCGTTACGCGGATTGGTATTGCACGCGAAATGGTTGCTAGCGGCACAAGTCCGTCAACGCTTCCTTCTAGGCTGTCGTCGAAGTTGTCGTAAAGTTTTACGCCCCCAAGCTCGTCAATAAACGCATACCAATTGCCGCTAGTTTGCACCGTGTTATTCGCCCAGCCGGATGCATTGATAAAGTCAAGATTAGTGCCATCAGTTGAAGCGATCTCGACAAGATCGCCTGTAATTAAATATCCATCTTCAAAGTCAAAACTAAATCGATTCCTGTCTGCATTGACATCAGAACTGTTTACTATTGAATCTTTTGAGCCCTCAAGCGATTTTCGCTTGATCTCTATGCTTCCGATGTTTCCTAGATAAACGCCCATCAGATTGTCACTCCGGTCAACGCACCAGTGCCCTGGAACGAAATCTGCGCAGAGCTAACTTCACCTACACTTGCTCCGAAAGTCACGCTCGTGACGTATGCAGTGAGGCGAACATCATGGTTGGTGTTACCTTCGACCAGGCGCAAACGGAGATCCACTGTGTCAGTGCTGCTAACACCTGCAATCTTCAAAACTTTCTTTAGTGCAGTTGCGGCATCATTACGACCATCGTCGTTGTAATACAACAGTGCGGCACTGCCGCTAAATTCTTGCACGCCCGGAGCGTAAGAACGCTGGTCATCGCCAAGCGTTGTGGTTTCCAAAACCTCTAACGCTCCAGTGAGCGACCAATTGGTCACTTTTATTTGCTCGGTGCCGTCGATCAGCAGCTTACCGTCTCTACCTGTATAGACCTTTGACATCAGAGCACTCCGATCAACTCAACTGTAACGCTGGAGATGCCAGGACGCACTGAAGCAACGGATGGTGGGGCTGCGTACCGCCACTTATTACCTACTGTTACATCAATAGCGGCTGCGCTACCTCCCCACCCAGTTCTAAATTGAGACGGCAACGTAAACGTGGTAAAGCCTCCCTTTACTTCGTCGTAGTGACTAATAAAATCGTCCGCTGCTGTGTCCGCAATATTGGCATACTGCAACTGCAGTGTCATGCCAGTGCGCTTATCCCCGTAAAGAATACGGACCTCTTTACCTGACTGTGACGTGAAGGTTTTGTATGTATAGTCGCCAGCGTCAAAGGTTCGGCCAGTTGGCTCGTGGCTCGGAAACGCCATTACTCGTCACCTCCTCCTATAAATTCCACATTACCGCTGAAACCCAGTGCATCGATGGCTAGCAAACTTCGTCCGCTTGAGTCTACCGGGTAATTACTTGCTTTAATTGTGACGATACCGTCTTGGTCAACGTCGAGAGCCTCGATCTGATAAATCTGCGAGCTTTCGTACGAACCAGCCTTAACCGAAAATACACTGTTAAAGAGCTCTGTGGCTTTGCCTCCTCTGATTTCAAGCGTGCCTTCTTCGATGCTTGTACTGCTCCGCTCCCAGTAGTAAACCGAGTAGCTGCCGTCAGCAAGTGCGTTAACAGCAGTCACATTGCCCTGATCGTCAACGATTCCATTGTTGTCAGGACGATAAGGGCTCATCTCGCTTGCCACGCGGATAAACTTGCCTGGCTCCAAGTTCAGTCCCCATGGCAGTGTCTTAAATGTGATCGTGTGCGTCTGATACCGACGAACTGCGAGGAAGTAACGAGCAACCCGCTGTGCGTGTTCAATGCTATTGATATGTGGTAGATCAAATTCTTCGATAGGAAGCTCGGTGCTGTTGGCAACGTCTGTGTATCGAGCAATCAATGTTCTTTGCTCAGGGAATTGATTCGGACGTGAAATGTTAAAGATGATCGCGCATTGGAATAATTTGCGTTCTTCAAGTTCTAACCAGTCAATCTCAAGACTATCCTCAAGCATGTTTCCTTCAGTAAACATGGCGGAAATAAGGATTGGATTTGTTGTGTCGATAACTCCGTCTGCGTGATATGGAAGTGCAGGCTCAAGCGCAAGTCTTCCGTTCTTCAAGCTTGTGAAGCACAATACACTTGGAGCCGTTGCTGCCAGCCAAGTGCGTAGATTTACTGGCTCGGAAATGGATCCGTCCCAGAACAAACGGTTGGCACGTAGGTATTTTGCAGTATTTACAAGTGCCTCACGATCAACCAGAGCTGAATTTATAATTTCGCCAGCGCCTGTATCTTTGTCGGTAACAAGATACCAGAGCAAATCTGTGAGCAGGTTGCTAGGCGCCGTATCGTTGTCGAGAAGACGTTCCACCTCGATGCCGTTTTTCACATAGCAGCGAAGCTGGTCGAGTTGAGTAAAGTTTTCGCTCGACTTCAGTTTTAAGCCTGCTATTGCGCAGCCGTCATAGTTGACCGGGATCTCTTCATCCAGCGTTTCGTTTACGTAAATAATTTCATGCTCTGGAGAGTCATCACAGCTACGGCTAACTAAATCCCCGTAATGCGACACCTCTGCAATGCCGCTGTAACGCTCAAAAATTCTTGTCGCAGTGCGCGGTGTGTCGTTTTCTTGGTAGACAAAGAGCGGTTCAACGCTATACCTGAAGGCAAACTGCACTCCATTTACGTTTCTTGCATTTTTTTCAAACGTGTCGCCAGTTGCCCAGTTACCTGTCGTATCAACCACCCTAGTGCCGACAATTTTCCACCATTTATTGCGAGGAGTGTGATCGTAATCCCGCCGATATACCTCGACCGTAAGCTCCATGTTTACGCTTCTGCCGCCTGAAGAATAAGTCCAATTGCTCTTTGTTCTACGTTCACCGACAGCCAATTCGGGGTTATTGAAATACGGATCTAGCCCAAAGAAAATTGACATAATATTGCTTAAAGTATTTTCTCTAATCGGGTCGCCTGTCTGGTAGCTGCTTGAAGTGTCTCTGGAAGTTACGCTTTCAAGCTGGACAGTTAAGCCGCTAGGAACCCATTCGCCATAGACAAGATTGATTTTCCCATCCCCGTCATAAATAAGCTCAGGCACAACTGCCATTTGCGGATGCGTGAAAATATCACGAGGCTTTGCAAAGTAACCGCGACCGCTGATGCTAAATCTGCCAAGGTATGTATCAGATGTCCAGCTTTGTTGTGGTGTCTTGCCGCCGTCAAGAACGAAAACATTCTCAGCGCCGGAGCTTTGCTGCGTTGGGATTGCGCTGTTAAATGGGCGTAACCTGTACTCTAATTGAGTTCGACTTGGATGAGTGACCCGGATAGACGAGTAGATGTCTATGGGCGCGTTACCTATAACAGCAAACAAGTAAGGGCCGATATTTACCCACCCATTGTTTGCATTGTTTTCAGTAAAGTTAGTGTTATCGCTATAGCGAACGTCTAATGCAAACAAGGAAATCCTCCTTGAGAACATTGTCATCTTCCCTTCAGTTAAGCTGATATTCTCTTCGTTGTACTGCGCCATAATTCCGGGAGCAGGCAACGTATTAAAGTTTGTGAGGTTGCTAAATTTTGTCCAGACTTGAGATTTGATTCCGATCTCCGTCACATCGCAAGCGCGAGTATTCTGAAACGTTCCAATCTCATACTTCAAGATTGGATAGAAGGATTCCTCAATGTCAGAAAAAGGCAAGTACCTTTCTTGGCTAATAGCAGCTTTATCAACAATGCCAATTTTTCTTTGGTTGCGGCTCCAGCCTTCTAGGCAACGCAAGGTGATTCTGTATCCACTAGCTGAATGGATTTCTGGGTCGTAACGCTCGGAAGGTCTATCAATAACTTCCCACGTAGATCGACCGATCATAAACGTTGCTCCCATGGACAGCATTTGGTCGTAACGCTGCACTTCACTATCTAACGTTGAGCGAATGTCGCTGAGGTCAACAGGAAGCTCACTTCCAATTCCAGCAAATGCATCAGACTTCTGCCTTCCTTTTCCAAGTAGAATAACAATTTTATCCCCTACATTTACTTCTACTGTTTTTGTGAGATTGCCCCATTTTTGAAGTGTAGAACTAGCTGAATATTTAGTGTCAAGAATCGTGTGTTCAGCAAAAGTGCTTATTTCGTTTGTATTAATGTGCTCAACTACGCCTACGTGTCGAGCGTAGTTAACGCCCGTACCAGGCATTCCCGCTTTTGTTTGTCCGCTATAAAGATCGCCGTTGCCGTAGGGGTGAGTTTTCATTAAATAACCGTCAACATATTTTCGCTGTTCGCTTACTGCTTTATCACGTTGTTCTTTGGTCCAGTCTTTTAATACTGAAAAAATCTTCCAGTCAGGTCTAAATGGCGTTCCATTGGGGATGCCAGAATACACACCGAATCGAGTCTGAGAAGTTGGTGTAAAACTGCCACAAAAAGCAGGCTGTGCAGCGCCCTGTCTGGTTGGAGCGTAAAACGCTTGATCACTTCCGTTAATGCCAGGATTATCGCGGTTGCCGTCAATCGCAAGATTTCCATACCTCCGGTTATAAGCACGCAATCGACTTCCAGCGCCTTGAGCTTCAAAGCCGCCGTTCCAGTAGAAGTCAAAATAATTTTCGTAAATTCCGTCTAGTGCGTTGTTCCCAAGGAAAATACCCGCAAGTTCGGGCCTTTCCATGTTGCCTTGACCTGCAATCGCAACGATTTCCGCGACTTGATAACCGCCCCAGCTCTTCATGCGGGACCAAATAAGCTGAGGAGAAATCAGCAATCCACCAGTACCGTGCTGATCGTCTCTACGAGTAAAAACGATAGGTACTGTGTTGCCGTAAGAGGCCAATTCCTGCAGTGAATCAAACCCAAAGGCTGGAGTAAAGATTGCAGTTCCTTGCGCTCCACCAAGTTGCCGCTGACCGCCAGACCTTCTCTGTTCCGGTGTTTCAGGCTGTTTTGGCTTAGGAGCCAAAAGATACGATGCGGCAGTCGAAGCGACGCCTACAACAAGACTGATAATTGCAATAACTGTAGCGTCGTTTTGAATATCAGGAATGTGCGCATATTCTTCAGGGCGCTCTTTGACGCGACGCTCAACCTCTTTTGCAAACTGCCGATACTCTTCTTCAGTGCAGCCAAGGGTTCTGATTAGATGCTTCTCGTACGGAAGCAGTGGTTGAATTGATTGGTGCCGATAGGGCACCATGCGACCGCCTTCAAATGCCGGTTGATGTAGAGACATCCTCTGCTCCAAACGACTGCAAAGACAGGATCACCTTGACTTAGCAGCAACACGTCTCCATCATACTTTGGTTGGTTAACTCGTTTTCCCCATTTCAATAAGTCACGCCCGTACTGCCTGACGCTTTGTTCGTACCAGGCTGGGTTAAATGCTGGCGCCTCAATGTTCAGACGGTCTAAGACTGTGTAGACAAGGTGTATGCAGTCCAATGCGCCGTCTGCATCTGTTCCGTCTGCGCCTAATCGATATGGGCGACCGATTAAATCGATCACGACACACGCACTCGACTTGTTAGCGGCAAACGCCCCACAAGTTGCTGTGTCAGACGCTTGCGTGGTACGTCGGAGCCTACTGCGTCAAAAACGGAAGCAAGCTCAATAGTCAGCGCGGTCGATGTCCACTGGCCTGAAACAATTTGGCCGATATAACGATTGATCAATGTGTAGTCTTCCTTATTGTCAGGGTTGATCAGTACCGTTCTCACGTTTGCTAAGTATTGCCCCTCGATGACAGTTGTTGCGAAAGGACGGCTTAGCTCGTTATTGGGCAACGCTATGCTTGCGGGCTGGTTGTCGCCGGTCTTTGTGACCGTTACGCCAGAAAATGCAAATGGCATAAATCCGAAGTTATTTCTTGCGCCTGTGTCAACATTGAAGAAAGGTGCGTCTTCCCCGACCCAGTAATTTTGAAAGGCAAAACCACCTGCTTGATCAGGTGGGCGCAACGTCATGTAATGGGCAAAAGCAAGAGTTGAGTCTGACATCAGAGACCAATCCTCTTGCGTTGAGTAGTGTTCTGCCTAAGCGTAGTCAGCGCACGACGCTCACCTTGCATTGCACCTTGCTGAGCTGCTTGCCTCATACCAGCCTGGAACTGATCAGCGGTGACATACTCGACATTGTTGATGCGTTCCACGGTGTAACGCACGTCGATTGGCTTGCTAAGCGTAGCAACACCAGATCCAGACAAGGCAGATGCAGCCATACCGCCTTCGGCTGATGTCATTGCGGCTCCGCCAGGTCGGCGGTAACGGTTCATCGCAGATGAAAGTTGATTGTTGTTGATGACTTGACCGCTGCCGTTACGATTAAGCTGCAGCAGCTCCGGGCCGCGCTCACCCACCATGTAGGTATTGCCAGGCATGACGAGGCCGCCGGAGGCGCGACCGAGGATGCCGCCAGCACCAGCCATGAAACCCGAGATTCCAGACCCAGCATCAGACTGCAGATTGCCGAAACCAGTGAGATTGAATCCGCTGGGACCGCTACCCCCGCTCGGCAGTAACTTGGCAACCTGATTCAACAACGCCAACACAATCATCTTCTGGATGATCTGCGCGGCCATATCCAAGAAGTATTTGCCGACATTGCTAAAGAAACTTGCGAGTGCTTCTTGAGCGGTGGCGCTGTTCGTAATAACGCTCATGAATGAATCGGTAAATGCGGTGCCGATTGCATTTGCGGCGCCTGTGATTTGATTGATTGGATTCACAAGATCCTCTAAGTCTTGCTTGAGGGCTCTAATGTTTTGAGAAATGCCTTCAGCAAAGGTAGGATCAATTGTTTGTCTATAAAGATCAGTAAGCTCGTCAGCGTTAGGCGTGCCTTGCTCTTCTAAGCCTGTTCTGTACCTAGAGATTCTCTCTTGAGGGCTTACGAGGCCGAGTTGCTCGCGAAGTGCAAAAACTTCGTCTTCGGCAGCTCTTGTTCGAGCTTCTTGCTCAAGGCGACTTTGCTGCTCAAGATCAAGCATGTCTTCTTTAAGCTTAAACCTCAGCTCTTGGATCGCCCTATCCCTGCTTGCAGCAGCTTCGGCCTTGAGCATCTGCTCATTTTCATCTCCAGCAGCCCGAGCCAAAGCGTCTCTGTAATCAAGCTGAACGGACGCAAATTCTTTCTGAGAGGCCAAGGAAAGTTTTTGCAGGCTTAGCTCTTTCACTCTCTCGAAGTTATTATCGGCTTGCGCCTCAACAATCTCTCTTGCGTTTGCTCTGATCATCTTGTCGATGTCAAGCAAAGTTAGGCGAGCATTGATTGACTCAAGCTGCGATTTACGCTCCCTCTTCTCTTTGGCGCTGCTGCCGCCCTTGCCGTCGCCGCCATCACCCTTGGGAGACTGATAGTCAAATGGTCGAAGAAGGTTCTCCGGCAAGTCTGCGCCTTGCGTGGCATCATAGACCGCTCTTTTTCGAGCGTCCTTTAGCTTTTTCTCTAAAGATTGAGCTTGTTTCAAAGCTGCCTGGTCGAGTGATGCTTGAGAAGGCAACACAGCAAGACCAGCACGACGCTCTGCCTGATAAGCACTTCGAGGATCAGCTCCCTCTAGCTGCCTTTGCTCGATCTCGATAATTTTAGTCCTATTTTCGGCTAGCTTTTTATCAATGTCCGCAACTGACCCTTCCTTAATCAGCGTGTTAAGCCTTTTCTGCTCTTGTGCGGCTCTAAATATCGCAACTCCCAATGCTGCAGCCCCAGCAGCCAGGGCGACGTAAGGATTAAGCAAAGCGGCTGCATTTAGTCCTATCAGCGCCTTTGTCGCTACAATTGCGTTCAATTTAAGCGTAAAAATAGCGGCACCTAGCGACCCAATTGAGGCAATAATTGCGGTAATTTTTCCAACAACCACGACGGCAAATACAGCTGCAGCAGCTTGAGCAACAAGATCAAGGTTTTTGACAATTCCCAAAAGTAGCTCGCCAATTTTTGGCAAAACCTCTACAAGTGTAGGCGTAATTTCTTGCAAGAACTTACCGAAGGCATCTTGAAGCTGAGCCCCTATTGGAATCAAAGCATCACCTATCGCGGTTTTCATGTTATTGACAACAACCTGCAGCCTTGCACCAGCGTCAGCATTAGAGTCAGAAATTTTTCTCGCTGTTGCGCCATATGTATCACCAAGCGACCTGACAAACTTCATCAATTCGTTCAAGCCAACTGTCCCGGCTTTTAGGTTGTCTTGCAACTCAGTAAGGCTCATGTTATTGGCCTTGGCAAACATCGTCACGGCACCAGGCAAGCGCTCGCCAAGCTGACCGCTGAGTTCTTCAGCGCTCACCTTGCCTTTACTGAATACCTGAACCATTGCAGTGACGGCTCCTTCTACATCTTGCGCACTGCCTCCGGTTGCCTTGATGGCAGTAGTTACATTCCTGAATACAACTTCTGCATCAGTGAGCGGGCCGCCCGCCCCTTTAATTGCTGCAGCAAGCCGCGTAATTCCCCTGATTGATTCCTGCTGGGGTATATTAAAATCTTGAGTTACTTTTTGCGAAGCGGCCAAGGCATAATTGAATTCGCTTTGATCCCTCGTAAGCCCTTTCAGGGCAATCTTCAGCTTCTCAATCTGAGCTGCATACTCTGCATAGCCGCCAAGCTCTCTCCTAAGCCCACCAACCTGAGCGCCAATAGCAGCACCTGCAAATGCACCGCCGGAACCGCCCAGCACAGTGCCGATAGCACCGCCAAGGAAACCTTCAGGGCCACCAAAAATACCACCAGAAATAGTCGCACCTGCTGCTTGGGCAAGTTGACCGGCGGAAAGACGCCTGCCCCCCGACCTCGACCGACGCGCTAACTGTTTGTCAATTTTGCTAATGCTAGTAACAGCTTGCCTCTCAAGTTTCTCAAAGTTTGCAGACAATGGATCCAGATCCAGCCTGAATTCTTCAAGCTGCTGTCTGACCAGTTGAAGCTCACGAGTAGTTCCTTTCCTAAAGTCCACGAAATCTGGAAGATTGAATTCAGAAAATCCTCCTCTTACACGCTGCAAGTAAGACTCTTTCGACTCCGCAGAGCCAGGAAACATTGAAATAGGTGTTTTGCCTAAAGATATTTTTTCAAAAGCTCTTCTCACCTCTAAACTCCCGCCTGCAAAATCAATCGCAGCCTCCCTTAATTTTTGCTCTGAATCAAGAAAACCGTTACCCGTCTTCTTGACCTTTCTGCTGAAAATATTTATAGAGTCAAACAGGCTTCGACTTGAGATCTCCAATCTTTCCCGATATTCCCTGCTAGATTCGCCAACCCTTGGGAACATGCCTTCAGGGGTTTTACCCAAGGCAATGCCTTCAAATGCCTGCCGAACTTTTCTAGAGCCACCAGAGAATTCAATAGCGGCTTCCCTGAGTTTGCGCTCTGAGTCCAAGAAGCCGTCGCCAGTCCTGTCTAAATCACTATTAAATACATCAATAATGTCCGTTAAAGCTTGCTGGGGTGTTCTGCCCATTCGCGCCTGCTCAGCGCTAGCCCTCGAAGTCCCTATGCCAACAATTCCTTCATACAAAGGGCTGAGTTCTGTGCCAGAAAGCCCCAAGGATCCCTTTATCGCGATTGACCTTTGAAGAACTCTATTTCTTTGCTTAAGCCTTTGGTCGAAAGATTCCAACAATTTGTCGTTCTGGGCTTTTTCTCTAGACAGCTCTTCTGCGGCTTGCCTATCTTGAATCTCAATAAGCAAATCTCCCTCTGATTTCTTAATGCGAGCCATCTCAATTTTGTGATCCCTGGCGGCATCTACAATGCGGTCGTATGCTTGCTCCCAGGTGTCAAAAATGTCAGTGGTCGCCCTTACGGCCTCTTCGTTGACGATTTCATTGCGTGCCCTTTCTCTAGCCCGCTGCATCCCAGGCGTGAATTCACCGGCCTCAGTGCGCTGACGAATCTCTGCGGAAAATGCACCAAACCCAGAAGCTGCATACGACTCGCGAGCGCCTCCCATTCTCTGGCGAATCGCCATCGCTTGGAACTGCTCACCTGTCGTTACGCTGACGATTGACTGTTGAAGCTCTTTGTTCAGCCGGATAAGTTCAAGCGTAAGGCTGCGGCGGCGTTCATACCCACTTACGTTTTGAAGCTCTGTGTTTACCTCAGAAATTCTCTGCGTAATGGCCGCTTGAGTTTTTTCAAGATTGTCATATTCTTTCCTCAGTCGAGCGAAGTAATCGACACCAAGCTGAGAAGAGAACACGTCAGCTCGGAATGCAACCGGACCTCTTCCAGCACCAACCCTTAGCAGCTCAAGCTTGCGCAAAGCTGCGTTCAGATCTTCAGCTTCAAGAGTTCCACTGGCAATCGCAGCGTTGAGGTTGTCGATCTGTCCAGTAATTCTTTCTGGTTTAGCGGAAAGAACTGTGTTTATGGCAAAACGCGCTTTACCAGCACTGATCTCAACTTCTTTCAGGTTGACGTTCAGATTTTTAATATCCTTGCCAAGTTGCAAGAACGCAGCGGAATCTTCTCTTACTTTTGATTTCAATTTTTCAAGCTGAGCAATCACATATTGCAAATCTTTCGCGCTGTTCTTCGAGGCAGACCCCAGCTTTACAAGGTTTGACCTTTCACGCTCAACAGCATCAGAGGATCCACGAACGGTTGACTTAAGCTCTGAGATTTCTTGCTTTAGTGCGGCGTAAGCCTTCCCGCCCATCGTGGCCTGCTCACGCAGTCCCTCAAAAGCCTTGATCTGCCCCTTTATCGTCGCTTCGCTATCGCCAGCCTCTTGAGCAAACTTGGCTACATCTTTTGTAGCTTGAATAATATCGGCATCCGAAAGCTTTATTTGCTTCGATAAGTCGCGGAATGATCTATTCAGCGCTCCAAGCTTTTCACCGCCCTTGATGCCAAGCTCAATAGCAATAGGCTGAACAGTTTTAGCCATCTTTTTTGTTCAGTTCTGCGAGCGCGGTTGCTTCCATCACTTGGATGTCCTCTAGCAAGCCGCGTGGATTATCTACATCATAAAGGGACATTAGGCCACCGGCACCAAGTAGCACTTCATACTTCAAGCCGACGTAGCCACCCATTGTGACGTTCCATTGCGTTTGCATACGCAGGAACATCATCAATGATTCCCAGTTTTCTTCCCATACTTCACAATGCTCCTCCTCTGGAGCGGCCTGACGCTGCGGCTTCAGACCGAATGCAGCAGCGTCATCAGCACTTTTGTCCTCTATCTTCTTGCCGCCTTTCGCCCAGTACTCAACGGCAGACTTCAGTTTCCCAGACGAGCACCCTCGAAGGTTTCGGTATAAGCCTTCAGTACACCGCGAATCCAATAAGGATCATCAGCAAACTCTTTCATAGTTACCTGCGAAAACGGCACAGCTTTGCCATCCTCATCCTCAATGCCTTCCCAGCCAGTCAGCACAGCTTTTAACAGTTCAAGATCACCTTTGTCTGCAAGCTTCTGGAACTCAGAACGAGGCACGCGCTTAAAAATAGCGTCAAACCTAGAGTCTTCAAATACACCGCCGTCAGTAGGCTCTTCAACAGTCACAGGCCACTTGAAGGTCTTAACCTTTTTGCGAATAAAAGCCATGAGGCAAAATAGACTCCAGCAAACTATACAGCAATAAAAAAAGGGCCGCAATGCGACCCTTCGCTCCCCACTCGCCTTGGATC
>Ga0208645_1003242_pt1 | contig 12172 bp, 27 predicted proteins | sample VirMetDEL_Sep_01_FD_184519 | JGI IMG/M metagenome (GOLD analysis project Ga0208645, IMG submission 184519) | Aqueous microbial communities from the Delaware River and Bay under freshwater to marine salinity gradient to study organic matter... | ecosystem: Environmental > Aquatic > Marine >...
GAGTGCCGTGGTAACGCAACACACAGGAGAGAATGATGGGAAAACAGGAAAAGACCCCTATCACGATTGACGGTGTTGAATATGCAGAAGATGATTTGACGGATGAGCAAAAGGTTATGATTAACCACCTGCTCGACCTAGACCGTAAAATCAGTTCAGCACAATTTAACATTGACCAACTGAATGTCGGCAGACAAGCATTTATGAATATGCTAAAGTCATCATTGGAAGCTGACCCGGAGACAGAAGAATGATTGAGACAATTATTTCATATGCAACCGCAATCATCAGCGCAGCCAGTATCATCGCTGCGGTGACTCCAACTCAAAAAGACGATAACTTCATTGGCAAGTTATATCGCATTATCGACCTTTGCGCCGTGAATATCGGCAAAGCCAAAGAGAAATAAAATGTCTACCCAAGCGCAGCTTGAAGCGCACGAGCGTGAGTGTAAAGTGTTCCGTCAGATGGTTGACGACAAGCTAAACACTTTGGACAAACGTATGTGGCGCATTGAAGCTTTGGCCTTCACGGCTGTGCTTGGGTTATTTACTCTCGGCGCAATCATAATGCAGAAGCTGTAAGATGCGATGCGCCGGGTCATATTACTTCTGCTGCTCACACTGACCGCAGCACACGCTCAGAACGAGCAGACTGGCGACCTTAACACCAGCAACATCAATAGCACCGTCAGCAGCAACAACCCATCCACATCAACAACCAATAATTATAACGGCGCGGGTGCGGCGTCTAATGTAACACCGCCACCTACGGCCGTCAGCCCTAGCGCGCCATCAGGCGGCTCTGAAAGCTGCCTTATAGGCCGTGGTATGGGCGTTCAGGTTAATGTGCTGGGCCTTTCCCTTGGAGGATATAAGCAGGATAAGGAATGCAACCGGCGGCGCGATGCCAAAGCCCTCAAGGAGCAAGGTATGTCGATTGCCTCGGTGGCTCGTCTTTGTCAGAACTTGGAGACTTGGAAGGCTATGTTCGCCAGCGCCACACCCTGCCCCATTGCTGTAAATGGCAAGTTAGTCGTCGGCAGAGCGGCGACATTGTTGATGAAGCGCGACCCGGAAACATTCATTCCAGATTATCTAGACAGGAAAGATTTCTACGATAAGATATTAAGGATAGGAAAGGATGACACCGATGAAGAAGACAGCAATTCTAATCTCAGCATTACTGAGCGTTTCCGCAGCACACTCCGAGACAACGATTGATAACTTGGTGGAAGCTAGCCGCACAATTGCTGCCAAGCTGGAGCAGGGCCGGTATGCTGTCTATGGCGCCGAGCACTATGCCTCAATCGGTGGCATCATTGACTACAATGCAGTGGACGATGAGCAATACATCATCAATGACGCTGACCTAGCCGCCTACAATGACGCGCTGGCCGGTGTGCAGAACGCCCTTTACTTCACGACCAAGATGGCACTGGAAGAAAAGGCCGAGCAATCAATGGCGGCGGTTTCGGTAGCAGTTGATAATTTCGTCGTAGCTTCGCATCAAATTGCAGTCGTTGAAGAAGTTGCCGAAAAGGCTGAAACAGCGCAACAGACAAACGCAGTTGAAGACCAGATTGCCGTGCAGGAATATGTTGAGCAGAATGATGTAAGCATCAGTCAAGAGACTGTCCTTGAATATAATCAATCGTTGGAGCAAATCGCCACTGGGTCGCGGGAGGCCGGGGCGTTTCTTGCCGCGTCGAAGAACGAGCAGTTGACCAGCATCTCTGACCAACACGCGCAAGACTACGGAAACTCTATGGCTGAAGCCTCTATTTCCTACTCAGCTACCAATGACATCTTGAGTGTCCAGTGGGCGACCAATGTCGGCCACATTGAGTTTCACGACTTCTTATGGGGCGACTATGTGACCGCCAGTGAAGTGCTGGGTCAGGGCGAAGCTATCTACAGCGACCAACAAACACATTTGATGCAATGAGCCTAGAAGACACCGAACTCACAATCGGCGGCACTAAGCTGCGGGGCGTTTGGATTGCCATTGTGCTGTCTATCGCCACGACTATGGCTGGCGGCATCTGGGCGGTGGCGGAGTTTTACGGGCGCATCGAAGCGGTTGAGGAGGCTGTCTCCGGCAATAGTGACACAGCAGAGAAGCTGACTGTGCTCGGCACGAACCTAGAAACCATTATGGAAAACCAGAAGCAGCTTCTGGATTTGCGTGACCGGATTGCAGAGGTAGAGAAGACGACTGTGGAAAACGACCTGCTGGTCAAACAGTTTGACGAGAAGGTCAAATCAATTGACGCTAGGTTTGGCAAGATAAATCGGGAGGTGGACGATTTGTGGCGCGGTTTGGATGCTGCGAGTAATCCGCTGAAGTAGATGGCTTATACGACTGTGCGTAACGCAGTTCAGATTGGCAAGGCAGGAGAGTTTCTGGTTTGCAGCGCGTTAGAAATGATGGGGTATCAAACCGCCATCTGTAACGGGCAGGGTTTTGATTTATTGTGCTTTAGCCCAGATGATGGTGAGGCGTATCGCATCGAAGTCAAATCGTGCAAAACCAAATCAAATCAGCGATATAAGTTTATGACCGCCACAGGGTCGGGTAGCAAGAAGCTGTTGTCGCCAGATGATTGCGATATTGTTGCTCTTGTCGCATTAGACGAAAAGATGATAATCTTTACCGATGTTATGCAAATCAAGCATAAAAAAACTACTGTCAACATTGGAAGGTTTGACCAGCCCGAAGCTGGGCAACTCAGAAAAGCAATCGCATCGGTCAAGGCCAGAAAGAATAGCTAAGATGACAAAAGAATTTATCGAGCCGCACTGGGAAGACTTCCCGAACTTTGGACGCAGCGAAGTGGCGTGTCAGCATTGTGGTCGTGCGGAGATGGACGAGGATTTCATGTGGCGGCTCCAAGACCTACGCGAGGCGTATGGCAAGCCGATGAAGATTACGTCCGGCTACCGCTGCCCACAGCACCCGATTGAAGCAGCTAAGAGCAAGCCCGGCACACACGCAACCGGACGCGCTGTCGATATTGCTGTATCGCGTGGCGAAGCATATGCCCTGCTGAGGCTGGCGATGCGAATGGGGTTCACGGGTGTCGGTATTCAGCAAAAGGGTGACGGACGGTTTATTCATTTAGACGACCTGACCCAGAAAGAGGGTTGGCCTAGACCAACTGTTTGGAGTTACTAATGTTCGATAACGAGCCGCAACAGATAGTGGGGGACGACGCTAGACTGTATTGGCTCGGTGTGATTTACGACGAACTGGCTGGCGAGATTAGCGCGGCTACAGCGACACAAGAACTAAGCCAAGCGCGTTTTCAATATACACTCCGCAAGCTGAACAACTTAATCAGGACGGCAAGCCAGAGTGATGGCAGTGAGATACCACAGGAGATTATGTGATGTTAAATTGGTTGAACCCAGTCACCAAGATTGCTGGTGCTTATCTTGAGGGCAGACAGAAGAAGACCGAGGCCAAGAGCAAGTTGGCAGTCGCCAAGATTGAGGCGCAGGCCAAAGCTGCTCGTGCCGGCGAGGCGTGGGAGGATAAAGCGTTAGGCGGTGCGGCTGACAGCTTTAAGGACGAGGCGTGGACGATTTGCTTCATCGGTATTATCCTCGCCAGTTTTTATCCGCCGGCACAGCCGTATATGAAGTCAGGCTTTGAGTTCCTTAAAACCGCGCCCGACTTTATCCAGTGGGGAATACTGGCAAGCATCGGCGCGAGTTTTGGTATCCGCAGCATCGGGCAGTTCCGTAAATAATGGCGCATTTCCTCGCCGGCGGTTTGGCGGGGATTTTGTTTGTAATTACCTTCTTTAAGTGATGTCACATTAAGTGTTGACGCAAAGCGTGACACATGGCATAACTATGTCATCGGAATCACTAGAAGGAGTTAGACCGATATGTGGAGTTGGATAAAGGACATATGTGGAGCGGCAGCGTTTATGCTGCTGCTCTACCTAATCCTGATGTGGGGCTATGTGCTAGAAGGAGTAGTGTAATGAAAAAGCCATATTACAGAGTAATGAAAAAGCCATATACAGTTTATCGAATGGAGCAAGTCGGAAACTATTGCTTCGCCCGTATCGAGGCCGAAACGCCAGAGGGCAAGCAGCAGGGCATCGCAGACTATTTACGCGAGTGGCGAGTCTACGATGCGCGGGTTGACCACGAGACCGGCACGACCGCCGTGGTCAAAAGGTGGTATCGTCAATAATGGGTGACATTATCGATTTCGGTGGTAAGGGGAAAAAGCTGGACTTTGACCCCGACCTAACGCTCGACCAGCTAAAAGGCAAATTACAAGCCTTTGTGCTGGTCGGGCAAGACCACGATGGCAATGAGGTGACGGCTATCACCTATGGCCACTTGCCGGAGGCACTATGGATATTAGAGCGCGGCAAGAAAAATATATTGGAGCGTGGTGATGCTAAAGACTAGGGAGGAGCTTGTTTTGAGTTACTGGCTAAACGAGCAGCGAAAAAAGGAGGCGGCGCGGTTGCGGCGCGAAGCTAAAAAGCGAGAGCGCGAAGAGTTGGCAAAGCCAGAATATACAATCGGCATCATAAACAGTGAGGGGCAGCTTGAAGTCGTTCAAGCCAAGCCTCTTGGTGAGACTGTAAAGAGGTTGCCAGAGGTGTTACTTATTGTGTTAATATCTATTATGGCTTTTGCTTGGGCAGAAGGAGAAGGGTTATGGCTGTGATTGAAAGCAGAGATGAAAAGGGTGAGTTGACATCAATTCACACGGAGCCGGAGCGGGTAGAAATACCGCCAGTGCAGTTGCGTTATATATCGCCCTGCAGTGACGCGAGGTTTGTGGCTGACTTGTGCATTAAAGAGGGCGAAGAGTATTATGTTCGCTATGCCATAAACCGCAATCAGGCGGTCAACATGATTGACACGTTGACCGGGCTGCTGCGTGAGTTTGATAAGCGCACCCCTGAAGATAAATATAACGGATAAGACATGGCAACGAAATGGATTGGCCTCTCCGATAAAGAGGCTTTCACGGATATCTTTATCGCGGTGCGCGACACCGTAAAATATGCTCACCAGCAGCGTGGTCATACAACCGATGAAGACCTGGTCGAGAAGCTAATATGGAAGCTGGAGGAGATTATTGACTATGAGCCAGAAAAAAAAGAATGACTTGACGGCTTGCTATAACAGCCGGTGCTACTTAAAAGAAAAGTGTTTTCGGTGGCAACAGCAAGCAACAGCAATCAAAAAGCGTCTGTATCCACAGGCGGGTGCTTACTGCACTTTTTATATTGAAGGAGATAAAAATGTTACTGCGTGAATGGATGGTGGAGACCGGCGTGAACGACCAAGCTCTTTCTCGGCGTTTGGGTGTGAGCCGCTCTGCGGTTACGCAATACCGGCTCGGAGACCGTATGCCTCGCCCTGAGATTATGGTGAAGCTGGTAGAGGAGACCGACAGTATGGTCAGCCCTCTTGACTTGGTCGCGGGTCTGCGTCGTGCCGAATAAGATTTACAGCTATCACCTGCCGACCCCGCCTAGCGTAAACAGGCTGTGGCGCATAACAGGCCGGCGGATGTATCGCTCCAAGCAGTATATGGAGTGGATTAACGAAGTCACTCTGGCACTAGAAACCGAGATGCGTCCCGAAATCGACTATCCGTTCAACATTGAAATCGTAGTTGGCCGGCCTAGCAAGCGTCGCATGGATATTGATAACCGTGCTAAAGCGGTTATGGATGTCCTGCAGCACTGCAAGGTCATCACCGATGACTGCCTAGCGCAGCGTGTTACGATGATGTGGAGCCATGATATCGAGGGCTGCAAGGTAACGATATGGCCGGCAGAAGCGGCATAAAAAAATATCACTTTTTGTGACTTTTATAGTTGACGCGAAGCGTGACAAGCCCTATAAATGAATCATCGGAATTACATAGAGGAGTTAGACCGATGGACGCCAAATTTACCCAAGCCGACCGCGTAGAGCTTTACAAGCAAGGCACGCGCTTTATCACCACGGTAGAAGTAGGGGCTGGCAAAGCAGTTCCCTTCTTTGACCTTAACGCGGACGACGCTCACCACGCTGCGGTTTTAGCTAAAACTTGGATTGGCAAGCATGGCGCGACCAGCGCAGCCACGCACCGTATTTTCCGCGACGGCAGCACGAACCTGATTAACATTTTTGATTATAGGGATGTGGGGGAGGCACAATGAATCGCCAATACACATCGCACAGCGAATTATGGATGTTTGGGACAGACCCAGCCGCGTGGCACTTGCGATATAATATGGGCGTGCGTGGTAGCACCAACGCTAATATGGCGCGGGGCAACGCAGTTGAACACGGGCTGGAGTTGCTCCTGACCGATGAGTTCGGCGTTATGACGCTGGAGAAAGCGACGGAAAAGGCTGTCGAGTTATTTCGTAAGGAGACCGCGTTAGTGGTTGACTATGACAGCAGGGAGAAAGCTGCCGAGCAGATTCCGGCTTTTATCGAACAAGCGCAAGAGGCTTTTAGCCAATATGGAAACTGCATAAGCACGCAGAACCGGCTAGAGGTAGACCTCGGCGTTGGAATACCAATTATGGGTTACGATGACTTTGAGTTTGATGGGGAGCCGAAACTGTCAATCGACCTAAAGACGACGACGCGTATGCCGTCTGTCATGCCTGATATGGCGATGCAACAAGCCAGCATTTATCAGGCAATGCGACCAGACCATAAAATAATTTTTGTATATGTCACGCCTAAAAAATGGCAGGCGTTTGAGGTATCTAAGCCGGACACGGTGGAGGTTATCGAGACTGTGAAGCGGCGGGTGAAAGCGATGCAAACTATGCGGGGTCTTACAAATGACCCGGAAGAGTTGGCAACGATATTCAGTCCGTCACTTGGCTCTTTTTATTGGAGCGACCCGATTATGCGTGCAGAGGCCAAGCGCGTTTTCGGGGTGTAAAATCTGGCCTAATAAAGCAAGGAAAGCAAAATGCCTTTATCATTTTCAAATTCATCAAGCGGTGGCGATTACACACCTTATGTCCGTTATATGGCTTCGACCTCCAGTTGGTCGACCGCAGACGGCTCTTTTCAATTCAAGAGCGCAGCTTTTGATTTGGCAAACATCAAGACGGGCTGGTGTTACTTAGCCGAGGGGACACCCCCAGAGTGGGTTATGGACAACAGCATCACGGACACAGCAGCACGCCCAGAGGGCGAGGGCTGGAAACGTGGTTTCAAGGTTAATATCTTCTCACCGAAAATGTTTGGCGAAGAACAGCCGATGCGTGAGTGGGGAACGTCTGCGACCGGAGCCACTATGGGTATCCAGCAGCTGTATGGCGAGTGGGAGGCTATGAACCCAGAAGACGGTCAGGTCGCTGTGGTTGAATATACCTCCGCGACCCCCACAAAAGTCGGCAAAGGCAACACCAATGTGCCGAACTTTACAATTTTGAAGCTAATTGACCGACCAGGCGAAATGCTGCAATCTGAACAGGCAGGAGAGACATCCGGGGTATCCTCCTCCCCACCCGAGTCCCCTGCACCTGCAGCCCAAGATGACGGAGACGAATTCTAGGCTGTAATAAGAAGGGGCGGCGCGGCGTATTCTAACTCCCTCGGCTGCGTCGTCCCGACTTAGGTGGAAGAGGGGGTCGAGGCGAGTTATAATGGATATTATAAGCAAAGCACTGGAGGTCGGTGAGGATTACCCCGTATTTCCGTGCGATATAAAAAAGCGACCCGTATGTCAGGGCGGTTTTAAGGCGGCAACGCAAGACCCTGACGAAATAGAGAGGCTGTTTTCGATAAAAGGTGCGGCCTTAATAGGTGTCCCGACCGGCGAAGCGTCTGGCCTTGCCGTCATAGATATAGATGTTCGGGACGGCAAAAAAGGAAAGCAATGGTGGGAAGACAATGCAGAGTTGTTACAGAACACAAGAATATCGGAAACGCAGTCAACGGGAAGGCATTATTATTATAAGCACCGTGATGGTCTTCGAAATCGCGCTGGTATTGACGGCTGTGTTGATGTCAGAGCCGAGGGCGGCTATGTGGTGTATCCAGAGTCTACAGGCTATCGGTGGCTAAACGATGAGGAGTTGGCAGAGTTTCCAGAGAGAGTCGCTGCCCAAGCTACAGGCGTGGCTGCTGCAAGCCTTGACGTTCCTATGGGTAGCGATGCTTTTGATGCTTTTGGCCGGCGGGTTGATGGCAGGGAACATTATATGGCTAGCATGGTGCTGGCTTCTATATCCGACTATTTCCGCAAGCACGGCACTTTTCCAACTATGCAGTGGATGGAGCAAGAGGTTTATCCGACATATGAAATAAAGGTAGGAAGCCGCATAGGCGATTTGAACGCAGAAGGGCGTGGGATTGATGAATTTAGAAAGAAAGTTACCAGCACAATTATCCGAGCAAGAGAAGGCAAGATTGCAGACATTCATATTGCGCCGGACAAGGCACAGCCGGCAGTCAGCCATGCCACAAGCGATACGCCGCTTCCTCGCCCAATCGAGCGACAAATCAAAATCAGGACGCTCGGAGAACTAAGGTCGACACCGCCGCCTAGCTTCCTCGTGGCTGATTACCTTATCGAGAACACCTTTGCCGTCCTATACGGCGCACCGGCCTCATATAAGTCGTTTGTGGCGATGGATTGGGCGTTATCGATAGCACACGGGGTCGATTGGAACGACCGCCCGGTGGCGCAAGGTGCGGTTTTATACCTAGCGATGGAGGGGCAGGCCGGCATAGCGACGCGTGCCGAGGCTTGGCATAGGGAGCGTGGCCTAGAGGATACGGACGTGCCGTTTTACGCGGTTACGCAGCCAATCGGTATGGCTATGCCTGATGCCCCAGATGTGACCCTTTTGAAAAACAGCATCGACGAGGTGCTTGGCGGGGTAAAACCGTCGCTTATTTGCTGCGATACGCTGGCACGGTCGTTTTCGTCAAGCGGTGGCGCGGAGGAGAACTCTGCGACCGATATGGGTATGTTTGTCAGGTCGGCAGATTTGCTCCGCGAGTGGTATGACTGCACGTTCCTGACCGTTCACCACGTTAGTAAGGCCGGCGGTATGCGAGGCTCCAGTGCGCTGCTGGGGGCTGTCGATACGGCTATGGAGTGCCGACGCGAACCTGATAGCGATAAGATGAAGCTGGTCGTGACTAAACAGAAGGACGTTGGCGAGTCCGACGAGCTATGGCTAGAGGCTAAAGAGGTGCGATTTGTGCAAGACGCATTTGCACAAGAGCAAAGCAGTCTTGTATTAGAGCCATCGGATAAGCCTAAACGCAAGGTGGCGAAGCCCAGCCAAGCGAAGGAAACTGCGCTGGAAGTGCTGCGAGAACTGCTGGCAAGCGAACACCGTGAGGACGATGGCGAGGTCTGGGGTGTGCCGGAGGACGTATTTAGGCATGCTCTGAACGAGCGATATAAGGAGAAATACGGCAAAACCTTCTACAGAGCCGATTGGAAGCGCGTAACAGGCAGCGTAACAGAAGGCGTAACAGACGCGTGGGAGGAATTTGTTAGGTTTAACAATGGGTTAATAAATGAAAGCTGGTAGCGTAACAGAGAGCGTAACAGAAAGCGTAACAGACGGGTTAGACCGTAACAGCCGTAACAAGGGTCTTAAACCCTGTTACGCGTTACGCTAACGGCGTTACGGTGCGGAGTAAAAATGGCATTAAATTTTAATAACGGCGGCGGGGAGATAAAATGGCGAGAGCGTATGACGCAAGCCAAAGACTTCTCAAATCTAAAGCTGGGCGGTTTTACACCGACCGATGTGGATTTCGCTTACGACGTGCGTGGGGACGTTTTTATCTTTGGCGAACTAAAGGCGAAGGGCGCACCCCTGCCCGTCGGCCAGCGTCGGCTGCTTATGGCTTTACTGATGTTGTGTTTACAGGCCGGCAAGCAGTGCGTGGTATTAGTGGCCGAGCATGATACGGCAGCAAACGAGAACATCGATGTCGGTAACTTATATGTTACCCAGTCCGACCACACGCAGGACGGTGCGATTGTGTCGGGTCATTTTGTCGGCAAAAAAGTGTCGGAAAGTTGCGAGGCTTTTCTGGACGCAAACCGTGACGCAGGGTAATGATAGAGAGACGCAGCAGATATGACTTGGAGGCAATAGGCCATATGGATACAGAATACGTCCCGATGAAGGCGTGGGAGCTTGACCAGATACACGGTGCGCTTAAACCGCTTGACGCTAAAGCCGACGAAATGGAACGGCGATGGGGTAAAGGTCGGCTGGAGACGCTGGTGTCACCCGAGACCGCCGCTAAGTTCGAGGCTGCGCGTGCTAAACTTGATGTGGCTATACACGACCGCGAGGTTGAGTTGGTTATTAAGCGTTCTGGTATTATGCAGCGCGGCTGGGAAGCGTTGGAGAAGGAGGCTATAGAGCGTGGGCATAAAGCTGCGCCGCCTGAGTTATGGTATGCAACCGCGCCGGACGAGTTTGGCGAGAAGGAGTTGCAGATAGTTATCGCGCAGGATAACTCTGCCGCGACCCTAGCGGAGACCGACCTGCCTGTTTATACTGTTACAGAGATTGCCCGTATCGTTAGGGCGTGGCGCAGCAAGGCTGACGCTGATGCTGCTAAACAAAACTTTCCGGGTGCAGAGGTCGTGCGTATAGACGGCGACGAACCCTTTGACGATGAGATACCATTCTGATGGCTTTATTAGAACGATTCCAAATAAATGTGACCAGCGATATTAAGCGGTTAGGCAATACACTGAGTGAGGTAGAGCGCAAGGTGCTGCCAAAGACTATCCACGACACGACGCGCTTCTTGACCTTTGACCTGCGTGACTTGCAAAAGAAAACCGTCAAGAAAAAGTTTGATAGGCCGACACCGTGGACGGTGAACTCTATACGCGTGCGCTATTCACGCCGCAGCGAGCCTAGACAGTTTGGCGAGGTATTCTTTGCTGAGTTCCCGTCTAAAGGCACGCCGGCCTATAAATATCTTGAGCCGCATATCTTTGGCGGACAGCGTGGACAGAAGCGTCACGAGGTTGCGTTGACTAAGATGGGGCTGCTACCCGCCGGTGGCTCCACTGCTCCTGCATCGGACGCACGCCTAAACCGCTATGGCAATATCACTGGCGGCACTTACACTAAAATCTTATCGCAGCTGGGGGCGATGGGTGAGCAGGGTTATCTCGCAAACCAAACAGCACGCAGTAAAGCGCGTGCCGGCGGCAGACGCACGCAGTATTATGTTGCACGCAAGGGCGGTAAAGCTGTCGGCGTTAGGCAACGCACAAGCAAGCGTAATACAAAACAAGTCTTAAACTTTTCTGATACGCGACCGACTTACCGTAAGCGTTATGACTTTTACGGCATCAGCCGCAAGTTTGTGCAGCAGAACGCACGCACCAAGTTCTTCAAAGCACTAAAAATGAATATGGCAAAACGGAGGCGCAGATAGGTGGGTTGGTGTAAATACTGCAACAGTGAGCAGGAGGTTATGCGGTCTAAGCATCAGTGCAGAGAATGCAATAATCTGAGGCAACGGACACACGCACGCAAACGAACCAAAGAACAACGGCAAGCCGAGCGCAGGAAGATGTATGAGAAACAAGGCAGACGCTATCAGACCCTTGACGAGAAGCGTGCTTGGATTCGGTTTAAGAGAGATACCAGAGCGATAATAAAACGGCTGCGTGCCGTTTATAAACCCAAGCGCGTAAGCAAATGGGCTGGCAAGACACCTGCTGAAGTGTTTCGGATTCGTTATCGAACCGAGCCAGAGTTCAATCTTTATCACCGCATGAGGATGCAGGAGCGTAGGTCTAAGCGGAGACACCATCAGGTTGCAGACCTGTTACGCGGCGCAATAAAGCGTGACGGCAACTCACCGAAAGCACAGGGCATAGTCGGTTACGACATAAAAGAATTAAAAGAACACCTAGAGAAGCAGTTTACAAAAAGAATGAACTGGGAGAAGTTTATGACAGGTGAGATACATATAGACCATATCATTCCACTCGCAGACTTTGACTTGACCAAAGACAAGGAGGTAAAAGCAGCGTGGCAGTTATCAAACCTGCGTCCCCTATGGGCGAAGGAGAACAGGAAGAAGGCAGCAAAGCGAGAGGGGCGATTACTATAAGGGGGGGGGTCGTAATTATTTTAAGCGCACTATCCAGTGCGGGTATTTCTGAC
>Ga0208645_1003248_pt1 | contig 12159 bp, 20 predicted proteins | sample VirMetDEL_Sep_01_FD_184519 | JGI IMG/M metagenome (GOLD analysis project Ga0208645, IMG submission 184519) | Aqueous microbial communities from the Delaware River and Bay under freshwater to marine salinity gradient to study organic matter... | ecosystem: Environmental > Aquatic > Marine >...
GAGAAATGGGATGGTAAAAACTGAGCCACTTTATTTTAAACCTTAAATATATATAGATGAATTCAAAAGAAGTATTGACCGAAATTCGCTCACTTCTATTTGGTGAAGAAGAAAAGAAAGAAGTTGAAATGGCAACTGCAACCCTTGTTGACGGAACTATCGTTGAATGGGAAGGTGAGTTGGCTGTTGGAACTGAAATCTTTGTGCAAACAGGAGAAGGCTTAGTTGCTGCTCCTGATGCTGTTCACGAAGTAGAGGGCGGAATGCTCGTGACCACTGAGGGCGGTGTTGTCACTGAGATTGTAGAACCAGCCGAAGAAGTTGAAGAAGTAGCTGCTGAAGAAGCACCTGCTGAGTTCGCTTCACTTGAGGCTTTCAATTCTTTAGTTACTCGCTTTGAAGATGCCGTTGAAAAGCTCAACGCATTGGAGGAGAAACTAAACACAAACGAGAGTGCCTTTAACTCTATGAAAGAGGCATTCGGTAAAACTGTTGACTTGGTAGAAAAGGTTGCTGACCTTCCAAGTGAAGAACCAACTAAAGCTCCAGCAAAGTTGTCAAAGAAAGAGGAGCAATTCGCAAACATTGTAAAAATCGCAAAAACACTAAAAAAATAAAATAATCATGGCATTTAATGTAACTGGTTTAACCGACTATACTAACGAGCAAAGCACCGAGTTAGTAGTTAAGAGTCTATTCGGCTCAAAAACCGCTGCTGTATTACAAGCGGCTGGTCAGGTGCAAGTGGGTGTGAAGTCTGCTGAGGCTTTGAACATCTTAACTTCTGACGTATTCTTCCAAGCTGATGGCTGTGGATACAACGCATCAGGAAACACAACTTTCTCTCAGCGTGACATCACAGTAGGAAAGATTAAGGTTGAAGAAACTCTTTGCCCTAAGACTTTAGAAGCTAAGTGGATGCAGACTCAAATCGCACCAGGTTCTCCTGAAGCTGTTCCTTTTGAGGAGCAAATCGGTAACGAGAAAGCATCTCGTATCGCTAAATTATTAGAAGTGGCAATGTGGCAAGGTGATACTGCAACAAGTAACACTAACCCGAACACAAATCGTTTTGATGGTTTCAACAAGATCATCGACGCTGCTTCTGCTTCTACTATCGCAGGAAACACTTCAAGTGCAACTGCCATCACTACTTCAAACGTTGAAGGTTTAATTGATGACATTTACAACGCTTTACCTGCTGACGTAGCTGACGCTGATGACTTAGTTATCTTTGCTGGTATTGACACTTTCAAGAAGTACACAACTGCACTTCGTGATTCTAACCTTTTCCACTACGCTGTTGAGATGGAAGGAATGGAAATCATGATTCCAGGTACTAACGTGAAGTTGATCGGAGTAGGTGGACTAAGCGGAACAAACAGAATGTTCGCAGGTCGCTTGTCTAACTTCTTTGTAGGTACTGACCTTGCAAACGAAGAAGAGGAGTACAGATTCTGGTATTCTCAAGACAACGATGAGGTAAGATTCCGTGCAACCATGAAGTATGGTGTACAGATTGCTTTCCCTGATCAATTAGTTCAATTCACTTTAGCTTAAAGGAGGTAACCAATGGCTTGTAATCTAACACAAGGATTTACACTTGACTGCAAGGATGCCGTTGGTGGAATCAAGAGCATTCATTTAATCGACTGGGCTTCTACCGGGTTCACCGTAAGCGGTGGCGAGGTAACAGCTACAACAGTTGCTTCAGGGGATGTTTACACCTATGAGCTTCCGAAGGGCGTGGGTAGCATGACTACCACTACAAATGTTTCACAAGAGAACGGAACAGTATTCAACCAATCTGATATCGTGGCTCGTTTGCGTAAGTTGTCAACAACAAAGCGTAATGAGTTAAAGCTCCTTGCTCAGAATCGTGTATTCTGCATAGTAAAGGATAACAATGATAACTATTGGTTAGCTGGTAACGAGTACGGATGCGACATCACTGCAATGACTTCCGAGTCAGGTACTGCAATGGGTGACGTTCAAGGCTACAATTTCACTTTGAGTGCGATTGAAGCTGAATCTCCATACTTGGTACAGGCTGCTGTTGCTACTGAATTAGGTATCTAATTTCTTGTTTTCATAGTTTCTAATAGGGGAGGGCTTCGGCTCTCCTCTTTTTTTTACGCCAAAATCCGTTTTTTCTTAATTATATATAGATGCTGCAACTGAATAAAGCGGAAACAAAGTTCTGGTACTTAACTCTTGGGGAGAAAACAACGATCCTCAACCCATACTATTTGTTTTCCTTAAAGCATAGATTGACGGCTGTCACTTACAATTTCATCCTTACTGATTCATCTTCCTACACTGACAGATACAACAAGTTTGAAATCACAGAGGGAACTACTATTACCTTAGACGCTGGTGAGTATGAATACAAAATATACGCACAAACATCTGACACAAACACAGACCCTGCTCTTGCTAATGAGTTAGTTGAGAGGGGAATTGTCAAGGTTGATTTTGACCCAACGGCAGCGACACAATACACCGTTGAACTAAATGAGAAAATTTACGAAATTGAAGCACCTGAGGCAATCGCTTACCTATTACTTGAAAGCGGTGACTTCCTACTTCAAGAAGATAACACAAGCAAAATATTACTATAGATGGCTGATAAAAAAATAAGTGCATTAGACGCAATAGTATCGGTAGATGACGCTGATGTCCTGCCGATAGTCGACACGAGCGTTGCAACGACAAAGAAAGTAAACGTAAGCCAAATTAAGGCTCTCGCACCTGTGCAATCTGTCGCAGGTAAAACTGGAACTGTTACCCTTGCCAAAGGGGATGTTGGACTCTCTAATGTTGATAATACTGCTGATGCTGATAAACCTGTTTCGTCTGCTACTCAGACCGCCTTGAATGCTAAACAAGACACTTTAGTAAGTGGAACTAATATAAAGACCGTTAACTCTCAATCGTTATTGGGTAGCGGTGACATTTCAATATCTTCATCAGTTGCTTGGGGAGGCATTACAGGAACATTATCAAGTCAAACAGATTTGCAGTCAGAACTTGACGGTAAAGAGGACACTATCACAGGAGCAGCGACAACCATTACAGGAACTGATTTAACGGCTTCGAGAGCATTAACATCAAGTGCTACGGGTAAGGTTGAAGTTTCTGCTGTTACATCCACAGAACTCGGATATCTTGACGGGGTAACAAGTGCTATTCAGACACAGATTGACGGCAAACAAGCAACTATCACGGGAGCGGCTACAACTATTGACGATACAGACCTAACGGCATCACGTGCCTTGGTTTCTGATGGTAGCGGAAAGGTTGCGGTTTCTGACGTTACATCTACTGAGTTGGGATATTTAGATGGGGTGACCAGTGCGATACAAACGCAAGTGGATGCGAAGACTCCAAAATTAATCAGTTTAAACGCTCAAACGGGAACAACTTACACATTGGTTTTGGGTGATGCTGATAAGTTGGTTGAGATGAACAATGCGGCTGCTAATACCTTGACTGTTCCGCCAAATTCATCGGTAGCATTTAGCACAGGAACACAGATAATCGTAGTTCAAAAAGGGGCAGGAACAACCACTATTGCAGCAGGTTCGGGCGTTACTTTGTTATCTAAAGATTCAGCCTTAGGAATAGGCGGTCAATATGGTGCGGCTACTTGTATAAAGATAGCGACTGATACTTGGTATGTTATAGGTGATTTAGCATGATAAGAGCGACAGTTGGAATATTAGCAGGAGTTGGAGGTGGATTTGATGCGGATTATCAAGCCATTTTAGATTATGCCACTACGCAAACATATACGCTACCAAGTGCATCACAACAAGCCTTGCAAAATCAGTTGGTTATTGATTTAAAAGATGCGGGTGTGTGGAGTAAATTAGATGTATTTTATGTATTCGCAACCGATGGAGATAGCGACTTTGCGTCTATAAATTGGAAAGACCCTAATAATTTTGAATGTACGGAAGTGAATAGCCCAACGTTTACGACTAATAAAGGATTTGAAGGTGATGGTACAAGTGCTTATCTTGATACAAATTTTAATACATCAACAGATAGTGTTAACTACACGCAAAACGATGTGGGTTTAATCTTCGCATTGTCACAATTGACAACATTATCTAATAATAGACCTTATGGTGTAAGTTCAACTGGTAACTTTTTAAGTTATGCGTTTAATAGTACTAGACTTTGGATAAATTCAAGTGGTCGAATTAATGTATCTAATTTTGGTACAAGTGTAAATAATCAAATAATATTTGCAAACAGAATAGATGCGAATAATGTCAATGGTCGAATAACTGATTTAGAAAATGACTTAACTAATACTAACTCATCATCAGCATTAGCATCAATTGCATTGGAAAACGCTAATTTGCATGTTTTAAGTAACAACACATTACCATGGGATTTAGGCAATATAGCATCATTGTTTGGATTAGGTTCTAACTTGTCAACTGCTGAAATGGAAGATGTAGAAACAGCATATTATACAAACTACTTTAGTAATCTATGATAGTACTACACCCAAACACTGAACAATACAACGCTTTGAACGGATACCGCAACGGAAACTCTGTTTTGAAGTTTGTCAAAGACGGAAGCGATAAATGGATAGTTGGATTGAATGTATTGACTGACCCTAAATTTGAAGCAATACGCAATCAATTAAATCAGTTAGAACGTATAGAATACACACCAATCCCCGACGAAGAAATATGAGATTCCCCGTGTCATTTGAGCAATTCACCAAGAACAGCGAAAAGGCTATCACCTACCTTTTGCTTATTGTCGTTACTGTTCTATACATAAGAGCAGAACGTCAGAGCAACCTTGCAACGGCTCAATGCGAAAAGCGTCTTGTGAAGTGTGAAACCGAACTGCGTAAAATGTCGGCTATGTTAAAAACTCAAGATTCGTTGTGTTCTGCGTTGGTGACTGAAATCAAAATCTATAAAGCATTAGGAAAGATATGAAAGCATTGTTTGCCTTTGGAATATTAGCTATTATCTTGGCATTGTCAACTGACACACCAACGATAGAGGATGAGGTAGCCGAGCAGATAAAGGAAAGTCAAAAGTTGTACGATAGTGCAACAGTAGAATTGAAGCGAATGAGGAAGATTAATGATAGTTTGTTAGAGTTAAGATTTGGTAAATGAAAATATTTGAAGCATTCAAAGGAGAAAAAGGAGAAGTAAGCAGCAAAAGAGTTGTGGGCATTGTCGGTGCTATTTCTTTGATTGGCTCAATGATTTATTACAATACAGATAAACTTGTAGAGGCTGTTGAGTGGTTAAGTATTTTAGCACTTGGATTTAGTGCAGTAGAAAAATTTAAGAAAGATGGAAAATAACTTTATACGGATCAACTTTGCGGAGAGCAAAATACCCATTTTCAAGGAAAATAAGGCTAAAGGCTTCTTGACATACGGGCAGGATAACGCTTACCCACAAATGTTGATTGACTTGTTTAACAGCTCACCAAAACACGGGGCAATCGTAACTCAAAAGGCTGACTTCATAGCCGGTGATAAAACTGAAATCATCGCATACAACACGGAAGACATTGCAAAGGCAAACGACGCTCTTGATTCAATCAACGCTTACGAGGACTTTGACAGCCTTAAAAATAAGATTGCACAGGATTTAGAGTTATTTGATGGCTTCGCTCTTGAGATCATTTGGAACAAAGCAAAAACCAAAATAGCAGAGATTTATCATCTCCCGTTTCAGAATGTCCGTCACTCGTTAGATGGTCATTATTTATACGCTGAGGATTGGAGCGATAGGAAAGTTAATCCTGACCATTATTATGCTTGGAATCCTAACACGAGAGAGAGTAAGCAGGTATTTTATTTCAAGATGTACAAGGCAGGATGCGGAGAGTATCCAACAGCACCGTACCAATCAGCTCTTAAGTACATCGAAATAGACACAGAGATTGCTAACTTCCATCTTAACTCTATCAAATCGGGCTTTTCTGCTCAGACCCTACTGCAGCTCTTCAAGGGGGTGCCTTCCCCGTCAGAAGCTAGGTCAACAATTCGCAGATTTAAAGACAACTTTAGCGGAACAGATAACGCTGGGTCTATTATCATTCAGTTCAACGATCCGAACGAAACTCCATCGGTCGTTAACAACCTTGCACCTTCAGACTTTGATAAACAGTTTGACATTCTGAACAACACCGTACAAGAGGAGATTTTGATGGCTCACCGAGTTACTTCTCCGATGCTTTTCGGTATAAAGACAGAGGGGCAACTTGGAGGGCGTAACGAGTTGATTGAAGCCTTTGAGGCTTTCCAAACTTCATACATTGAGCCAAGACAGAATCAAATGGATAGAGCCTTGAGTTCTATTTTCAAATACATTTCACCTGTAAAGCTTAAAACTAAGAACAAGCCACCGATTGGACTTGACTACGTTGAGTTATTTGAGAAAGGCATCATTGACAGAGATGAGGCTCGTATCGAGTTGGGTATGTCCGCCACAACAGCAATGTCTGAACAAGTAAAATGTGAGAGCTGTGATAATCCTTTCGGCTGGGATGATGACAAAGATTTGAAAGTCTTTGCTGAGTTCGGTGAAGATGCGGACAATTTTGAGTCAGTACCTTTGGAGTTCGGAGATGCTCTACAAGCGATGATTTTGCAGTGGTTGTACTCTAACGAGGGTATCACCTTAGAAACGCTCTCTAACAACATTAAAAAGCCTGTGGAGGAGATAATGAGAGAGGTTGATGATATGGCACAGAGAGGCTTGATTGAATCTGTTGAGGATGGTTTTAGAATTACACCTGAAGGAACAACCACTCTTGAAAATTCAAATGTTGGAACAGAGATTGTGACTCGTTACACATACGAGAAAGCACCGGGTATTAGCGGAGGCGATTTGTTGCCTACATCAAGAGATTTCTGTCAGAGGATGATAAGACTCAACCGAGTTTATACAAGGGAAGAAATCGACCAAATTTCTGTGATACTTGCAAGAGAGTACAATGACCCAGGATATTCAGCATGGAAAAGACGAGGCGGATGGATGACCATCAAAGGCACAACCACTCACGTTCCATATTGCAGACACATTTGGCAACCACAACTACTAAGAAGAAGAATCAATGGCTAACTTTGTATATTTTGTATCTGTTACCTACTTAAAGGATAACACACCAATCAACGAGAACTTAGACGATAAGCTTCTCAAGGCAGCGATTAAAGAGGCTCAAGAGATTTACATTCGTGATGTGATCGGGTCGGGTATATACGACGAGCTGCAAGATCAGGCTTATAACGGTACACTAACAAGCGATAACACCACTTTACTTGATAGTTACATTGCGCCTTGTTTGAAGTATTACTCACTGACTGAGTCGATGTTGCCAATGACCTTTAAGTTCATGAATAAGTCAGTATCGACTCGTAACTCTGAGAATGCCACACCTATCACAACAGGCGAGTTGACACAGATAGAGCAGAGATACAGAGATAAAGCCGAATACTATGCGGAGCGATTAAGAGATTTCCTCAAAGAGAATCCAACTATCTATCCAAAGTATTTGAATCCTGGTACTGGCTTTGATGTAATACGCCCACAGAACACAGCATATTTTGGAGGAATGTATCTCCCTGGTACGGATGATGACTGCTTCTTTAACTACGATTTCCCAGATGACTACCAAAAATAAATGGAGGCTAAAAAACGAAGCCAAGCTAAAAAAATATGACGCTCAACCAAATCATCGAAAAGATAAAAACCCAAGCGGAAAGCCACAAGATGGTGGGAAAGTTCGCCGTGGGGGCAGAGTTTGACTTCGCAGTTGACGAGGTTAAATACTATCCTCTTGTATGGCTTGTACCAAATGGCTTCACGTTTAACACTGAGCAGAAGGCAGTTAATTATGACTTCTCCATGTTAGTGATGGATCGCCAATTTGAAAGCAGCTCCAACACGATTGAAGTGCTATCAGACACGGCAGGAATAATTATAGACATTGTAACACTATTAAAACGAAACGTAACCGATGCAGACTTTGAAATCGTGGTTAGCGGAACGGCTGAACCCTTTTTTGACTCACGTACTGATGTTGTTGCTGGGCATGGCATTAGTTTTAGTATTAACACGCCCTACCTCGAAAGCTACTGCGACATACCAACGTGACACAAGCCGAGTTATTATCATTCGTGAAATCTATGCAGTTGATAAAAAGATTGATTCCCTTCGCAATATCTACTCTGATAGCATTAGCAGTGTTAACACCACAGAGAGCATTCTCTCAATTCTCAGACAGCACGATAAGGGAGATAAATGAGCGGTTGATTGAGTTGCACGAGTGCAGACAAAAGCAAGAGTTGTATATCAAATTAGCACACAATGACTCCTTAACCATACATCGTCAAGACAGTATAATTCAAGAACTAATAATAGCCACTAATAAAGAAAAAGAGGCTAAATATAGATATCAAAAAATATCAGCTTTCAGTAGTCTAATACTATTGATGGCTTTAATACTATGAAAACAAATGTACACAGATTCGACCACGATTTCTCACCTAAGAAATTACTTCTCATCTCCGACATCCACTGGGATTCTCCCTATTGCCAACGTGACATCCTTAAACGTCATCTTGACGAAGCCGTCGAGCAAGGCGCAGATATACACCTTAATGGAGATACCTTTGACCTCATGGGGTCGAGAAGGGATTTCCGTGGCAGTAAAGGAAGTCTAAGACCTGAGTTCAAAGTAGACCATTACTTTGACGAGATAGCAAATCAAGCGATAGAGTGGTTTTCACCATATGCTGAACACATCAAAGTGGTAGGTTATGGCAATCATGAAACGGCTATCATCAAGCACAACGAGGTAGATTTGATTCAACGATTTGTCGGTGGCTTAAATATGGTTAATAATACTCACATTCAAACTGGGGGCTATGGAGGTTGGATTGTTTACACTTTTGAAAGGAGCGGATCAAAAGCATCATATCGCATTAAATATCACCACGGGATGGCTGGGGGTGCAGTAACCAAGGGAGTTATTGGCCATAATAGAGCGGCAACATTTATTCAAGGTGCTGACATGATTTGGCAAGGTCACGTTCATGAGGATTACGAAATGAATTACCGAGTGGAAAAGATGAACCATGCAAACAAGGTTGAAACAAAAGATATCCTAATGATTCGCACAGCCACCTATAAAGACGAGTATAAGAAGGGCGATGAATATGGAGCAGCAGGATGGGCGATTGAAAAAGGCTTTTCGCCACGCTTCATCGGTGCAAGATGGTGTGAATTAACGCCTGTAAGAATACATCAGAAAGGTATAGATAAAATGATTGTGAAAGCCAGAACATACCAAACACAATGAAGATAGAGGTAAACTACATATTTCGGGAGGACATGATTGATCCTATTTACGAACAGATAGGATTAGAAACAGAATCTCAAGAGGTGGAGATAGTAGAACAAGGTGTTTTGGACTTGTCAAAAGTGGTAGGAGCGACGCAGTTTTACGAGATGACTCAAGTGTTTTGCGAGGGATCTCATTCTTTTTACATAGATTTGCCTTACGAAGAATTTAGATACATATGGCTGACAGTGTAAATAGTCCATCTCACTACACTGGTGAAGTGGAGTGCATCGACGCAATAAAATCAAGTATGAGTCATGAAGCTTTCAAAGGATATCTCAAGGGTAATATTATTAAGTATATTTGGCGTTTTGAGCGTAAGAACGGGCATGAGGACTTGCTCAAAGCACAGTGGTACATCAACAAACTTGTTAAAGAAAATGGGTAATATAAATAATGCTAATATCGACTATATCCTTCGGTGGGAAGGAGGACTCAGTAAGCACGTTAAAGATAGTGCATCAGCGAACTGCGTACCTGATGGTTCAGGCGTTCACACAAATAAAGGCATTACGTGGGCTGCTTGGAAGGCACAGCACGGAGATTCAGAAGAATCAATAAAGCGTTTCTACGCAATGAGTCATGAAGATTGGAAGTCTATCTACAAGCTCTACTGGGAAGGTATAAAAGCAGATGATATTGAATCCGACCTTATCGCTGAATTTTGGGCAGATTTCGCCTGGGGTAGTGGCGTTTATGGAGCAGCCAAGCAGTTACAGAAATTTATCGTGTCAGAGGGTTTTAGCATTGCAGTGGATGGGAAGGTAGGAAAGAACACATTGAGTGCCTTAAATCGCCTAATAATAATGAAAGGGGAGGACTATATTTACTTGAAGTCATACGACCACAGAGTTAACTTCTTGAGAGGTCTATCTTCATTCAAGCATTTTGGTCGTGGATGGATCAGCAGATTGAAAGATTTTCACAACTACGCATTAAGCAAATTGAATGGCTGATTCTCTTGAGAACATAGGAAAAGAGTATTCAGATTTTAACCCGTCATCAGATGATGGGATTTTGCGTATAGTTCAAAATTGGGGCAATGAGTTAATCTCTCAGATGCAGAACCGATTAAGGGCTAACAAGACAAACGCTTCAAGTTCATTATCTCAGTCTATTGAGCCACAAATCAAAGGAACACAAAGCGGATATCGTTTGACTGTTCTAATGGAGGATTATTGGCAATATGTAGAAGATGGAAGGAGAGCCGGTAAGATGCCACCGATTAAAAACATTTACGAGTGGATACAAAATAAACGACCTGTACAACAAAAGATTGCCCAGTCACCTGATAGGATAGCAGCAACAAAGTCACTTGCCTATGTTATCGCTAGGAAGATTGGACAGAAGGGAACAAAGGCTCAACCATTCGTGACACCATCTTTAAAACAAGTGACAACTCAAACCCTCGCTCAGAGGATTGGACGGTATATTGCCGACACTTTAGGCAGCCCATAAAGAAAAAAGTTTTTTCATTCTGCAAATTATTTTTATATTTGTGGCATGGAAATACAAGAAATTGTAAAGCTAATCAAGCTTAAGAAACGCCACGGCATCATCAAGCGTGTCAGTGAAGAAACGGGGGTAAGTATGCCCACCGTTAAGAAGTACATTGAAGGCAACGTCATTTCAGACAAGGCCCTTTTAGTTTTAAAGGCTGCCCTTGAGGACATAGAAAACGAGGAGGTGCAGCAATGATCACTATGTTAGTACACGACCACGAGATTGAGGTTATACAGTATTTTGTGACGCTATTCTTTGACCGTGAGGAAGTAGAGTCTATGATCATGGAACACTACCGTGATGAGTATTCTGATCATGTATTCAGAGTAGTTGACGAGGAAGGAGCATCCTACAAAACAGACTTCACCATTTACAACGACATAGAGCGTTATGACGTTATCAATGACCTGATGTATTATCACAACCTAAAACCAACAAGAATTAAACTAATAGAAAATGAAAACAAGTAACGAAACAAACAACCTTGTGAAGGCTCTATTTGAGTTCCAAGGTAAAGTAAACGCTGTTAAAAAGACAGCTAAGAACGACCACTTTCAATCAACCTATGCTGACCTTTCAAGCATACTTGTTACCATCAACCCGGTATGTCAAGAGTTAGGGCTTTTGATTACTCAGCACCCACACGATGACGTATTGGTAACTAAGATTTATCACGTAGAGAGTGGCGAATGGATGCAGAGCGAACAGCTCTTAAGGATGCGAGATGCAAACAACCCTCAGCAGTATGGTTCTGCTTTGACTTATGCTCGTCGTTATGCCCTTGCATCTATCTTCAATCTTAACCAGGCAGACGATGACGGCAATAGTGCAAGTGGGCATCAAGTTAAAACAGTCAAGGAAACCATCACACCACAACATCCAATGTGGCAGAAAGCATTGAAGCACATTCAGAACGGTGGGAACATCCAAGACATTAAAGACAAGTTTGTTCTATCTAAAAAGCATGAGGAGGTGCTGACAGCAACGAAATGACTAATGCAGAACGGATGGAAGTTACGATGACACAAAGCCAAGAGGAATGGCTCAAAGCAAGAGCCAATCGTTTCACGGCTTCAGTAGTACACAAGTTAATGGGGAGCAGCCGATCAGGTTCTCCCCTATCTAAAACGGCAGAAACATTTGTTTATGAACGAGCTGCTGAGATACTTACGGGCAACTCTAAGCCAGTATATGGTGACGCTCTTGAATGGGGTATAACAAACGAGGCGGATGCCTTTTACTATTTCAATCAGCA
>Ga0208645_1003249_pt1 | contig 12154 bp, 13 predicted proteins | sample VirMetDEL_Sep_01_FD_184519 | JGI IMG/M metagenome (GOLD analysis project Ga0208645, IMG submission 184519) | Aqueous microbial communities from the Delaware River and Bay under freshwater to marine salinity gradient to study organic matter... | ecosystem: Environmental > Aquatic > Marine >...
TTGCTGTTGAGTTGCGTGTATTTGTAATATATTATCAGCTGGAGTGTTGCTTTCTAGTTCTTGTTTAATATCCCAACCATTTGTCCCACTAGTGCGTGTATTAAATATTCTAGCTTTACAACTATTGGTACCCCCATTATCACATGTAATATTACCACAAGTAATTTGTGTATCTATATTAGCGGAATTACTGTTTACATTTCCAACACTAGTAATATTACCTGAAACATTATCAAGTGTAATATTATTAGTATAAGTAGGAGTTGGTTGATTGTCACTAGTTCCAAAATATTGAACATCTAAAAAATGATTTTCTCCTGTAAATTCATTAGCTTCTTGTTTGACTGCTAAATTCCTATAACGATAATATGCAGTATTTGTAATTTGTCCTTGATTATTCGTAACTTTAAAAATATCTTGTCCATCAAAATAGTAGTTATTAGCACTTACAATATCAGCACCATTATTAGTTTGAATAGTGCCTGTAGAGGATAATCCACCTAGACCTGTGGACATAGATTTTGATGCTGATATGATACCTTTACTCCCTCCCCCTTGAACATCATTCACATATAAATTACCTATAAATTCAACATCACCTACTGGAGGTACTCCCCCACCACCACCATTAGTAGGAACAATACCATTAATTTTTACGTCTTGCCCTGCTCTACCTCTAATATTTATTGGTTCGTCGTTATTTCCTAAAATTAACTCATCTATACCCCAATTAAAAGACATTTAATAAATATTTAGAAAAAAAAGAACTTAATATAAATATTTTAATTTCATAGTTTTCTGTGGAACTCTAAAAGGGTTTCTTACATTCATGCGTATTGCATTAGTTCTTTCATTATTTAATCTTGGTTTAAGCATAGATAATCTATTTGGTTTTTTCCTTTCTTTTTCACTTTTTTCAAACTGTCCTACATCAGGGTCATTTTCACTAGGCATGTAACGATAAATAGCTTCACGAGTAGCAGCTAAACCTCCATCTATGGCTCTTTTAACTTCATAGTCACCAAAATCCTTAACATCTTTTTCATCTTTTTTACCTACGTCTATAACTAGATCTTCAGGTCTTATACTAGCAAACGTTTGTTCTTGTAATATCTGTTTCATTTTTTCCCTAATATAATCATCAGCATTAACTACTATCCCTACTCTTTTACCTTCATCTTTTTGTTTGGGTGCTAATTTTCCTACAATTCTACCGTGTAATTTTCTTAATTGATCTAAATTAGTTTTATCTACTTCTTTAAAAATTTCAGATTCTCTTTTTAATTGACTCTTAAAATTATTGAAAAAATAATTTATATCTGATAATAATTCTTTAATATCCTTACCACGTGTCCCTAATCTCATAGGCGGTATAAAATCACTTTTACTAGGTAATGGTTGTAATTTATCAAATTCTGTAGGTTCGCGTTTTTTTACATTCATCTTTATATTATCTTTAGGTTTTTCAGGAATATCTAATAATTCTATTTCTTCTTCTTCAGTCATACCTGTTGTGGGTCTTTCTGCTTTTGCTTCTTCTTGTGCTTTCTTTTCTTCTTGCATAGCTTCTTTAGCGGAGGGCATTACATCAGGGGAAAAGGTAGGGGGTTCACTAGGGGTTTCAGCACTACCTCCAACCTTACTCTCTGCTTTTGTTTTTGGGGATATTGCTTTAACTTTTGCTTTTACAATAGGGGTTTTTTCCTTTTCTATAGGTTTATCTTCTTCTAATTCACTACTTGAAGTTTCTGATAAACTAGGCGGTTCAGGTAAAGAAGCTCCTGCTCCTGAACTTTCTCTTAAAACATCTTCTAATCTAAGATCTAAATTTTCTTCTAAAAATTTTTTTAAACTTTCATCATTTTGATTTTTTATCCAACTTTCTAAATTATTTACAAACTCTGTTTCTTTGTCTGATTTAAAATTTAATGCTTCAGATAAAGTTTTTCCTGTTATAATGGATTGAATTTTAGGATCTGTTGTAATTTCATCATAAAGTTGTTTTATTTTTTCTAAACCTTTTTCAGATCGTGCTAATGTTCTAAAATATTTTTTATTAAATAATGACCCTCCAGCTCTAAGATTTTTACTTTCATCAGCTTCACCTAATTTAAATTTAGATTTGAATAATTTTCTTATTTTTTGTTCACTTTTTGTCACCATTTTAAATTATTATAATATTTTATTTGAGTTTAAAATTATTTTTAAAACTTGTGTAATTTGGATTTCCTTCAATTCTGTTATTATTTTTAATATTTAATTTTATAGTTTTATTTTTTAAAGGTTTTCTATCAATATTTCCTTCACTTACTAAACCCCCTTTACGTAAGCCTTGAGTATCTGTTAAAGGTGCTATATTTTCAGTTATAATTAATTTTGACGTATTAATATCGTTTAATTTTCTCTTACCTGAAGGTTGTTGTTGGGCAAAATATAACATGTTAGTATACATTTCAGGGGTTATAATAGAATCCTTTAATCTATTTTGAACTGCTTTAGGTAATTGTATAGTTTCTATATTTTTCCCAGTGGGTGGGTTTCTAAAACCACCTACAGATTGTTGCCTTATACTTTTAGTTATATTCTTATTGGTTATTCTACTCATTTTAATAAACACTTAGATTTTTTTTTCTAAAAAGGGATTAATCCCCTTCCACCCCTTTATTTTTGATGTAAAACTTTTCTAAAAAGTTTAGTAGGTCTTATAATCATACAAACTAGCAAATTGAAAATACATATCTATACTAGTTAACTCTCCCGCTTGAGTTCCAAATTTTATAGGTTGTTTATCAAAATTAGTAATTTTCACAGTAAAACCCTGATTAACATCTTCGCTTTCAAACTCCATATCAAAATAAACATTATTAATTGGTTTATATTCATCTAAGCCTATTAATATATCGTTTGCTCCTAAGTTATTTGTAATAGGTTTAGCTGTAGTAGAACTTATTGTTGTTCCACTGCTGATCTCAAAACCACTGAAATGCGAGGGCGAAACCACGAGCCCCCCCTTACAGTTTGTTGACGTTGCAGGTGCGACTAATGGGACCATTCTAACAATTGCCCTTCTAAAAATAAAAGATTGAGCGTGTATCGTCTTAGGTATATTTATAGATTGTTCTGCTTCTGTGATTCTATAATGTAGTATAGCCATTTATATATTAAAGATTTAGAAAATCTTTTGAGCAAAGTTAATAAAGGGTTTGGAAGGGATTAATCCCTTTTTAGAAAAAAACTTTTCAAAAGTTTTCCATCAAAATAGAGAATCAGGTGGTAAATCAATAGCACCTTTATACCAATTTTTAGGAGCTTTACCATTAGGATTATTATAGTTAACTGGGGGCATATTACTTTTATTTAGAGCAGATATAAAAGAATTAAATTTTTGTAAAGTTTTCATTTCTTGACTAGTTTTCTGTTCAGGTGTAATAGGTAATTTTGAAATAGCTTGTGCAGATAACATTTTAGCTTTTTTACTTACTTTAATTCTTTTTGGATTTTGTTCTTCACTAATAACTTTTCCTTTATTTTTAAAACCTCCGTCTTCTAATTTAGAATTAGGTAAATCAGGAACTTTAGATAATCCACCTTTATTAAAAAAAGATTTACCGTCATTTCCAGTTTTTAAAAGAGTTTCAACATTCTTAATATTTTTATACATAGGATAAACATTAGTAGATCTTGGGTATAAAATGTCCTTACTTTTGTATTGTCGTAGACCGTTCATTTCGTTATAAAGAATTCCGCTTCTATCGTTGTAGCCTCTTACCTTTGAGTCCGCCATTATATAAATATCTAAGATAAAAAATAAATGATGAATTTTACTGATTTACAAGAAATGAAGGAAAATGGAATATCTCCTAATGTATTTATATACGAACCTAAGGAAAGTTTAACAACTTGGGGAATATTCCTTAGTAGTATTATATTAAGTTCAACTGCTTTAATTACTGGTATAATGGCTCAGATACAGAAAAGCAAATGTACACAAATTAAATGTGGTTCTTCTAGTTGTATTAGGGACGTAGTTTAAAAAGATTTTCTAAATATTTAATAATGGTTGCTGCTAGTTATTATGAAAATTTAGAAAGAGAACAGAGAGAAAGAGAACAGGCTGAACAAGAAGCAAGAGAAAGAAATAGAACCGCTGGTAATTGGATAAAAGGGATATTAGGTTTAGCTACTTTTAATGAAGGAGTGTGGCGTGGTGCTACTAGTGGTTCTACAGATAAATTTTTACAGATGAGTGCCGACGCTGACCCTGTTCAAATAGCATTAGGTGTTGCTACTATGGTTGCTTTTAGTTATGCTGGGGGATTAGGTACTAAACTAGGAACAAAAAATCCTAAAGGAGGTAAATTATTAAATTATAATCAAGTTGTAGAAAATGCTAAAAGTAAAGGTTATACAATAGACCCTAAATTAAAATCACAAGTTGAAACTGAAATTAATAGAGTTAACAACATGACTGAAAGAGAGCAATTAGAAGGTTTACAAAAAATTAGAACAGATACTATTGAACAGGCTACAAAATTATTAAGATCAGCAAGTGAATCAGAAAAACCTAAATTAGAACAAACTATAAGAGAATCTACAGCAAAACTACAAGAAGGAGGTCAACAGATACAACTTTATGATTTAAATAAGGCAGACCCTTATAAACAATATAAATTAGAAAATGGAAAAATAGTTGAAGACTTACAAGCATCTGTAGAAAATCTTAATAAATTAGACCCTGATATTCAGTTTAAAGTAGAAAATAATGCAATAGTTAGAGATAGAAAACAAGCAGACCCAGAAGTAATTAAAAGAAATGAAGCAATAACTGAGGAGAATCTTAGAATAGCAGAGGAATCAATTAAAAAAATGAATGAAAGAATTAGAAAGGCAAATGAAGAGGCAAAGGCTGAGGATAAAAAAATAGATGAAGACCCTGATTTTGATGAGAAAGGAGAACCAGATGGAGATCAAGTAATTGAAACACGAGAACCGTTAGATAAATCAGATGAACCTAATTTTGGAGATACAAAAGATACAGGGGTTAGGGAAGAACCAGTTGAAGAAATGATAGATAGAACTATAGAAAGCAATAGACAGGAGGGAGAAGCTACTGAAACAATTAAAAAAGTTAGTGGTGCAGGGGCAGGTGCTGTAATAACTACAGAGATAGTAGAAAAATTAACTAGAGGAGGAGATGATGAAACACGAAGAAGACGAAACTTTGAGTTAGATGATGATGAATCAGGATTTACAAAAGAACCAGTAAAGGAGGGAGAGGAAGGAACACAAAGCACACAAGCACCTACCCCAGCACCAGCCCCAGCCCCAGCCCAAGCAAATATTATTTATGTAAATCATAAAGAAAAACGAACACAAAACACAGAAAATATAGACGAATTATTTAGTATTACTATAAAAGCGTGTACTGATGTTTATGATAATACTATAGGAGAGGAGAAAAATTATTTTTATTATGATAATTTTAATAATTTAAATTTTGATATTCCTATATTATTTTTTATGAGTCAAAAAATATTATATATTGCATTTAGAGGGACAGACTCCCCATCAAATGTGTTAACGGATTTAACAACAGCAGATTTAAAACCCTTTAAAAATAATACTAATTCTAATTTTCTTAATAGACACGAACCATTTAATAAAATTCTTGATTATGTAGCAGGTAATATTGAGTTTAGTCTAGGTATAATATTAAGTCTTAAAATAAGCTATAAGTTTATAGTTGATAGAATTAAAATTTTTGATCATTTAATAAATTCTATTGTAGTTACAGGGCATTCTCTAGGTGGAGCAATGGCTCAATTATTTACTTATGTTTATAATAATAGTAATGAAGATAAATATAATAAAATACCTATAAAATATTTAGTAACTTATGGACAACCAAGAACATTATTTAATAAACCTGAATATATTACTTTATTTGAAAACTCTGTAGAAAATTATTATAGAGTATGGAACACAGAAGACCCTATACCATATTTACCTTTGAAAAAAAAAGTTCTAATTGATAATATGTTAGATAGTAATATAGCTTCAGGTTATACGCATGTTGGAAATAGTTTTAATTTAACAGGTAATATCGTAAATAGTGATATTAACTTATTATTATATGAAATCATTAAGGGAAATAAAGAAAAAATAGAAATGTTATTAGAAAATAAAGATCTTTTAACAACAAGTAAATTATTAAAATTTATGTTATCGGATAAATATTTATCGCTTCAATTACACACATTTTATAAATGTTTAGAAGAGGTAGAAGTTAAAGAAGAAATAACACAAGAACAGATAAATTTTTTAACTAAAGAATTACAAAAAGATATAAGTAATTTATCAACTTATTCTGAAAAATGTAATCTTCTTAAACCATTTGGTATATCTGAAATATTAAAATTAAATCCTATAGGAGATGATTTAGAAGAAGAAAATTTTTCTTTATCGTGTATGGCTGGTTCCACTTTATCAAGTTGTAAAGTTTCTTTAAAATCACACACATTAAAATATTATCACGAACAATTAGATAAATTAATATCAAGACAAATTAATGAAAAAAAACCTATATTTGAAGTAATTGATAAAGTTGATTTTTATGAAAATAAAACAGATTTATTTAAAAATGTTTTAGGAATGATAGAAGGAGATTTTGAAAGCGGTGATATTATAAAATTTTAATCTAACTCTTTTATTAGATATGGAGGTTGAAGATATAAAATATTTTAATCCTAATGATATGGTATCAAGTTATTTTATGATTGTATGTGCGAAAAGGCGAGGAGGGAAATCTACGATTATTGGAGATTTTATTAATAAGCAATTTGAAGCAGGAAAAATAGATAATGCTATTTTATTTACTGGAACAGATGCAGACTTCCATATGATAAAAAAACCGTTTAGATATTCAGCAGAAGAAATAGATAAATTAGATGATATAGTAGATAACTATAATGTAATGAATGAATATAATAAAATAGCAGATCCTCCTAACAAATTCAAGATAAAAACAGTAGTTATTTTAGATGATTTAGCTCTTCAGTATAAGTCAAAAGAATTTGCTGAGAAATTATCTAATTTAAGTGTAAGGGGAAGACATTATAGTTATAAGCCTCTAAGTTTAAGCTTTATAATTATCACTCAAAAAATATGCTGTATACCTACAGTTTGTAGATGTAATAGTGATTATATAATGTTTAATAATATAAGTAGTATGACCGAATTAGATACTGTTATGAATGAAAACTTTTTCCTTAAAGATAGTAGTAGAGAGGGAAAAAAGAAAGCAAGAAATTTATATAATGGTTTGGTATCTAGTGAACCTTTTTTATTTGTTATATGTGAAAATCACCGTAGCAATATAAGGTTATATTCTGACTATATCAAAAAATACGTAGTAAAATTATAAATGAATTATAATTTAGAAAAAATATATAGGTTATATTTAATGGGAGCATATAATAGTCAATATGAATTAGAAGACTGGGATACGCCAAGAATAGGTTATAGTTTATATAATCGTCTATCCGATTGGGATTTTCAAGATAAACCTAAAAATTTTGATTATTGGTTTAATAAAAATAGATTTACTTATATATCACGTGAACATTATAAAAATGATTATATTAAGGGGTATTTGTGGGGTAGATATAAAATAAAAAATTCTTTAGATAATATAAATGAAACCCAGACCGAAACTATACAATCACAAGACCCCGCCGATAGCGAAAATGAAAGATGTTTCTAAATTAGAAAAACCAATTGATTTAGGTAAAAAAAAGAAAAAAGATAAAACCGAACAGATTAAAGAATATATCCATAACCTTAAGGAAAAACTAAAATGTAATTGCACAGTTTCTTTTGATTAATCATCATCATAAAAGGAAGTTGATTCACCCTGAGAGTCATCAGGAAGTTTAAAATTAGATTTATATTCTTCAATTAATTCTTCATACTCATGTATAGTAGTAAGTAATTTTAGATTTTTTTGTTTTAAATCAATAATTTCCTTTAATAATTCTTCATACTCCTTTTGTATTAAATAACTCATTATTATAATAAAAATAAATTTTTTTTATTTATCATCATCACTTATAATTTGAACTATTAACTTTTTTTTTACTGGAATAGGCTCATCAATCTTATAAACTTTAATACCCATATATCTATAATTCTTTCCTACACAATTCATAACATTATATAAAGAGGAACGACTTGATAAAAAAAATGGAGGCTCTTTTGTTACTTCAAGTAAATCCTTAACGCTTTTAAATTTCTGATCTATTTTTACCCCATCTCTTTCTGCTTCCACCTTGTATTTATATTTATATTTAGTTGCTACCATATTATAGTATTTAAAATGAATTATATTTAAGTAATTTAAAAACAATAAGATACTTAAGGATAGGACAATATAATTATTAATATAATGAATGAACTTAAAAATAATAATATAAAATATATTAGTAATAAAATGGAATTCAAAGGAAATCCAATTAGAGCAGGAAAACTAAGTAAGAAATATTTACAATATATTAAAAAAAATCCTGTTTCTGCTCGTGTTCCTTCTCGTCTACTTGATAACAGAAGTAAATTACCTAAACTTAAAAAACAATATTCTAAATTAGGTTTTACTATTGTAGATAATAAATTAGTAGAAGAAATAACAGAAGAATTTAATGATAATTTTAATGTTTCAAATTATAGTATTAAAAGAAATATTCCTGCATTCTTAACTGATAAAGGTAGAGATGAAGTAGTAGAAAATATTAAAAAATTAGTTAATAATGCTTTAAAAAAATATAAACCAACAAGTAAAGTATTATTAACTTTATTAGGTAAAAAAATTCGTGTAAATGGACAAACTGACCCATTTAGAATGACCCTTGGTTCTTTAGAGATAAAAAATAAAGGAGACAATCCATTAGAGCAAGAAGAGTTAAAAGATGTAGCTAATGATTTTTTTAATTATTATAATAATTGGATAGAAAATAATCAAATAGAGGGATCTCTTACAGATGTAAAAATAGAGGAAATAAGAATAGATGTAATTAAATCATATTCTAAAGGAGGAGCTTTATTAAGTAAAGCTAATTATAAATCTATTAAATTAAATGGAATTAAAATTATAGATTATCATAGTAAAGGCATTAATAATTGTTTCTTTTGGTGTGTTAAAGATTGGATAAAACAAAAATATAATATTAAAAGATTAACTTCTAGTTTATGTAATGAGATTAGAAAAAAGTATAGATTAGAAAAAGATTCTATGATATCTGATTATTATGTAGTTAAAATATGTAGAGAAGAATTTGAAAAAGATGTTTTAGTTATTAATGCTATTGATTATGCTGTTGATGAAAATGAACAATATGATAGAAAATTATTTTTAATGGATAAACATTATTATTTATATGAGGGTAAATATGGTTGTAAAATTTGTCCTGACTGTGGGACTCAATATTATAAAAAACATAATATTCAAAATTGTAAAAAGATTCAATCCTTTAAGAATAAATCTAGACTTGTATTACCTAATAAAAAATTAAAACCTAAAAATCATTTTAATAAAAATAAATTAGTTTTACATTATGATATAGAAACACATACACAAAATAAAAACCATGAACACTTAGCTTATATTGTGGGTTTTGTTTATTTTTGTAAAGTTAATCAAGAATGGATTTATAAAGAGTTTGCAGGTGAAAAATGTATGGAGCAATTTTATGATTATATAAGATTTCTTCCTGATATTAAATATTTAAATGCTTATAACGGTAATAGATTTGACCATTACTTTCTAAGTAAAATAGCACTCCTTAAAGATACTAAAAACCAAAAATCAAAAGTTTTAATTAGTAATGGTTCAGTATTACAATTAACTATCCCTAAATTTAATAATTTAGGAACTTTACAAACTATAGACCTAAATAGACATTTGACTGGATCATTAGATAAAAATTTAAAATCTAACGGCTGTAGTGTTGCGAAGGGTTCTATAGATCATAATCTTTCTACTTATTGGGAAGATACATCTGAAGAAAGAAAAAAACTTATTAGAGAATATTTATATTGTGATGTAATGGGTTTAAAAGAATTATATGAAAAATTTAATGATAGTTTATATAAAGAAGAACAATTAAATCTATGTGATTTTATGACAGGTTCACAAAAAAGTTATGATATATGGAGAACTAATAGGTTAAACGGTCATATTGTAGAACTTCCTACTAAAGAAGATGATGATTTTTATAGAGAGGGAGTATATGGAGGGAGATGTTATCCTAATAAGAAATTTTTTAAAAGTGAACAATATGAAATGATAATGAGAGGTGAAATAAATTTCGATGATATTGATGATTATTTAATACCTATAGATTTTGTTAGTTTGTATCCCTCGGCTATGTTAGAAGAATATCCTATAGGATTTCATATTAATACTAATGAATATGTAGAAGGAAAATTAGGTATATATAGGGTTAAATTTATTACTAATAAAAAATGTTTAGTCCCACCTATCCCAAGACGGAAAGAAGAAGGAGGTTTAATTTGGGATCTTTTAGATGGTGAGGGCGTTTATACATCAATAGATATAGAAAGAGCTAAACGTCATGGATATAAATTTGAAATTATTGAAGGTAAATATTGGGAGGAGTCAGCCCCTATTTTTGATGATTATATGGTTCATTATTATAAAAAGAAACAAGCAGAGAAAAAGGGGACTCCTTCTTATGAAACAGCTAAGCTTAATCTTAATGGCTTATATGGGAAGATGATGCAACGCCCAGTATATGAAGATAAAACAGAGGTTAGAAACTCAGATCAATTAAATGAGATTTTAGTTTGTAATGTTATTACCGATATTTTTAAAGTAAATAATTCTTTATGGATTGTTAGTAGTCAACCAAAAAAAGATTTAGATTTAGAAAAAAAAATAAATAAACCGTCACACGAGGGGGCTTTTGTATTAGCATATAGCAGGGAGTTAATGTGGAAAGTATACGAAGATTTAGGAAGCGTTTATGATATGGAAAAATTATTTTATTACGGAGATACTGATAGCTTACACACTCATCAAAAATATACAAAGAACTTAAAATTTAAGAATGATTTAGGAGGGGTTCAAAATGATTTAGGAGATGGAGCTAAAATTATTTGTGGTATGTGGGTGCAACCGAAGCTATACATGGAGGAATTTATAACAAAAGATATGAAAATACATAGACATTATAGAGGGGCAGGAGTTCCTAAAGAACAATTAAATAAAGCTTGTTATGAGAAAATGTTAAAGGGTTTACCTCAATCATTTAAACCTAAATTTCAAATTAAGAAAAATGCTTTAGAAAGTAAAGTTAGTAGATTTGAAGATGGAGTCGTTAAGCAAGGATCAACAAATATTTTTAGTCTTTACCATATTACAGATACAGATGTTAACGAAGATGGGGAATACTGCTTAGAAAAAGTTTTAAATACTAAACCTTGGGAAGGTAGAATTTTTGAGGGTGATAATGTAAGCTACCCAATCGGATATGAAAAATAAAAAATTTAAATTATTAAAATTAAAAATATACCACCTACAATAAATATTGGAACTAAAATATAAGCTGTAATACAATCTAAAATTTTACAAAATGAAATCATTTATTATATTAATATATAATAAAATGAATAAAAAAATATAAAGTTTAAAATGTTTTAAAAATAAGACATTATAATAATATAATGTTTAACAATTTACCATTTTTACCAATTGAAATACAAAATATTATTTTTTCTTATACTAGACCAGTATATCCTTTTATTAAAGAGCTAAAAGAAAAAGTTGAAAAATATATAGATTTTTATAAAGGATTTGGTGAAACTCTTTTAATTTGGGCTAGAGAAGATGAAGAAGATAAAGATGAAAAAGAATATTTAGATAATATGAGACTATATGAAAAAACTTTAGAAAAAATAAATTTAAATATAAATATTAAACCTAGACCTTTTATTAAAAGAAATTTTTAATTTTTTTTGAGAATTTTCTTTTTAAGAATTTTCAAAAATATTTTTATAATTTTTTTTTATTTTTTTTTTCAATTTTTTTTAAAGGTCTTAAATTTTTAGAACATCTTGGATTTTTATAAGTCCCAAATTTTTA
>Ga0208645_1003250_pt1 | contig 12151 bp, 8 predicted proteins | sample VirMetDEL_Sep_01_FD_184519 | JGI IMG/M metagenome (GOLD analysis project Ga0208645, IMG submission 184519) | Aqueous microbial communities from the Delaware River and Bay under freshwater to marine salinity gradient to study organic matter... | ecosystem: Environmental > Aquatic > Marine >...
TATTGTCAGTGCTGGGTTTGACGTGTTGGAAGATATGCCTGATTGGTACAAAGCATTCTTAGGTGCTGCTGTTGCAGCTTCTTTTGGAATAAGAACACTAACTAAGTGGGGGAATAAGTAGTGGCAATAGTTAGTGGACTGTTTGATCAATACTTGCCAACAAGTAATGCGCTAGAGCCTAAAAATTTTATTAATCCACGGCTTAGACCAACTACGCCTGTAACTCCTCCACCAGATCCTAATAAAGATGATGAAAAAGAGGATGATGAAGAAGATACTACTCCTACACCACCTATAGAAACTAACTCAGTTTATGACATAGCTAACAATTTTGATCCTAGTGCTATTGATCTGTCGTTGTTACAAGACTTAGATTTGTCAGGGATTGACTTGGAAGGTTTAGACAACCTAACGTATCAAGACGTAACTCAAAGTTTAACGGGTGTTGCACCAGCACCAACAACTCCAGAAGGGTGGGCTAACCTTTACAATCAATATAGCCAGTCTATTGCTAATGGTTTGTCTCCAAACATGGATGTTGATGATCGTACCTATGCGTACAATTATTATTTAGGCGAAGCTATACAAGGTTTTCAAGGTACGCCAGATGAGTTCAGAGCCTCTGTAGGGCTTCCTGATACGTTTTCTATCTATGACAATCCTCAGAGTGGTATTAGCACTGAAAGCGCTCAGACGGCTTATCAGGTGCTCTCAGGCGCAGCTAATCCTATGGAAGCTGTGTCACAATACTATGGCATAGACCTACAAGCAGCAACCCCTAACGAACGCTCTGTATACAACAACGCTGACAAGTACGGAACTACGCCAGAGAAGATGGCAGAGTTTCAGTCAGTAATTACTCCTGTACTCCAGCAGGTTATTCCGTACATTCAGATGACTCAGGGGTTGCGGTTTGATGACGCCTTAGAGTATGCGTACAAGAATGACCCAATGATTGCAGCGCTATACAATCAGTATGGGGTAGACTTGTTCCGTCAAACAAATGATGGCTCTACATACTACTACGACCCCTTCAGCGGTTTAGAGGCACGTACTGTAGAAGTTAAGGATACGTCCTTTAGAGACGTTGGCTTGGCGTTGACGTTGGGTGCTACGGCAGCAATCCTTGGCCCTGTTGTTGGTGGTGCGTTAGGCGCAGGAGAAGCAGCAACAACTGCGTTGACAGGTGCAATGAACTCAGCGTTCCAAGGAGGTGACTTTAGTGATGTCATCAAAGGAGCGTTTACCGCTGGAATCACTGGCCCTATTCAAGACTACGTAGGCACTGCATTAGGTGTTAGTGATGAGGTAGCTGCTGCTATTACGTCAGCTGGGTTAGCTAAGGCACAAGGCGCTGACACACAAAGTGCGTTGACGTCTGGTTTTATTTCTGGCGCTACTGAGTTTATACGTGGGTTGTTACCAGCTAATTACGAGATTGATCCACAAACAGGACTTCCTACTGAATTCTCAGGGACTACGGAGTCTGTGCAAGAATCTTTAGATAATGCTTTGTTAGGTGTAGAAACAGCAGCAGAACAACTAGGAACTAATTGGGCAAAGGCTTTAGAAGGCGCTGCAAACTTTGCGTCTTCTCAAACAGCAGACACTACAGAAACTCCTGAAATCTTTGCTGGTAGAACAACAGGTGAGCCTACTGTAGATACTACAACAGGCACTGCCGGTGGAATGCTAACCGCAGATACTCCTGCTGGAGGTGTTGAAGAAGTTGTTGTTTCAGGTGACGGTGGTGTTCAGTATACTATGCCGTCTGGCGATGGTGTTATTTATCAAACTGCTCAAGACTTGACAGCAACTCCTTATGGAGAATACTGGTTTAAAACTATTCAGCAAGTTGATCCTGTAGGTTATGAAGAAATGCTAAGCGCTTTTGAAGGAGGTGCTGAAACATTTAACTGGAAAGGGATGACGTTTAACTATGCTGATATGATGGGAACAGGAGCGACAACTACACAGCTTCCTGATAGAGTGACTCCAGAGACAGGTGATACTACTGTTCCTGCTGAGCCTGTTACTGTAGAAGACACTACTGCTCCAGATCAACCGCCGTTACCACCAACGGATGAAACTTTAGATATACCAGAGATACCTGTAGAAAACATACCTCCAGAAATAACTATTGATGTTACACCTCCTGTAATTCCTCCTGTTACTCCAGAGTCTCCTGTTATTCCTACATCAACAGGCGGTGGAGGAGATGCTGGAGGCGGTTCTGTCCCCACTGTTACTAATGGCGGTACAGGCACTACAGCTCCTCCAGTTGTTCCTACGGGTGGTACAGAAGGTACTCAGGGCACTACAGGAACTGTTACGCAAGGCGGTGGTGAAGAAGTAGTTGATATCTTTGGTGACGCTGGTTTAGAAGGTGATACCCTCGGTGACAGCACTGTAGGAGGCGCAGAAGGTGGTGGTGCTCCTACGGGAGGGGATGAAGGTACTGTTGATGTAACCACAACTCAAGAGTATCAAGACCTACAGAATGAATTAAATAAAGCTTTAGGTAATCAAAGCGAATTAGAAGTTCAAGTAAGTAACTTGCAGAATGAAGTAGATGCCGCTAACGCTGCGCTTGCTGAAGCTGAAACTGCTGCAGATGCCGCTGAAGCCACAGGAGCTGCAAACGCTGATGTGTTGCGTGGAGAAGTTGCCGCTGCACAAGCGATTGCTGACAGCTTACAAGGTGAGCTAGACAACGCTAATACTGCTCTAGGTAATGCTAACAGTCAGATTGAATCATTGCAAGGACAGCTGTCTGGTACGCAACAAGAACTGGGTACAGCGTTATCAACTATTGAGACATTGACAGGTCGGCTCAATGCTGCACAAGACGCTGCCGCAACTGCACAGGCTGCTGCAGATGCCGCAGAAGCTGCTGGAGCTGCAAATGCTGCGGAGCTACGTGCAGAAGCTAATGCTGCTAACGAGACAGTAAACAATTTACGTGGTCAGTTGACAGAAGCTAATACAACAATAACAGGTTTAGAAGGTCAGCTTACTACAGTCACTGAACAGAACACAGCGTTGCAAGGACAACTAGCAGAAGCTAACGCAAACGCTACAGACCTAGAAAGTAGACTATCAACAGCCAATATAGAACTTAACGATCTACAAACTGAGTATGAAAAAGCGGTTGAAACCAATGCCGCTAACGTTGCTGATTTAGAAAATCAAATCAACGACAAGCAAGGTGAAGTTAATGATCTTGAGTCTGAGTTGTCTGGAGCAAACGCTACAATAGAAGACTTAACAGGCGCTCTCTCAAATTTAGAAGCAGAACTAGCAGCTGCACAAACAGCTACAGAAGAAGCTATAGCCGCTGGAGAAGCTGCTGCTGAAGCCGCTGGTGAGGCTGGTTATGGCGAAGGATACGGAGCAGGTTATGGCGAAGGAGAAGGTGCAGGTATAGGAAAAGGAAAATCTCTTGGGTTTAGTCAAGGGCTTTTATCTGGTAGTAGTGGCAGAACAATAACCCCTACTCCTTTTATGGCGTCTTTAGACTTTAAACCTGAACTCCTTACGCCTTTAATGCCACGACAATCTAAAGACTACTTAGCTGAATTAATAGCGAGATTACAACAATGACATATTTGGAACTGGTAAACAAAGTCTTAGTCAGACTACGTGAAAGCACAGTAACCACAGTAAATGAAAATGCCTACTCTAGTTTGGTAGGTGAGTTTGTTAATGATGCTAAAGACTTTGTAGAGAGTGCTTGGGATTGGAGTGCTTTACGTTCAACTACAATAGTAACAACGTCTTCTTTTGATCTTGGCAATTACACTCTATCAAATGTTAATCAGGCTTCTGAAATCAAATCTGTATTGAACGATACTTCAAACGCTTTTATGAAGCAACAAAGTAAAGATTGGTTTGATAAACAAACATACTTTAATGATCCTGTTGTTTATGGCTCTCCAGCTTATTACCAGTTTAATGGAGTACTGGCAAACGGGTCTGCTATTCTTGAAGTATATCCACGTCCTGATGGTGTTTATAATTTAGTAGTTAATTCAGTGTCAAGAACTGACGACTTAGAATCAGACAACTCTAGTGTAATCTTGCCAACTAAACCCATCATTCACTTAGCTACAGCGTTTGCTGCTAGAGAGCGTGGAGAGACAGGGGGAACTTCAGCACAAGAACTGTTTGCTATTGCTGATAAGTCTTTATCTGACGCTATAGCAATAGACGCTAACAGACACCCTGAAGAACTTATATATGTGGCGGTGTAACTATGGCACAACAGCTACAGAATATTACAATTAGAGCACCAGCCTTCAAAGGACTGAACACACAGGACAGTCCTATTGATGGTGATCCTTCCTTTGCTTCCGTTGCTGACAACTGCATTATTGATCAGTATGGTCGTATTGGTGCTCGTAAAGGCTTTGAAACTTTAACAGATGACGTTACTGATTTAGGTGGTGAGTCTATTGTTGTCATGGCTGAACTTGAGGAGACTGACGGAACACGTACAGTTTTATCAGCAGGTAACAATAAACTCTTTACAGGTACTGACACACTCACTGACGTTACTGGTGCACACACTATCACTGACGACAACTGGCAGATGGTTCCGTTTAATCAGGACATCTACTTAGTACAAAGCGGGTACAATCCTCTAGTATACAATGGTACGTCTGTAGTGGCTATAGGAAGCCACACAGGAGCTTCTGGGACTGCACCACAGGCTAACTGTGCCTTAGGTGCGTTTGGTCGTATGTGGATGGCTGACACAGCTACAGACAAGTCTACAGTGTACTGGTCAGATCTATTGATTGGTGCAGCATGGTCTGGTGGTACGTCAGGCTCTATTAATCTGTCTAAGGTCTGGCCTGATGGCTATGATGAGATTACTGCCTTAGCAGCACACAACGGCTTTCTAGTTATTTTTGGTAAAAGATCAATCATTCTCTACCAAGGTGCGGAGTCTCCTGCAACTATGGCGTTAGCTGATACAATTAACGGTATTGGTTGTGTTGCTAGAGATTCTGTTCAGCCTACAGGTACTGATCTAATCTTCCTGTCACACGTAGGTGTTCAGTCACTCGGTCGTGTTATTCAGGAAAAGTCAGCACCAATGCGTGACATCAGTAAGAACATTCGTAATGACTTATTCTCCGTAGTATCTGCGGCAGGAGTCAACATAAACTCCGCATACAGTGCAGAGAATGCGTTTTACTTATTGAACTTCCCAACACTAAACACACTCTATTGCTTTGACACTAGAGGTGCTTTGGAGGATGGTACTCTTAGAGTTACACGTTGGCCTAACACAGGATTCAAGTGTTTCCTACGTAGAGACAACGGTGACTTTCTAATAGGCAGTGCATTAGGTATTGGAAAGTACAATACGTATTACGATGATGGTGAAACATATTTAATGGAGTACCTAAGCAACTCATTGTCCTTTGGTGATGCTGCTCGTACTAAGATTCTAAAGAAAATTAAACCTACACTAATTGGTGGTTCAGGTACTGTAGCAAATATCAAATGGTCTTATAACTATTCTGATAACTATACAGGTCAGGCTATAACTTTAGGTTCTAGTGTACCTGCGTACTTTGGTACTGCTCAGTACAGCATAGGCACATACTCTGGTGGTGTTAAAATTAATACACCAAATATAAACTCTACAGGTAATGGTACAGTGGTTAATGTAGGACTTGACATACCTATTAATGGTACAGAGTTTTCAATACAGGAATTAAACATACAGGCTTTGATAGGTAGAATGCTATGAGTGATTACAACTATACGGATGTCTTTCAAAATAAAGACTCAACCAATGCTGTTATTCTCGGTAGTGAGTTTCATACTGAGTTTAACAAGATTGAAATTGCTGTGAACAGTAAGGCTGACTTAGCGTCTCCTACGTTTACAGGTACTGTTACTATGGCAGCATTAACTGCCACAGGTACAGTGACTATGACGATTGATGGAGGTAGCTACTAATGGCAGACCCTACTGATTTTGAAAGCATTCAGGATTACCTTGATTTTATTGGGGCTGGTGATTTTGTAAATATCCCAACGTCACAGCAAGGAGGAGCCGCTGGTGGGTTTTTCAGTGAGCTTTTGGGTAAGTTAGGCAATGTCAACTTAGGGACTTTAGGAAGCACTATTTTATCAGGTGCAGGTTACAGAAACCTAATGAATGACCTAAGTTCCTTTGGAAGACAAGCACAGACAGGTGCTGAACGTATAGGGCAACAGGCTGCTGAAGCTACTCGCTTTGTACCGTTTACTGTTGCAGGTACTACAGGTGGAAATATTACTACTACTTCTCAAGGTAGTACTAAAATGACCCTATCACCTGAAGAGCAAGCTTTACAGAATCAGCTCTTTGGTGGTGCTAGTCAGTTTTATCAACAGGCTCAAATGCCTATTGCACAAACTGAACAGGACATCTACAACCGTATGTTAGAGGTTGCAGCTCCTGAGCGTCAACGTCAGCAACTTGCTCTTGAAGAGAGACTAGCAGCACAGGGTCGTCTTGGAACGTCCTCAGCAGCCTATGGCGGGGCTACACCAGAACAGCTAGCACTGGCTACTGCACAACAAGAACAGCTCAATCAGTTAGGTTTACAGGCTCGACAGCAAGCTCTAGCAGAACAACAACAAGCTGCTGGTTTAGGTCAAGGAATGTTAGGTGCTGCTTACATGCCTCAGTCTTCCTTACTTAATGTTCTTCAGGGTGGCATGGGTGTTGCTGGTCTGTCTGATGTAGGACGCAGACAAGCTGCTCAGTTACAAGCTCAGTCTGAAATGGCTGGTTTGGATGCTTACTTGCAATCACAGTTAGGCAGAGCCAACTTAGGTGGTCAAGGTCTTGCTGCTCTTGCATCAGCTCTTGGTGGTACTCAACAGGCGGCCACAGGGGGTCTGTTTAGTGGAATTAATCTTGGCGATGTTTGGTCAGGAATTAAAGGTATCTTTGATTAAGGAGACACTACAATGGCATTAGGATTTTCAAGTGGTCTTCTGACAGGACTACAAACACTCGGTCAAGGCGGTGGAGCAATCCCCGCAGACCCCCGTCAACGTAATGCAATGCAAGCTGCTGGAATAACTAATCCATTGCTTCAGCAGTTTGGTATGGGCTTAGGAGGCATATTAGGTAATGATATGCGTAGCCCAATGGAGCAGTTTGGTTCTGCTATACAGGGTATTGATACGTCTACACCAGAAGGTAAGAAAGCTTTACTTACTGCTTTGGCTAAGGTAGATCCAATATCTGCTGTTAAGATGAGTGAGGCTTTTAGACAAGAAGCTATAGATGCTCCCAAAAGAGCAGCTGAACTTGCTCGTATTGAAGCTCAAACAGCAGCTTCTAAGGCTCAAGCAGAAACTAGAAATATTTCTTATGTAGAAAAAGTTCCTGTATTAAATCCAATTACAAACGAACCCATACCAAACCAGTTTACTACGGTGCAAAGAACAATGACTCAAGTAAAAGATGCTGAGGGTAACTGGATAATTCCTGAAGAAGCTATAAAATCTGCAACGGCTGCTGGTATTACCAATGAAAGATTAAACCAAGCAGCTGAACAAGAAACAATAGAGTACTTTTTAGATGAGAAAGGCAAACGCAGAATGGTTTCATATACTGACGGAAAGCCTTTTGAAATTATAGATGATGAAAAAGTAGAGCTTGATCCAGCTACTGTAGAAAAGTGGAGGGGTGTTGGAGAAGTTGGAGGACAAGCCGAACTTCCTGAGCCAGCTCCTACTACTCGATCTGGTCAAGCAATTCCAACAGAAGGCGGTATGTTTACAGGAGGACAACGCATAGGAAGAAATGCTGTATTCCAAGGAGCTCCTCCTGTTTCTTCAATTCAACCTCCAATGGCAAGTGTTAGACAACAGCGAGGTCGCTAATGGCTGCACCGCGTTTAGTAAAGCATCCTGTATTAGGTGATGTTTTAGTACCTGCTGATATTAAGTATAGTGAAATTGATAACTATCTTATTAAACAGGCTGCTAAACAATTACCAGAAGAAAGCTCTGTTGAGGTTTTTTTTGATCAAGCGAGTGAAGGGTTTTTATCTTCAGCGCGTGGTCTTAGTCAACTAGCAGACGAGTATGCAGGAACTGACATAGGTTTTCAGAACACCTATGAAGAAGAGTTTATGAACCGTGTTCAGCTTGAGCAAAGCCCTTGGGCAGGTTACTCAGGTCTTCTTCTTGGTAGTGTTGCAGACCCTGTCACGCTTCCTGCTGCTTTTCTAAAACCAATATCTTTTGCTTCTAAAGTAGGCACTGCTGCAGCTAGAGGCGCTGTAGTAGGAGGTACTGCTGGAGCATTAGAGCCTGTCTATGAAGAGTTTGGAGACAGTCGAGCATTCAATGTAGCTGCTGGTACAGGCTTAGGCGGTGCTTTAGGTGGAGCAGCTGCAAAGATTCTTGGTGGAGAAGATGCTGCTAAGATTGCAGAAGATACTGCAGCTAAAGTAGATGAAGAAGTAGCTGATGTTCTCGATGAACCCCCTACACCAAACTTTAAAAGTGAAGAAGAAATTAAGTCTGAAACTTTTGAGATTGTACAACAAGACCTTAACACTATGGCATTTAACAAGATGCCAGAAGATGAGCTTAAAGCTATTGAGGCAGGTAAAACACAACTAAATAAACTTGTTACTGATACAGAAGAAGAGATTGAACGCTTTCAAAACTTTATAAAAAAAGGTGCTCCTCCAACTCAGAAACAAAAGAAACAAAATGAAAACTACTTAAATACTCTACTGTCTCGTATTGGAGAATACAAAGACAGAATTGATGGTTTAGATGATCAACTTAAACTTAACAAACGCTACAATGAAGCAGACGCTGAGCTTAAGAATCTTAAGAACTTAACTAAGATCAATGAGTCTAAAGCTAAATTACAGAACCGTGTTGAAACTTTAAAGAGTAAAGTTGCAGATAGTAAAAATAAAAAGATGGATGCTAAGTCTGTCAAAGCTCTTGAGAATAAACTAGCTAAGGCACAAAGAGAGTTAGATGCTTTCTACACTAGAACAGCTACTCCTACGTATGACAGAATTGTAGAGGCTCGACTTGCAGAGAATGCTAAACGCAAAGAAGAGTACACCACTAAGTTTGAAGAGTACAAAGCAAGACAAGCAGAGAAGCCTCCTGTAGAAGAGCCTGTTCAACCTGCTCCTCCTAAGACAGAGGATGATATTGTAGAGGACTACGAAGTCAGAACAGGTCTTCAACCTAGAGGAACTTCAGCAGGTTCTGCAGAAGCTAGACCGTCTGCTGTCTTTTCTCAAGAAGCTGGAGAAGGTGTAGATACAGAAGCATTGGTTAAGTCTGTCACGACACGTAAACAAGTTTCTGAAAAAGAGATGGTACGTGATGAAGGTTTTGACTTAAGCCCTATGGAGCGTCACCGTCAAGCACTACGAAGAATGGCATCTAAAGAACAGATTGCTAAAATTAGTGGTGTAGCTGATGGGCGATATACAGTTAAAAATATACAAGATTTAGCTGAAGAGCTAAAGAAAAGAATAGGACAGAGCTACGACAGTTTGATGGAGTTTGTACAGGAACGTGTAGATAACAGACAAATGTTTAACGCTACTGAGATGGAAATACTTCAGCCTTTGTTTGATGAAGCTGAAGCAGCCATACCCGCTACAATGACAAAACTTCGTAGGCTTATACGTGCTAAGAATCTAGACAGTCAGGAAGGTTTAGAGGCTGTACAAGATTTACAGTTCTATAATTACATTGCCAATGTTAGACTCGACCAACGTGCTCAAGCCTCTGCAGCATTGCGTCAGTATAATAGAGCAAAGAACATACGTAAAAGTCAAGACGCTACAATTAAAAAAGGAAAACCAGTCGATAACTTATTCTTAGGGTTGAAGTGCTAATGGGTAAATATAGTAGTGATGCTTGTCTAGATAGAACAGAAACTCTTGTAGATGCTGCGTTTGATTTGTTGGATGATAAAGCAACTATTGAAGCTGTACGTGCGGCTCTTAAAAATGGGTCTACACTAGAAAGGGTAAGAGAGATTGGGCTTAGTTTTGTAATCAATGGCTACTTGTCAGGTACTATGACTCCTGCAGCTAACGCTGCTTCTGTTATGCTGCAGAGTATACTACGTCCAATGACCTACGCTATTGGTTCTATTACTGACGGTTTAAAGATAACTAAAGGTGATAGATCTCTACGAGACTTAGGCGCTATTACTCAGGCTATGCTTGATGGTTGGGGTGCTGATATGCACTACCTTAAAGCAGGATGGGCTAGTGGTAAACCTTTAGATATTCGTACTGAAGTAACTCGTATTGCTAATGCTAAGAATATCTCGGCAACAGAAGCTAGAAAAACTATTATTGATGCAGCTTCTCGTGCCTTTGCAGAAAGACAAATAGCTAAAGGCTCTAAGCAAAGTCCTGAAGAGCTAGCAAACATATTTAAAAATAGGCCAAGAACTAAAGAAGAAACTGATGAGTTAATTGAATCCTTTCTAGGTGAGAACTACGACTACATTACGAACTCTCACCCAAGCTTAGGTGTTATCAACGTACCTACTAAAGTCTCAGTGGCTGTAGACGAGTACGGTAAAGCTCGTTTTCGTAGAATGAAAATAGCTGAGATGGCTGCTCGTAAGGCTAGAAAAGAAGCAAACGAAGGTAAAGGAAGATACGCTGATCTGTACAAACAGTATCAGAAAGAATCTTTAGAAGGTGTAGACCCTAAAGGTGTTCGATATAAAGACATTCAAAAGTCATTTAGTAAGTTAGAAAGTAATCTAGCTAAAGTATTTGGGACAGATGAAAGCGACATGCTTCCTTACGAGACAGTAAAAGAGTTTGCTCTTGACAATACTTTTCAGTCTCGTCTACACGGATCAGTAGACAAGATTTCTAAGCTACGTCACGGGGATAGCTGGACAGGGGCAGCACTAACATACTTCATTCCGTTCATGAAGACTCCTTGGAACATCATTAAAGAAGGCTCTACTTATATTCCTGTAGTGCCTGTAGTGCTTCGCCCTAAATATTTTAGCAAGGGTGAGATAGTTCCAATGACAAAGGAAGAACTAATACCTCGACAGATTCTTGGAGGTTCTATGTTCTTGGGTGTCATGTCTATGTATGAGAATGGTTACGCTACAGGTAACCCGAAAGACGCTGCTGAAGCGCAGGAGTGGAAAGACAAAGGCATTCAACCTAACTCTGTCTTGCTTGGTGACACTTGGGTACAGTTGTCTCGTCTTGAACCAATCGCTACAGTATTTGGTTTAGCTGCTGATCTAAAGAAAGCTTGGGAAGATTACAACAACGATCCTCGACCACCTGAAGATAAAGACTTCTTAGGCGAGACTGTAGTGGGAATTCTGTCAAGCTTAAAAACAAACATTCTACAGAAAACATTCATGGAAGGTTTTGCTACCATGTTTGATATGCTTTCTGAGCCTGACAAGAACTACCAGACATTTGCTAACACAGCTTTACGTCCGCTAACTCCTGCCTTGTTGAATGAGGTTGGTCGTGTATTAGATGACCACGAAAGACAGGCAACGACTATGGGTGAAAGACTACAGCAGCGTGTCCCGTTTTTTAGAGAGCAGTTACCTGTAGAGTATGGTGCTTTTGGTGAAGCAAGAAAGACAGATATTCAACAAGCTACTACAGGTTTTGCTACTAAGAAAGAATCAGAGCGTACTCCACTGCAAAGAGAACTTGAAGATCTTGGCGTAGAGATATCAAGACCACAGAAGAAGCTTAAGAGTATTGAGTTGACTAATGAACAGCTAGCTGAGTATAGAAAGTTATCTGCTGATTTTACAACGCAAGCTTTGAATGCTCTTATGAACTCTGAAGGCTACAGAAAAGCACCAAAGTCTATTAGAAGAAGAATGATGGAAGTATATTCTGATAAGGCAAGAACTAGAGCAAGAAACATGTATGCTGCTAATCTTAGAAGAACAGATCCAGAGTTTGCTCGTAAGTTTATTAACGAAGAAATAATTAAGCGTGGTTTAGAAGATAGGATAGAACTAAAAAGCCCCTCACAATAGAGGGGCTAGTTAGGTAAATCATGATTTACTTAGGCTATCTCACACGCGCCTCCTACACACGCTAGTTCTTGAGAGCCTTCTGTCACGTCAC
>Ga0208645_1003252_pt1 | contig 12142 bp, 17 predicted proteins | sample VirMetDEL_Sep_01_FD_184519 | JGI IMG/M metagenome (GOLD analysis project Ga0208645, IMG submission 184519) | Aqueous microbial communities from the Delaware River and Bay under freshwater to marine salinity gradient to study organic matter... | ecosystem: Environmental > Aquatic > Marine >...
CGCTCTTTCAACATACGGGGCAATTTCAAAGGGGGGGCCTATTAAAATAAAATATGATACTATGACAGCGCAGGAAAGAAAGTATTTTAAGGATATAAAAAAGCAGATGGAGGAAGCCGGTATTTATTCTCCGGTCACTGATACCGTGATTGAACATGCAGCCGTGACGCTTGTTTTAATTGACACCGCAAAAGGGTTATTAAAAACTAAGGGGCAAATACAAAGTTTCAAGACCGGCGCGCGCCAAATTAGCCCTGAGGTGAACAACTTGCGCGGCCTGCTTTCCGACTTTCGCAAATACGCCGAAACATTGGGCCTTACTCCTGCCAGCCTGCAAAAACTAGGCGGTAAATCAGAGAAAGAAGAGGAAGCGCCGAAAATGTCTATTATGAGACTAGCAAAATAAATGTATCCGTGGGAAGAATACATAAAAGCAGTACGAACCGGCCAAAGGAACGCGGGGCGACTTGAAAAAATGGCCGTGGAGCATTGCATGAAGTTGCAACGCTTGTATGAATTTGACACGACTGAAGCGGAGCGCGTTATTAATCTCATTTCGCACTTTAAACATACCAAGGGGAAATGGCGCGGAACGCCGTTTAATCTACTCCCACATCAATCATTTTTCATTGCCTACCTGTTCGGGCTAAAAAAGTCTAACGGGTTCCGGTTGATCAGCGAGGCCATGATAAACATGGCGAAGAAAGGCGGGAAATCCGAGTTAGACGGAGCCATTGCGGTTGTGATGACGTTTTTCGATGGGGAGCAAACAGCGGAATGTTACACGGCGGCTAACAAAACTGAACAGGCTTTATTCAGTTGGAAGTCGGCAAAAGGAATTTGCACGCAATTAGCCGATGAGTTCCCGGAGTTTAAACAGGATTTCAAGTACTACGATAACCGGCTCGACCACGTATTGATCCAACCAAGCAGCGAAAATTTTTTCAAAACGTTGCCGTATGAATCGAAAAGCCTGGACGGTGTAAACCCGCATTTTGCCATTATTGACGAGTTTCACGAATATCCAGACATGAGCCTACCGGATAACTTGCAGTCCGGGATGGTGTTACGCGATCAATCGCTACTGCTCTATTCCACGACGCGGGGCTTTCACCCGTGGGGGCCGCTGGCTCAAAAAGAAGAGTATTACGAAAACGTGCTAAAAGGATTGGTTGACGATCACACAGTTTTACCACTGATCTACGCGCTTGACGATGACAACAACTGGCAAAACAAAAACTATTGGATACAGTTTGCGCCCGGCATTGACGATAACTTGCCGTCCTATGAAGCGATAGAGGGCGAAATGAAAAAGAAGATAGAGGAAGGCGGCGAAAGTTTAGCGCGCTGCAAGGTTAAGAATTTCAACATGTGGCAACGCTCAAAAGAGGCATTTGTTGACATGGACGATTGGGATAAGGGCAGCGATCCGATTAAAGAGAAAGAATTACACGGGCGGCGCTGTTTTGCCGCGTTCGACGTTGGACGCAGCAACGATTTAAGCGCCTACACGCTACTATTCCCTCCAGAAAAGGAAGGGGAGAAATTCAAGGCGTTATGCAGGTTTTTTATGCCTATTCAATTAGTACAGCAAAGAAGCGTAGACCATAGAGTAAGTTATCAGCAATGGATTGACAAAGGTTACATTATCGCATCTCCTGGAAACTTTACCGATACAATTGTTATTTTTGACAAAATGTTGAAAGACCTGGAAAATTTCAACGTAGAAAATATTGCAGCAGACAAGGCTTTTGCAATCGAGTTGATTAATCAATTACTTGCGTTAGGCCATCCAGCGGTAGAATACCCACAAAGGTATTCCACTATGAATGCTCCGATTTTGCGACTGCAAAAAATGATTGGTAAGCAAGAAATACAGCACGGAGGCAACCCTGTTCTAGGGTGGAATATTGCAAACGTTGCTTTGAAGCGAAACACCGGCGGGCAGGTGATGATGGACAAAAGCGACCGGATTACTGGCCACGGGAAAGAGGCGAGCCGGACAAAGCGCAAGATTGACGGAGCCGTGGCGCTGACTATGTGTATAGGCATGTATTTAGATTGGCTTAAAGAAAATAGTGAACCAGTTGACGAAATTAAATTCCTATGAAATTCAAAGAGATTTGGGCATTCATCAAGGGCGTAATTTGGCCCGCCGCCAAGCCGTTTATCTGCGCATCCAAAGAAGAGGCTGAAGAACTTATTTTATGGGCGCGCAACCACGAAAAGATAGCGAACGCCGCAGAAAAATACATGAGAATGGATCGGGATTATACGCCTGAATTTGTACTCCGCTGCATTGAGGCATTGGAAAACGAAAATGAATAGCTATGGGCGACGATTTTGTAACAATTCCGCGCTATTTGGTGGACACCCTTCGCCCGCAGGGGTATTTCCGCCGGTTTTACGCGCTTGTGGGGGCTTCTTCTTTATCGCATATCGAAGCGTTTGAGGCCATCGAAAACGAGCGTGATATGTTCGGATTGCCGCCCGGATACGACAATTATCAGAGTTTTAAGCGGTGCAAAACGTACCATAATGGGCGTTTAGTGCGGATTTCAAGCGATTAACACGCGAAAACGGCGTATTTTGTACGCATATTGCAAGAAACTTGTTTTCATTTGGTTTTTTGGGATTACCCCGGAGCGATTGCCCCGGGGTTTTTTATTGCCTGCCATGCCCTGCCTTGCCCCGCCTTGCCATGCCTGGCCTTGCCACGCCTGCCTTGCCCTGCCCTGCCTTGCCGTGCCATGCCAAGCCTAGCCTAGCCTAGCCACGCCTTGCCTGCCTTGCCTTGCCTTGCCCCGCCACGCCTTGCCGTGCCTTGCCTTGCCACGCCCCGCCTGCCTTGCCATGCCGAGCCAAGCCTTGCCCTGCCCTGCCTTGCCGTGCCTTGCCGCGCCTTGCCTGCCTTGCCCCGCCCTGCCTTGCCCTGCCTTGCCTTGCCACGCCTTGCCTGCCGCGCCCAATTATATCAAACCTGCACCCGGCCCGCTTTGTCCAGATGCCTTTGCACCTCTCGTATTTTCCTTTTCTTTGCTTTCGGCAATTTGTCGCCTATCAATAATTCATTTACTGACTTTTGAAGCCCCTTTAATTGAGACCTTAGCCGGTCCAAGGAATATTCAAGCAAATCAGGATCGTTTCGAACGTCCACTATTGGCATGTATTGACGCTGGTCATCCTTGTAAGTAAGGACATATTCATGTCTCTCCTGCTCTGCCTCTTCCGATTCGTAAACAAAAATCACTGATCGCACAAGCGCGCCAGCCTGGCCTTCACGAAATTTTGCAGCAGCATCTTTGTCATTCCAGATAAAACAATTATGTAAAACAGCATCCTTTTGACGGCTTTCCTCTACTATAATTGTGTTTGTAAGGATACCCCACTTTTCCCGGATGCGGTCCAATTCGGCGCGGACCTGTTCGGCGCTCAACCCTTGGGGAGCGCGAAAGCCTTCGCGAAATTTATACATTGGTTACTTTTTTTACGGTGAACAATCCATAGCCCATGCCATTGCTCGACTTTGAAAACGGCCTCCCTTCGCCGACTCCGACTTGCTGGCCTGCACGAGTAAGCAAGTTGACAACATCTTCATCAGTGAACTGATCAAGGTCGAAACGGACACGAAGGATGCAACCCCATTTCCTCCACATTGGTCGAGCTCGAATATCTACGACGCCGGTAGCATTACGAACGGCCATTTCGGTTTTTTTTGGTTCATCTCCTGCAATCTCAACCAAGGGTGTTCCGTCTATTTTATCGAATCCATCGGCTTCCACAAAAATAGACATACGGGCATGAGTCATTTTGAAACCAACCATTCTGCAGGCGTCGATGCAAGCGTTGCGAAAAGCAGCGGCGGGAATGCCTACCCAGCCATCTTCTGAAAAGTGCTGAGCCTGAATAAAATCCTCCTCAAAGTCGCGGGCTTCTCTTGTTCGCTTTGATTTCGCCGTGCTTCCGGCTTCCATCTTGTCGCGCATCGCTTGAAGTGCTTTGTGGGAAAAGCGGGCTTGCATGTAAGGAGCTGTGCCCTGAATGGTAATTGCTAATGTGCGAAACCTAGGAGCAGGTACCGCCAAAGTGGTTTGCGTGGCTTTTTTTGTTGCCATGATATTTGATTGTTAAGTTATGAAATAATATGATTGTTTGATATGATTGTAAGCCTGCCTTGCCATGCCGTGCCGAGCTAACAATCATATACTTGCAAGTTACATAATGTTACCAATATATGCGAGTTTTTACCCGATTTTACGGGAAAATACGCGCATATTGTCGATTTGGGATAACATATCAAGGATATTCGTAAAGGAGGTGGAGGAAACACCTGAAACCGGCGAAAAGCGGGGATTCCTGCAAATGGCAGGGGCTTCCGTTGATGACATTATCAACTTTTTCAATACTTCCAAGAGCAAGACCGGCCAAATGGTTGATGCTCGAAGCGCCCTGGGCCTCTCCGCTGTTTGGCGCGCGCTCAATATCCTGGCCGATAGCATTGCCAGCCTTCCGATCGACGTTGTAAGAGACTCCGGGGCGAGCATCACCCCACAACCCCGTCACCCCGTTTCCCGCATCTTAAAGGTCAACCCTTCGCCGCTGTTCACCCCGTACACGCTATTGCATACGATGGTAGTTCACGCGGCGCTGACCGGCAACGGATACGCTTATATACGCCGGGAGCGCGTCACCAGGTACCCTAAAGAAATCCTAATAATTGAGCCGCACCGCGTTTCTATTCACGTGATGGAGAACGGGCGCGTAGTGTACAAGGTAGACGGCCAAAATCGCACATTCCGCCCGGACGAAATTATTCACTTCGGCGGCCTTTCGTGGAACGGATTGGCCGGGCTAAATATCTTGGATCACCTGGTAGATAATTTTGGCCTTGCGCTTGCTAATCAGGAATATCTAGCCAAGTTCTTTGCCGATGGCGCAACAATTGCCGGTGTGATAAAGCACCCTGGGCGGCTCGACGATAATTCTATGCTCCGCCTGCGGCGGTCATGGGAGACGCAGTATGGCGGAAGCAACAACAGCGGCAAAACGGCGATCTTAGAGCAGGGCATGGACTACCAGGCCATCGGCCTTAGCCCTCAACAGGCCGCCGCTGCCGAAACCAAGAAATTAACTATTGCCGACATCTCTCGTATTTTCGGCGTGCCCCAATTCTTGCTGGAAGATCTAGACCGGGCTACCTTCAACAACATCGAACATCTCTCCCTGCTATTTTTAAAACATACCGTTCGCCCGTGGTGCAAGCGCATTGAGGCGGAGTTAAACCGCAAGCTGTTCCCGGAAGATGAGCAGGGCGAATATATGGTTCGATTTGACCTGGACGACCTGCACATGGTCGACATGGAAAGCCGGGGACAGTACATCGAGACGATGATGAAGTGGGGCATACTAAACCGCGACGAGATCCGGCAACGTGAGAAATACAATCCAATCCCCGACGGCTCCGGGCAAAAGTACTTTGTTCCTATGAACATGGTAGACCCGACCGAAGAGCCGGAGGAGCAACAAACTAATAACGATGGAACGGAAGAAAACGACGATTCCGAACAAGGAGACGAGGACGTATAGGGCTGACATGCGCGCCAGCGAGGAAGGTAACACCGTCACCGGGTACGCCGCCGTGTTCAACTCCGAATCGGAAGATATGGGGTGGTTTACGGAAATGCGGGAAATCATTATGCCGGGCGCGTTTGACGAAGCCGATATGACCGATGTTCGGGCGCTACTCAACCACGACCCTAACATGCTTTTGGCGCGCACGTCATCTGGAACGCTGGAATTGAGCGTAGACAAAACCGGCCTGCGCTATTCTTTCGAGTTACCCGATACGACCGCCGGGCGCGATCTGCGCGAAATGTTACGGCGCGGCGATTTGTCGCAAAGTTCGTTTGGGTTCACGGTTGCAAAGCAGTCATGGGAGGAAGAAAAAGACGAGCGCGGCGAAACGACTAAGATCATACGAAAGATCGACAAGATAGGCCGCTTGTTCGATGTCAGTCCGGTTACTTATCCGGCTTACCCGTCTTCGGTTTCAGAGTTGCGCAGCAGCTTTGAGGCGTGGAAAGAAAAGAACAAAGAACCGAAAGAGCAGAAAGATACGCCCTTGCGTGATCGCGCAGAGGCTTTGTTAATTTGATAACTAAACAACACGCAAAAATGAAAAGTGTAGCAGAATTGAGGCAAGAATACCTCAACCTACGTGAGCAAATGCGCGATCTGGTAAACCGCGCAAAGACCGAAAACCGGGATATGCACAGCGATGAAAACGACCAGTTCATGCAGATGCACGCCCGCCAGTCCGAACTCGAAAAAGCCATCGAAGCCCGTTCGATCATTGCCGGCATGGAAAGCGAAGAGCGCGCCGGGGGCATCTTAAACCCGATGGCAACCGCCGAACCGGATAAGCCCATCGAGTACAACGCCGCCTTCCGTGATTGGCTCCGTCGGGGCACAAAAGCCAACCCCAAGCACCTGGATTTCCTGGAAAAACGGGGAACGTCCACGATTACCACCGAGACGACCGGCATAATTTACGGGGGGTACACCGTGCCGGAGGAACTCGACCGCATGTGGACGCAAACGTTGAAGCAGTACGGCGGCATGATCCAGGCGGCCCGCGTAATCCGAACCAACATGGGCGGAACGTGGAACCACGTATATACCGACGACACGAGCACGGCGGCCCTGCTTACGGCGGAAGCCAGCGCCACGACGGTTCAGGATTTCAGCTTTTCCCGTATTCAATTGGGTTCGTATACTTACCGGAGCCAGGCGAACTTCTCGCTTGAATTCATTCAGGACGAAAGTGTAGACGTTATAGGCGAAGTTAATACGATGCTTGCCACTCGCATGGGCCGCGCTATCAATACTGCTTTTACGACTGGAGACGGTTCGGGCAAACCAACCGGCATTCTGGCGGCTTCCGGTGGAGCCCCGAACGGCAAGACGGCAGCGAGCGCCACGGCGATCACCAGCACGGAAATCCTTGATTTGATTCACAGTGTTGACCCGGCTTACCGTGTAGGCCCGAATGTGGCGTTGATGATGAACGACAGCACGCTTGCCGCAATTAAGAAACTTTCTTACGGAACCGGCGATTCCCGTCCCTTGTGGATTCCCTCGATGAGGGAGGGAGAGCCAGCGACAATCTGGGGCTATCCTTACGTGATTAATCAGGATTTTCCGACCATCGCCACGGGCGTTAAATCCATCGCTTTCGGTGATTGGAGTTACTACGTAATTCGGGAGGTTCGACAACCGACGTTTGTGCGCCTGAACGAACTGTATATGGCGAACCTGACGCAGGGCTTTTTGGCCTTCGCTCGCTACGATGCGAAACTTGTGCCGGTGGGCGCCATTAAGGTTCTTACGCAAGCATAAAACTTTAAGATGCCACAATTAGTAAAGGTCAGATTATTGGTAAGCATGGCGGGGGCGGAAACGTTCCCCGCTGGCTCCATACTCGAAACCACAACCACAGAATCGACAAGTCTGATTAGTCATGGTTACGCCGAATTAGTAAAGGAAGAGGTGCGCACCGCATCCAATCCCAAAGCCGAAACGCGGCAAACCACGGCAAAACGAATTAAGAAAAAGTAATGGCCTGGAAGGTAACAACCGATCCTGCAAGCGAGCCGCTGACAACCGCTGAAGTATTGAATTACCTGAAGCTAGAAAGCAGCAGTCTACCCGCCGCCGAAACGACCCTAATCGAAACACTGATTAAGGCGGCCCGGCAATGGGTGGAACGGCATTGCAATGTCGGTTTGTTACCCCAAACCATTACAGAGGTGTTCGATGGGTTTCCTGAAGAGCTGAGCGTTGGCCCGGTGCGATCCGTTACATCAATCAGCTACAAAGATTCGGATGGCGCTGTTCAAACGTGGACCGCTTCAAATTATGTCGTTGATACCTACGAGCAACCGGCCCGAATACGGCGCGCCTATGGAGTTGTCAACCCGTCGCTGCGAGATGAGATCAACAATGTTTCGGCGGTGTACGTGATTGGCTACGACGACGCGGACGCGCTACCGGCGCACATAAAACAAGCCATGTTACTGACCATAGCCGACGCATACGAGAACCGAGAGAATTACGTAAAACAATTGCCCACGGCGGCGGAATACATTTTAGAAAGCGGAGGGATTAGAATATGGCGTTTCCGATGACCAACCATAACAGAAAGAACGAACGAATAGGGCGTCTGCGTCACCGCATCAATTTTGTGCAAAGAACAACGAGCGTTGATGATGTAGGCGGGGAAACACACGTATGGATAACAAGTGATCCGCTTTGGGCAAGTGTAGAAGTAACACCGATTCAGAGCCAGGATGATGTAATTGGATCAAAGATTACAAACGTTACTTCTGCTCGAATATTCCTAAGGTATAATTCGAGTTTAGAGCCGGAAGATAGGATTTTGTTCGATGGCAATGAATGGGAAATACTTTCGATTTTGCCGGATTCGCATAAGTCGTTTATGCAGTTGGAAGCGGTTAGATACCTAGCTGAAAATACAAGTAGTTCCGACGCTACGACCTTAGTAGACGACGAAGGCGACGCGCTTATTGATGACGAAGGCGATAGCCTATTAGGATGAGCATGAAAATAGAACGATCGTCGTTAGAGCTTGCTTTTAAGGACTTGCGCAAGTTGTACAAACGGCTAGATGATACGGAATGGAGGCGGGATATAATGGGGCCGCCGGCGGAACTTGTTAAGGATGCGGCCAGGAAGCGGCAAAAAGACGCAAACGCGGCGCACTACTATTACAAGAATCGGACGCCAGGCAAAAGACGGCCCCGAAATTCCGCATTAACAGACCGGGTAAAAATCCATCCTGGCAACCTTCGGCTGAGTATTCAGCACCTACGCAAGTTAAGAAAGACCCCTTTTTCGGTAGTTGGACCAAATATAAAAAGCAGGTTGGGAAACCTAAAGAATTTAGGACGTACAGAACGCAATACATCGGGCTTTTATGCTTGGATGGCGCAACGGACATACAGTGGCGCGGAAAGCTTCAGAAAAGACATAATGGAACCGGCATTACAGGAAGCGACTCCTAGAATTTTGGCATATATAGACCGGCAAGCAACAAAAAGAATAGAACAGATAAAGAACCAATTAAGCGTGTTTAGGTGAGCAAAAAAACACATAAGGCGATTTACAGCATCTTGGCAAACGATGCGAACGTAAGAACGGAAGTAGGAACAAAAATTTACCCGACCTTCATCCCGGAAAATATAACGTTCCCTGCCGTCGTGTACCGGATCACTGAAAAGCAGCCGCAGGACACGAAAGACGGCGTAATTGGTTCAATTGACACGCTTACCCTTGACATATACCACGACCGAGCGAGCGAAACGATAGATATAGCCGACGTTTTACGAACGGCCCTTGACCGATATCGGGGAACTGTGCAAAGTGTGGTAATTGACAGAATAGTTTATGAAGGCGAAAGCGACGAGATTTTAATACCTGAGTTAGCGCTTTTTCACCTTACGCAGACTTATAGAATTAGAGTAAAATATTAATCCAAACAAATAAACTTTTGAGACATGGCAACCAGCGGAGTACTTAACGGAACTGACTTCCGTATCTGGGTTTCCGGCGAAGCAATCGGATATTCTACATCGTGTAGCTTATCCATGTCCGCAGAGCTACGCGAAACCATCCACAAGGATAACCCCGGGAGCGGGTGGCGAACTTTTTCGATAGGGCAAAAGAGCGCAACGATCACTGTAGATGCTTTCTACAACACGGACGCAAATAGCGTTTATAGTGCTAGGAAAGACCCGGACGACGTGGCGGCCCTATTTATTAACGAAACTCCCTTCCAGTGGCAATTCCGGGCGGCTTCCGGCGACGACATGTATAGCGGCTCCGGCTACGTTACCGAAATGTCGATTGATTCGCCGGTGGAAGATAACGCCACGTACAGCCTTACCATTGAAGTGAACGGCGCGGTGGCGATCGGAAATTACTAAAGAGTAAAATTTAGATGATATGTATCACATGGTAGAAATTGCTGGGCAAAAATACCCGGTTTCTTTCGGTCAAAACGCGCTGGCTCAATTCGGTAGAAATGCCGGGTTGAGCCTGAGTGCTCTCAATTCCCTAAGCGTTGACACGCTCGACCTTCTCAACCTGCACACCTTAATCTGGTGCGGAATGAAGGACGGCCACCGGAAAGCCCGGAAATCGGGCGAAGCCAAGGGGCAATTCATGGCGGAAGTTGAAGATATTGGCGATCTGTTAGACATGGACGCTGGGGCCATTGAACGGATCTTAGGCGTGTTTTCCGAATCCATGCCCGAACAGAAAGCGGGAAACGGGAAAGCGCAGGCGGCCAAGGCGAAGAACTGACCTGGGACGATTTAGAAAAGATCGCATTAGGCGGCCTGCGCATACCGGAGGAAGAATACCGAGATACGACCATGCGAGCGCTGTTCAACCGCATTGAGGGATATTACAAGCTAATCGAACAACGCGAACAGGGTGAATGGGAACGCGTTCGTTGGCAAAGTACGCTTATCCTGCAAATGTTTGCAAAGAAAGGCCGCAAGGTAAAGCCGAAAGATTTGATTGTGTTCCCATGGGAAGAAGAAAAAGCGCTGCCGAAACCCCCCGCCCGGAAATTGTCACCCGAAGAGATTAGACAAAAGTTTGCGGAAGCAGACCGAAAAATGCGCGAAGCATGGCAAAGAAGCAATTAAATATTATCCTGGGTGTAGATGTGGGCGCGCTCGAAAGATCGCTTAAAGGCGTAGAGCGACGGCTGCAACGGTTCGCGTCTAACATTCAGAGCATCGGGCGGGAGTTGACCACGAGCGTCACGGTTCCGCTTGCCGGTTTGGGCGCGGCTTCTTTGAAAGCGTTTGGGGACATTGAGAAGTTGGAAAAGGGGATGACGGCGATCACCGGCAGCGCCGAAGCCGCAGAGAAAGAACTTGCCCGCCTGCGCACCATTGCCGAACAGCCGGGCCTAGCATTCGAGCAGGCGGTAAAGGGTTCAATACAATTGCAAGCGGTTGGATTTTCAGCGGACGCGGCGGCGCAATCGCTCGAAGGATTAGCTAAGGTGGTAGCGTTGACCGGAGGCAGCGCGCAGGAACTTGACGTAGTTGTAAGGCAGTTGACCCAAATTAATTCCAAGGGCCGAATTTTAGCGGAGGACTTATTAGTAATTCAAGAGAACGCGCCGGCCATCGGATTGGCATTGCAAAAAGCGTTTGGAACGCAAAATGTCGAAGCGATCCGGGAAAGCGGCATTTCTACCGGCGAATTTACAAAACGACTTATTGAGGCTATCGACACGCTGCCGGAGTTCCAAAACGTCACCGGCGGCGTAGCTAATGCGTTCGACAACTTTCGCAACAACGTAAAATTCGCGTTAGCAGAATTAGGGCGGAGCATTAACGAGGTGGTGAATATCGAGGCGGTATTTCAAAAAGTCAACGCCGCGCTAAATAACGCCGTGGAGTTCTTCAAATCACTTACCCCGGAGGCGCGCAAGTTCGTAGTCGTGACGGCGGCCATTGTCGCCGGCATCGGGCCTGTTTTATTGTTGATAGGCAAGTTTATCGCATTAGGCGGCGCGATGGCTGGAACACTTAAAACATTAACAAACGTTGCATCCGGCCTTGGCTCCGTGTTCGCCTTCCTGACTTCGCCCATTGGGTTGACCATTGCAGCGGTGGTTGCATTGGTGGCGGGTGTGGTAGCTCTTTACAATAGGTTTGAGGATGTGCGCAAGATTATTAACGGTCTTGTGGATTTTTTCTATGAATTCTACGAAATCCTCAAAGACTTAGTAAAACCGATTGCGCAAGTTGCCAAAGGACTATTCAACGCTTCGCAGTTGAATTTTAAGCAGGCGGCGGCAAACTTGGCCGGGGCGTTTACAGGTGAAGTTCCGAGCGTCACAGAGGCCGGCGTTCGGCTTGGCGCGGCGTTCACAAAAGGATTTAACGACAGTTCAAACAGGCTGGAAGGCGTTGTCGAAGGGTTGAAAAATAAGATATTCAGCCAAACCAAAGATATTCAAAACGAATTTGCAAACGCGACATTCCCCACGGGCGGCGGGTTCCCCGGTGGCGGTAGTACGGGCGGCGCTGCCATTTCG
>Ga0208645_1003253_pt1 | contig 12135 bp, 16 predicted proteins | sample VirMetDEL_Sep_01_FD_184519 | JGI IMG/M metagenome (GOLD analysis project Ga0208645, IMG submission 184519) | Aqueous microbial communities from the Delaware River and Bay under freshwater to marine salinity gradient to study organic matter... | ecosystem: Environmental > Aquatic > Marine >...
TGTGGCACATTTTTAATTATTTTTATTTTTCTATCACCTATTTGTCCACCATCTTTTATAGTGTCTTTTATAACATTAGATTTGGGTCTTCTTACCCATGTTTTATCATCTGGTCGTCTGCCTTCATTTATGCCTTTTGCAACTTCTTCAAAGAAATCAATTAATGCATTAAGTTTTAATTCTGACTCAACTGCACCATCAAGTATATTTGGCATATATTGATCCATATAACTTATAACTTCTGGTTCTGGAGCTTGAGCTCCAGTTCTTAATCTTAAAATTACTTCTATTGCTCTTTTCATAGTTTGGTAAGCAACTCTAGCATCTCCAAGTGAATTACCACCCAATGTAGACGTTTGATACGATATTTTAGGGTTATACTTGCCATTAGGAAAAAATAAGCTTACTGCTAAATCTAAATCTTTTAAGGCTTGTTTAGAGTTGGCTAAAGACACAACTAATTCTTTAGACATTTTTTCTTTCTTTTTTGATAAAACTCTAATTTTTTTGTTTCCAACCTTTACAATATTATATTCTGTAGTACTACCATCTTCTGAAATTTCTTTTTCTTTTGGCTCAATTGTATTTTTATTTTTTTCGTTTATTTGATCTGTTATTGGTGTTTTTGATGATGGCGTTATTCCCATTCTTATTAATAAATTATTAATTTTTTCTTCGCCATATGATTGTTTCAATATACTAAGAAAATCCAAACCTTCTTGCACAATTGTTTGTTTAGTACCATCATCACCATCTATTGTTGTAAGGCGATCTGTTTGCATTCTAAAAATAGATGAATTAAAAATTGAAGAATCTAATGGACTTATTACATTTTCATTATCAACATATTTTGTGACAACATTCATTACATCAATTCTTAATTTTTCAAAAGAATTTGGTTTTAGTGGTGCTGGCTTTGCTGGTGGTTTATCTGTAGTATACTCACCACTGTCTAGCTTAGTTTTATAATCAACACTGTTTTCAATAACCATTTCGCTTGTGCCATCATTTTTATAAATAGGCACACGCTTTTCATCTTCTGGTTTCTTTATAGAATAACCACCTGTTGTTATTTTATTCACATAATCAGGACTATTTTTTAATATATTTTCTACTCTTCCATCTTTATAAATAGGCACATATTCATCTTGAACTTTTTTAGTAGATAATCCAATTACTGATCCAATTGGTAACAATGCTAATTGAGAGGGGTTCAAAGATATTGTTTGACCATTTTTCACAGGTGTTGATAATTTTAACGCTTTATTGACAGCTCTAAAATCTTTGACTGTAAAGTCTTTTGATGCCCCTGGAGTTGTCTTTTTACCCATAAGTTGTGAAGCTAGATTTACAACACCTTTCTTCTCTGCATCTCTTCTAGCTCTCTCTGCATTTACTTGTTTGATGTACATTGACGCAGTATCAGCACCAGCAATATTAGCCGCACCTAATGCAGTTGCTCCTGGCTTAGATGCTTCGGCTCCCATCTTTGTAAAAAAGTTAAGCATAGCCATACCAGTGTTTAGTCTTCTTTCTCTTTCTTTTTCTTCTGGGCTTTGTGAATAAAGTGTATTAAATATAGTTTGTGCTTGTGGTATGTATTTACCTAATGTGCCATAACCTGATAAATCTTGTGCAGTAGTATTTGAAACACCATTTTGTGCTATAGTCACGCCACTTACATTAGATTTATTTATCTCACTAGCATTTTTGGGAATGATTTGATATGTGCCTGGTTTTAATTCAGTCAAGCCTAGACTTTGTTTGAATATATTTTGTTCACTATCAGTAAAATTATCTATGTCTTTTTGTTGTAGAGTTACTTGATTGACTGCCATTATTTTGGTCTACTCATGTAATATGCACTAGCTAACGATCCTAAACCACCTAATGTCTGTCCATAGATACTTGGTGACTGTATGAATTGTTGACCTTGCGTTAAACTAATATTTCTTGTGTCATATGGCGTACCTTGTAATACACCTAATGCATAATTAATTTGAGATTGTGGGTAGTTTCTTTGCTCTACATAATCAGCATACGCCATATCAAGTGCTTGTTGATCTAGTTGCCTTCTTGCTTGTCCAGCAGTAAATAATCCAGACGCTGCTTGATCTCGTAGACCTTGTGTCAATGGTGCAAAGCCTTGTAATGCTTCTGTTGCTCTTAATCGACTAGCTTCTTCTGTTTCAAACCCAGCTCTTGCTGCGTCTTCTGCTCCAAAACGAGCCGCTCTATCTTGCTCATATTGTCCACGCATCATATCTTCAGCACCAAATCTAGATGCTCTATCTTGATCAAATTGTCCTCTTAGTAGATTTTCAGCACCAAATCGTGCTGCCCTATCTCTTTCGTTTTGAGCAACATCTTGGTCATATCTTCCTGCGGCAAACTGTAGACCTTGTTGTGCGGCTCTTGATCGTAAATCCCCTGCCGCTCTTGCACCTTCACCAGCAGTCAATCCTTCTTGTATTCCTAATCTTGATCCACCAAATGCACCAGATCGTGCTGCAGTAGCTCTGTTTTGCATATTAGCTAGTTCTGTTTGTCTTTGCACCTCATTAACAGCACTATCTTGTGCACCTTGATACACATCTAAATATGGTTGTGCTTGCTCCATACTAAAAGGTTGAACTGTATCACCTAATAATTCTTGTCTTGTTGCACCTTGATAGTTACCCATCAATTGATCTCTAGACAAACCTTGAAATGGACTACCAATTAAATCTGCCCTACTAGTTCTGTCGAAACCTTGACCTAGACCTTGAGACATTGCAGAAGCTGAATCAATATATTTTTGATAGTCAGTAGCACCTTGCGATAAAAGATTTGCTGCTTGTTGCTCTTCTGGAGTTAACTTCGACCCATTGTATGAAGCTATTCTTGGGTCTGTGTATTGTGGAAATGGTGACCTTGCAAGTGATGATGCTTCTTCAAAAAGTCTTTTACCACCCTCTGACACCCATGCTGGTAGTTGAGTATCTGTTACAACTTCACTATAATCAGGAAGTGGTTGAACATTTGTCTGACAAAATCCACCCATTATTTATTCTCCACATATGTAGAACCAGCCTTAACTAGTCCTAATTTTTCATAAAACTTATCTTTTCTTTCCATGTCTCCAGAATAGATATGACCTAGTCTCATTTTAAGTTTAGCATCTTTTGCTATATTGATAAATGTCTTTATTAACATAAATGCTGATCTTGACTTTCTATGTAAAGGAGAAACATAAAACCACATATCAGCTAACAAAGGCTCACTTGACCACCAATCAGATGTAGCCATCCCAGCTATTGATCCAGTAATATTATTTTCTTTATGACTTACCAAAACTAAACCTTTATGTATCACATCGTTAATTTGATTTAACAATTTATGATCGTCTATTGGAGCAACTTCTAATTTAGTGTTGCCATGCATTTCTTTTAACATGGCATATATAGCAGATATATCAGAAGCTACTGCCCTTCTTACCTTCATTACATATTGCCTAATGCACCCATATCTTTAGGCATATCATCCATCATTTGATCTTCTGGCATTGCATCTTCTACGCCACCTTGCTCAACCATTTCAATGAGTTGTTGCATCTCTGGTAATAACTTGACTAAAACACTCGCAACCTCTGGTGTAATTGCTCTGTCTAACATTTGTAGCTCTTGTGGGGTCATGTTTGTAAGTCTCATCATCAAAGCGTTTCTTATGCCTTCACTTGGTCGCATAACAACGTCATTTGCTTCTTGTGGCATACCCATGTCAAGTTGAGGATTAGCAACCATCCTTTCATTCATTTGTGGCATTTCGCCATTCATCATTTCTTCAGCCATTTAAATCTCCTTTTTTTGATATAATATTGACCAATCTGTTTCCTTACTAAACGCACCTAAAACCCAACAAACTGGCTCAAAGATTTTACGATACAACTTTCCTAAGTAATCTGATTTCTTTCTTTCGCCATATATATAAGCAATTTCGTTACCTCTGTGAATTACTATATGTGACCATAAATCTACAAATCTACCTTTTCTCATTTGCTTTACCATCCATATTGCCCATAAATGATAGCCTTTTACATGACTTGGAGTTAGATAATCTCTTGTAAACTTATAGTCGTTTATTAACATTTTACGATCTATTATACCTTGATTGCATAATTCGTTACATATAACTCTACCACCTAAAGCACCACCAATCATACCACCTATAACAGTTCCTATACCAGGTAATAATGCAGTACCTATTGATTGCCCTATTGCAGTTCCAGCTCCAGTCTTAGCTGCTTTTTCTACATCACCAGTCAAAACCAATGTTGTTGCTGCAGCAAAAAGTCCAGCACCTCCTGCCGCAGAATAGTTTGATGCTCCTGCAGTCGTGCTTGGATTTAATCTACCACCTACGTTTTCAGCATAACCAGTAAATCCACTAGAAGTAGACGCAGTAACAGGTGCTGATAAATTTCCAACTTCTACTGCTCCTATTGCATCTGGTCTTGTGGCTGGGTTATATGAACCAGGTGCATCAAACTTGAAAAGTTGACCCTCTGAATTAAATTGTAAACCAGCATCTGCCATTTTTCCTGTGTCATAAACTTTTTGATTTACTGTGTCTTTACCAAAAAAACTATCATTAGGTACATCTATTTGTGTTTCATAAGGCTTTAATTCAGTCATTAAGGCTTCGTTACCAGTTTGTTTTGCAAGTTTTAAATTTTCTAACTCTGGTATATATGCCTGATCTTTACTTAGAAATGCTGGGTCAAAGTTTCTACCAAGTCTATTTACTGTTTCATATGGACTTGGTGTAAAGGTATCTAAAACTCCTTGTCCTGTTCTACTTAGTGAATCTCCTTGAAGATAATCACCAGGATTTATAAGTGCTTGTCCAACTGCTGATCCTATTCTTGGTGCTACACCCATAGCTGTTTCACCTATTACATCTGCAAAAGTAGGTGCTTGTGGGTTTTCTTGTTGGTATCTTTCGTATTGATCTCTAAAATCTCTATCTTCTGGGCGTGAAGGATCATATGTACGTTCACCAGTTTTTATTTGTCTGATAAACTGAAACATAGGCATACCACCTTGAATGCCATATACGTTTTGTAAGTTTGCACCTTGACCAGAACTAAATGCTCTATTCTCATAAATATTATATGTGCTTGGTTTATCTAAATCTGAGTCTAAAGACAATATATTTCCAAATGCATCGTATTGTGGCTCAGCCATAATTCTCTCCTTATGTTTTCTCTAAATAACTTGCGACTACATGAAGTCTATTTGCAGTTGTCGCAGTTACTTTTAATATTTCTGCCTCTTCTACAACCAATGGTTGTGTCAATAATTCTTTTGTACTATTAGCAGTTACAGCTTCACTTTTGTATATACTAAACACATCTGAGCCATTTGTTAAGGTTAAAGTTATGCTATCGTCACTTCCACTGTCATTTGATACCAAAATAGACCTGAATATACCAGTTGTAGCACTAGCCGCAGTATACAACGTAGTTACAGTTGTCGCAGTCAAGTCTAGTTTTGCATTTTTAAATATATTAGCCATTAAACCAACTCACTGCTTCTGCGTTATCTTCAGTTGTCACACTTGATGTATTTTGTGCAAGGTTTATAGTTCTATTTTGTAATTCTATAGATGAAACCAAACTGTTCGCCCACTGTGTTGAGTATGTATTAGTTGGTGTAGGCATTCTAATTATAAGAGTTGAAGGTGCTCCAGGCGTTGTCATCTTAATCCATCCTGTCTAATATTTATTCTAAAGTCACCTAACTGCCATTGATCTTCTGTGCCACTACTTTCTAGCTTCATAGTCATTTGTCTTGCTTTTGCTCTTGTACTAACTTTAGTAGTTGCGTTTGTAACTGTAAAAGCACCCTTAGTAATGTCTGGTGAGTTTGGATATGTCCTAGTTTTTAATGTTATTGCCAAACTTGTATCATCTGTAGCAGTCAGGTCTGGTATTATTTTATCTACCATATATAGGCTATCACCACCTTGCGATATTTCCATTGCAGAACTTTCTACAAAGCTATTCATAGCAGAGCCATTATCACTAGTACCAGTTTCGTGATTATACAAAATACCATTTTCATCAAAGGCAAAAGGTACATTTCTAACACCAAATGCGTCAGACCAAACAGTCCTATTCAATGTGCCAATAGACCAAGCTAAATCTTGATAATTGAATGCAACGTAACTGTCAGGTTCTGGGTTTGCTGTTCCAGCACTATTAGATGTAGATACATAAAACCAAATAACTTCATTAAATGATTTATTGTGTCCTACATATGTCTTATCTATGTAATCTGTTTGCATACGATCAAATACGAAATGTTGAACTGGACATGGTAAATCTTTTACAGTTCCATCGTACATAAAGAAATTAGACTTGCCCATCCAATAAACTCTATTGTCAACTGACAACAATACGTTCTTACCTGCGGCTCCACAGTTTGTAGCTAATAATCTAAATGAGAACACAAATGGCGGACCAATAAATGTCATTCCATAAACTGCTTCATCTGTTGCTATAAAAGTTTCATCTTTTGTGCTTACTGCACCTACAATTTTAGTTCCTACTTCTAGCCTTTGATCTCCAGCAGTGTTTGTCACTGTAGGTTGCCAAATTGTAAAATCCTCTTGCGTTGACCATCTAACTTGCATTGGATCAATGTTACCACTAGATGATATAGGGTCTGCACCTAATGATAATAAATGTCTATCTGGAAATGATATTATAGATACATTTGTTGTTGTGGGCACACTTGTCGCACCTGACAAACCAGAAACCAATACTGCTCTATTTGGACTTGATGATGTATCATAATAATAAATAGCACCACCTCTAACTGTAGCTACTAAATCTTCACCCCATAGTGTAAGTGACCATTGTGAGTTAGTTAACTTAACGTCACTTTCTGTAACTGCTCTTGGCGTACCCCATGTGCTACCACCCCATGATCCAGCACCCCAACCTAAAGCTGGATCACCAGATTGTTGACCTAATCCTGCGGCTACACCTATTAAATACTTTATATCTATAGTTGTACCACCACCTGCTGATACTGTGCTTGTTGCTGCAGAAGATACAGTAATACTGTAACTATTAGCGTTAATATATGTTATTTGATAACCTTCGCTTTGATTTAATGCCTCTGCACTAACTCCACCAGTGGCTGCAGCGGAATTTATAACAATCCAATCTCCATTACTAGCACCATGACTGCTATCCGTGATGGTAACAGTTGTGCTTCCATCAGTAGTGGCAAGTGGGTTTGTAAGATTTTCTGTTGTTTTTCTTAATGGCGTAATATCATAAAGTGCATTATTTTCTAAGATATATAAATGATTATGTGTGCCTATAGCTATCCTATCTTCGCCATCAGTTATAGCTCTCCAAGCCACCATAGCTCTTGCTATGCCAACAAACGTAGTTTCAGTAGATGTAATACTTCCTGACGCATCTACTCTTGTATAGGCTTGTTTTTGCCATCCACCCATTTTTTCTGCATAGCCATTTTTAAATCTAATTAAATTACCATCTATCCAATACGGCCCGTTCTTGCCAGCAGAATATGGTGTAATATCTTTTACTATACCAGGTTTAATTTGCATTATTTGCAATGGCATTATGCTACATTCCTCATTCTTTCACACAATCTTTGTGCTCTATTTGGAACCTGTTTTGCCCATCTGGAATCTTCCATTTGAATTCCAGCCTCAATCCAGTTAGCATCCATAACTGCGGCGTGCATTTTAGAAAATTTACTTAATCTTGGACGGCCCAGATTAAACATCATATTCGCAATAATTAGTTGTGCTTCTTCTGGAAGGACATAAAAGTCATCATAAAGTATAGTGCAGTCTTCAATGACCTTTTCTATGTCATCCACAAAGCACTCATCTACCCTATCTTTAGATACCTCTGCACCTACCTCTAAATCATTTTCTGAGTCTGTAGCTTTGCATAAATGTCCAATGCCAAACGTCTTATATCCCAGATGATCTAAATATATTTCGTACTTACATCCTTCATCTTCTATTAATTGTTGTTTTAATATTTCAATATCCATTATCTACCTTGCCTTTTTCTCAAACAATCTACATGACGATAGTAAAAATAATTACCAATCTTATTAAAAAATTTAGATATTGTTAAATAGTGCCACATCATTTTTTCATATTCTCTCTAGCTATACCTTTTGTTTTTTCAAAACTTCTCATCCCACCAAGTCCTAATAATGAAAGAGTTAAAGTCATAAGTTCGCCAGTGTTTAATTCTGGAAGCAATACGTCAGGCATCCATACAACTGTTACCCACTCTGCTATAGGCATAATAAAAAATTGAGTAAATAACCCTAATGCACATATCCACATAATTGCTGGTCTTGCACCAGCTACAAATAAACTAGGATGTTTCGCTTGTTCTACGTTAGCTTGTATTTGACCTTTGGCTAGTTCTTGGGCATGACGTTCTGCAAGTGTAGCCAAATCATGTGACAACTTATTCTTAACATCTTTGTCCTCAATAAACTTGCCAAGAAGATTTGAAACGGGACCTATGAGTGCAGTCAACATTATTTTTCACCTCTTTTTGCCATTTGATTAAAACCTATAAAAGACCCAATAACACCCATGTTAGATAACACCCATATCTCTGCTATGCCTGATAAATGATCAATTCTTTCCATAGGCAGTAATGGTGTCATTAATACAATTATAAATAATGTAACAGATAATGCACTAAACCAAACTAAATATCTTTGTTGGTCTTCTTTTTTATCTCTGTTTTCTAAAAGAATAATTTTTTCTTTCATTTCAAACTCTTTGTCTGAAACTACACCATCACCATTAGTATCTAATTTAGCAAACTTTGAGTTTTTTTCTAATTTTTTTGTCATTGTAAAATCTCATGCAAACCAAATACTTCTAATAACATAAAGGTAAAAAATAACATAAGTATACCACCAGCTATAAGTTTACCACTAAAGTTAGTTGATCCTATTTTTATAGCTACAAATTCATTGCCAAGTATTCTAAGGGAAAGTTCAAAGGAGTTATTACTTAAATCTAAATTAATTATTTTCTTTTTATCTTCAGTCATTAATACACCTTTACTTTATCAGGGTCTATCTTTGGTATAAGTTTGCACATACATTGATATGTTTGTTCTTCTTCACCTTTCATAATTGTTTGATTATGCAATCTTTTTTTATAAGACAAACAATCATTAACATCTTTAAAATATATGCCACCTTCCATTTGCATCCCTAAATAACAAACCAGCATAAATGCAGTCATTATTTATCTTACCAACAAGCCAATCATCATCACAATCATAGTTCCTGCTGTGCCAATCATAATATGTTCAATCCTTTTTATTCTTAAGATAGTTTCTTTCCATCTTTCAGCACAGACTGCTTCATGTGTGTCAATTTGCGATTTGACTTCCATTGTCGTTATCTTCGGCATTGTCTATTGACTCCATTTTTTCTTTTAATGATGCAATTAATGAATTAGTAAAACTAGATTGTGCGACAGAAACTTGATCTAATTGAAATCTAAGACTTGCTGATTTAGCTTGTAAGTCTTTAATTTGATTTATTAGATATTTCTGTTTGTTATCTAAATCTTCTTCTTTGTATGAATTGCCATCCAAAGTAAATATATTTTCATCAGTCATTACCACGATACTCCACTTGCTGTTGTTGGTGTTTTTGCTTCTGCTATTTGACTAGCAATGTTCGCTTCTATTTCTGCAACTTCATCAGAACCAAGTGCATCTTTAGCCCAACCAATAGCATCTGCTTCTGTTATATCTTTATATGCAACAAAAGAACTTGATCCTAATGTTACACCTACAGATCCGTAAGATGAGCCACTATTCCCATCACTGTCTGTTTCACTTGCTGTCCAATGTATAGTTGTTACCACATCGACTTTACCATCTTGTGTAATATCTCTATCCATTGAGTTTACTTTCCATGTTACTGCCATTTAATTTTCCTGTGATTCTACAAATATTTTGTAATTAGCTTTGACTGTATCTGTCCATGCTACATTTGCTATTGCTTGAACACTTGAATCTTCTCCAGAAATATCTGTTGTAGTGTGAATCCAAGTATCACCATTTTTTCCAGAGGTAAATGGGTTTAAAACATGACGATGTCTTGACCTTGATATTTCTGTACCATCTTCTTTAATAACTGTGTCTGTAGCAACTTGAATACTCCAAGTATTTACAACCTCAATCTTTGGTATTTCTGTTGATTTTGTTATTGCCATAATTAAATTCTCCTTATTATGCTGTGTGATATATTATTTGGCCTCGAATTTCTGCGTTACTATTTAAATCATTAGCTTGAACACCTTGTTCACCTATATTATCTCCAACAACTTTAAGCTCTACAGTTGCTGCTCCACTTGCTGTTTGATAGGCAAGAACACCAGTTGAATCTAAATTAATATTCATATATCCACCAAACATACCACCATGATATGTTTGTTCTAAAGTGCCACTATTAAAAGGTAATCCACTTACCACAACACCATTAGTTGTTGTTCCTCCGGGTGCCCCACTTAGTGCAAGTCTAAATGAACACATGATTAATCTACCAACTTTTGTATAAGTTCCACCTTGAACAGCATAAGCAAATGTTGCACTAGTTGATGCAAAAGCAGGAGTCCAAGTTCCTTCTTCATAATCCTCAAGTTTATTTGCTGAACCAGTACCACCTATAAATGCACCACCTGATAGGTAGATGTCTTTGAAAGGAACTGAAGAATAGCCAAGATCAATCGCACTTCCTCTATTTACAAAAGTACTAGCAGGGTTACAAGGAATAATGCTATCTGTACTTGGGCTAAAGTAAATACCTACATCTTCGTCACCTATTCCTAGTTCTCCATTAGTACCAATAATCCCTATACTAGAACTATCTTTTCTAAAATCAAGGATTGTGCCAGCACTAGAAAGGCGATTTAATATTAATGTTGTACCTCCGTTAACTACAAAATTTCCACCACCTGAATATTCTAAACCAACACCAACAGTTGAATGACTATTACTAGTTTTACCCACCGTTACATTGCCTGAACTATCTATCCGCATACGTTCGGTTGTTGTGCCTGAAGAATTTGATGTAAAAAGTCTCATAATTCCACCAAGAGCATCTCCAGTTCCTGCTATAGCTTGAGGTGAAATTTTAGCTAAAGTTTGATGTGATGTTGCAGAGTCACTCATTGTAAAATCTAAAGTAGCAGAAGTTGTAGCACTACCTACATTTGAACCTGAAAAATCTCTATGTACTACTAAAGCACTACCACCATCTGTGTTTGTAACAGCTAACCCATTACCACTTCCTCCAACTGCACCTATTCCAACTCGGTTATTCCCAGCATCAACAACAAGCATATTGGCATTAGTGTCTGATTCAACACGAAAGTCTATGTCTGCACCATCTTCATTTATTACTGTTGTGCTTGAGAACATTCCTATTCTACTAATTAAAGAGCCAGCAGTTCTTGTTTTGAGATATATAGAGCCATCTTCTGAACCATTAGAAACATCATCAAATTGCACAAACATTTGACCTACTTCTGTAGCTTCTCCTGCATCATTATCTCCTTGCCATATAATAGAACCTAGTAAATCACTATCAGCAGGACTACCACTATCTCTGTTTAACCTAAGAACTGGACCTACGTTAGCATCTGCATCTGTAGATTTGAGAACTAATTGGTCTGTGTTGTCAGCATTAGTTATTGTTACTCCTGCACTAGCAGAAAAACCACTTGTAAAGACAGATGCTTGTGGAAATGTTACTGCTCCACCATCTGCTATGGTCATAGCATTATCACCATCTGTAAAACCAATATTGGCAGTTTGCACTTCTCCACTAACAAGCAAGTCTCCACCAACTGAAGCATCATCTGTTACAGTCAAGTCATCTTCAACTTTTAGATCAACAACATTTAAAGAAGCAAAGGCATCTACAACTGCTGCACCACTTCCAGCACCATCAAGATATACTGCTTTTGTATCTCCAGGAGGTATAGTTACATTAGCTCCAGACCCTTGACTTATTATAATATTTTGTGATCCACTTGTACCATTTTCTATAA
>Ga0208645_1003254_pt1 | contig 12131 bp, 14 predicted proteins | sample VirMetDEL_Sep_01_FD_184519 | JGI IMG/M metagenome (GOLD analysis project Ga0208645, IMG submission 184519) | Aqueous microbial communities from the Delaware River and Bay under freshwater to marine salinity gradient to study organic matter... | ecosystem: Environmental > Aquatic > Marine >...
GAACCTAGCCGCGCCCGATGCTATGCCGCCGCCGGTGAAGCCAGGCCCGACCGTAAGCCACTAGCCGCTAAATTAGACCGCCACGAATCCGCCGGTGGCGATGCGGTCACGTTCGCCGCCGATGCTGAGCTACGCGGCTACCGTTACCGTCTACCGTGGTTCCGTCTATCGGCATTCGGTTCGGTTCCGCCGGTTCCACCTAGGGGCTTCCGCGACATGATCGGGAATCTATGCGACGCGGGAACCCCGATTCATTTCCCCATCGAATGCAACGACAAGGCTGAACGATACCGGCGGGAACTGGACGGTCTCCCCGTGGCGGTTCGGGTATCGGTGGCATCGTTTGACGAATTCATTGCCCATTCCGGACCGTGTTCCTTTGTTGCCGGATCGATGGAAGATCGACCGAGAACGCGAGTATCTGAAGCAAAGACGGTGGCCGCCGAACGAACCGCCGAAACGGGTAGACCATGCAAGGTATGCCCCGCCGCCGCCGCTACCCTACTCCGAACGGGTTCCAAGAATGCTAAATGCGGGGCTTGTACCGTATGTTCCGACCCCGCCGCCGACGTCGTCTACCCCGTCCACCGGTGAACCTATGCGATACGTCTACGCTTTTTTCATGCTTGTAGGTCTCTCGGTTCTGTGGTGCATATTGACCCCGGAAGAATGACCCCGGAACCATCCCGAACCCCTCACCCCCGCCCCGGCGGGGGTCTTTTTTTGGCTGTGGTTTGCAGCTTTCCATCCTTGCGGGGGTAGGTCAATCCTTCCAGGCGTGCGCCGATGTTCCCGAATCCCTGGAATCCTGCAGCTTTTCCCCCAAAATCCCACCAAATCCAGCTCTCAGATCCCGCCCCACACGCCGTCAAATCTTGTGTAATCCCTCCGACCTCTCGTGTAATCCCTCAGACTTGTTATAATCCTCCCATCAATCCTCCGCCCCCGTCATGACTATCAGTTGTGCGGGGGTTTTTTTCATGGCATAATCCCTTCGATCCGATATATTGGATGGCAAGGAGGATTCACATGCCTGAAGAATTAGTAACCATCGGCTACCTCAGCGAGTTCGTATACGAGACTGAGTGGGCACACACCAAGGGAGAAGTGACAGCTCTTCGCAACAGTGAAGAGGTTGTCAATCACTTTCACACTGACACATTGGTCAGTGAGATTCGTCCCTTCCACATCAGCGAGTTCGTGTCATCTCTACGGAGCAAAGGGAACTCGCCTGGAACGATCAATCGTAAACTCGCGGCTCTCTCAAAGATGCTCACGGTTGCCTACCGGAACGAGTGGATTGACAGTCGGCCTCACATCCCGAGACAGAAAGAGCCAACCCATCGCATCCGTTGGATTACCAAGGATGAGGAGAAGGAGATGGCGGTTCATTCGTACCCGCACTTCGCCAGACTCTGGACTGTCTTGATTGATACCGGTCTTCGCGTGGGTGAGGCTTTGCGTCTACCTGCGGCTGATGTGGACTTGGATCAGAATCGAATCCACGTTTGGGATACCAAGTCAGACAAGCCCAGGTCTATCCCGATGACCAAGCGGGTTCGAGACATCTTGAGTGCTGGAACCTTTGTCAACATCACTCAAGACCAAGTGAACTATCAGTGGAACCGGATGAAATCTGCGATGGATCTTGGTGATGACAAGTTCTTTGTCCCTCACATCTGTCGCCACACCTTTGCATCACGGTTGGTGCAGCGTGGTGTTGGCATCACGGTGGTGCAGCAGCTCTGTGGTCATAAGACGTTGGAGATCACTCTGCGTTATGCTCACCTTGCACCATCCAATGTTGAAGACGCTATTCAAAAACTGGAGGAAGATCATGCAGCGGCACGCTGAACTAGAGCGATTCAAAAAAGCAGAGGCACAAACCAAGCTGGCATCTTGCCATGTTGACTGGGAGTTCTACTGCTCGGCTACGAAAAAAGATTGGATCATCAGTATGACCATTGGTGATACCGATTCTCCAACTGCATTGGTTGATACCCGTGTGCAAGAATGGAACGTCATTGCCACCACTGGCGATACCACAGTTCCTTACCATTGCAAAGAGACATGCCGTAAGGTGATGGATTCTTTCTTTTGGTACAGCTTTGATAAACCCTCGATCCACATGGATCAAGTTCATCCAGGCGTGTTTCAACAATTGATGCCGACCGCGAGACGGATGGCTCATGATGATCCCATTTGGGGAGGAGAAAAATGAATGACTACATATCTCATCTGTCCCTCTGTGCTGGTATCGGGGGTGTGGACCTTGGACTGCGAAGAGTGGTCCGAAATCTCAGCACCGTTGCTATGGTGGAGAGGGAAGCCTTCTGTGCCGCGAACTTGGTGCAAAAGATGGAAGAGGGAGAGTTGGATCCGTGTCCTGTCTACACGGACTTGCTGCGGTTCCCTTGGGAGCGATTTCGAGGCAGAGTGGATATCGTCTCTGGAGGATTCCCATGCCAACCCTTCTCGGTCGCTGGAAGTCGCAAAGCCACCGAAGACGAGCGACACCTCTGGCCCCACATCAAGTCAGGGATGTCTGTTCTCGGAAACCGAGTCTGCTTCTTCGAGAACGTCGATGGAATCGCCTCAGCCAAGTCACCCGGATACCACTCAGTTCTCCACCATGTCCTCAGCGACTTGGAAGAAATGGGTTTCCGCGCAACGGCAGGCCAGTTCTCAGCGAAGGAAGTTGGCGCACCGCATTTGCGAAAGCGATGGTTCATCCTCGGCGTGGCCCACACCGACTCCGATTCATGCGACCAGAGGCAATCACGACGAACCTGTGGAGAAGTATCAGAAGAGGGTTCGGGATTACGAAGAGGGCAGAGCCAAGGGCAAGCCGGGGAAGAGCCTGGGAGTTGCGGTGAACTGGCCCACTCCGACCACGGGCGAGAACAACTATCGTCTGAACAAGGGTCCGGACAACTCCCTGTCGGAGAGATGCCTTGGAGCGATGGCGAGGAGTGGCCTGCTGGATTCGGGGAACAACAACACGACTGGGAATACCCAAGGACACTTGAATCCGGATTGGGTAGACCAGCTCATGGGGTTCCCGGGGAAGTGGACTGCCCTAAACGAGGGGGGCATCTTGATCGAGTGGATCGACTGAGAGCCTTAGGTAACGCGGTAGTTCCTGCTGTCGCCGCAAAAGCATTCAGCACCCTTTGGTGGAGACTTCATGAATGAAATGTTATCTGTGTGATACTGAACTTATTTGGGGAGGTGATCACGATTGTGTGGACGAACCGGTCAGCATTTACTATTCAGTGGTGACTAACCTGTCTTGTCCGAACTGTCAAGCGTTTGTTTTGGTATATCATCCAAGAGATGATGGAGAATCGGAGGAGGCTTGATGAGCAAGCAACTTGATGCTGAGAAGAAGATGCTTGAGGCTGGACGGGAACGCTACTGGCGTAACTACCGAAAGTCACAAGCCGCTGGTATGGAAGCCAACACGCCTGTAGGACGCAGGCTCCTCGCTGAGTCAGTCACAAAGCTGACCAGAGGCATTGAGGAATGGAAACGCCAAGCATCCAAAGCACCTGGAATACGACACCGTGCGTTGGATTACATCGAACAACTACAGCCCAAGGTCATCGCTGCGATCACCGCAAGGTCTGTCATTGATTCAATCAGTCACGGCAAGAAACTGACACGATCCGCAATGACCGTGGCTCGTCTTCTTCAGGACGAACTGTTGTTCACAACGCTTCGCAAAGAAGAGCCGGACTTCTGGCGGTTGACTCAGATGAACCGTCAGCGTGCGATGAAGTCAGGACCGCAGTATCACGCTGACTTCATCAAACGTGCCGCCAAGCATTCGGACATCATGTTCCCCAAGTGGCCTCAGCGTGACTCCCTTGCTGTTGGTCTGGTCTGCGTGGAACTGATGCGTCAATACACCGGCATCATTGAGATCAATCAACGCCGTGGGTTTGATGGTAAGACCACCACGATTGTCCAGGCGACTGACGAAATGTTGGACTGGATGAAGAAGTCTCACAGCTTCAGCGAAGTCTTGAACCCTGTGTTCATGCCAACGGTCGATACACCAATGGACTGGGATACGGTCTACTCCGGCGGTTATCACGGAGTCATGTGGAAGCCAAGACCTATGGTCAAGACCCACGACAAAAGACTTCTGAATGAACTGCACGGCATTGAAATGCCCGAGGTCTTCGAGGCCATCAACATTGTTCAGAGAACTGGATGGACAATGAACCCGTTTATCTACGGGACCATGAAGATGGCTTGGGAAGACGGTGCATCTTTGGGAGACCTGCCGCCTGCTGAGGATGAACCACTGCCTGACAAGCCTGAGGACATCGACACCAACAAAGAGGCCCGTCGTGAATACTGCCGGATGGCTGCGTCGATCCACAAAGACAACGAGTCAAACCAAAGCAAGCGATTGCAACTGGTCAAGGCTCTCCAGCTTTGCGAAGAGTATGACGGAAAGACTATGGGCTTCCCCCATCAGTTTGACTTCAGGGGACGCATGTACCCCATGCCCTACTTCTTGCAACCACAGGGAACAAGTTGGGCCAAGTCTCTGTTGATGTTCAAGAACGGTGCGGAGATGAAGACCGAAGATGATGTGTCGTGGCTTGCGATTGCCGGAGCGAACCGGTGGGGCCACGACAAGAAGACTTTTGTTGAGCGGATCGAATGGGTTCACTCCAATACAGAATGGATTGAAGACTGTGCCAAAGATCCCCTCGGATACACCCAATGGACGAAAGCAGATGAACCGTGGGAGTTCCTCGCGTTCTGCGATGAATGGGCGAGATTCAAAAGACAAGGCTTCGGCTTCATGTCGGCTCTGCCTTGTTCTCAAGATGGAACCTGCAACGGAATCCAAATCCTCAGCCTCGCAAGGCTAGACCCAATCGGAGCGTATGCAACGAACTGTATGCCCTGCGACAGACCCCAGGACATCTACGGCATCGTCGCAGATAAGGTCGTGCAGAAGGTCATGCAGTCTACCCATGAGTTTGCCATTGGATGGCAGCAGTTGGAGATCAACAGGTCTCTGGTCAAACGCCCAGTGATGACTCTTCCGTATGGGGTGACGCTGTTCAAGGTCAAGCAGTACCTCTCGGATCACCTTCGGGTTGAAGTCAAGAAGGGTATGCACAATCCGTTCGGTGATGAGATCCGCAGGCCCACGGCTTGGCTGGGTGACATCGTTTGGGAGTGCATCAAGGAAACGGTGTCTGGAGCTGTGGAGATCATGGACTGGCTCAAGGAGTGCGTCAAGATTTCTATCGAGAACGACACCCCGCTTCGTTGGTTCACCTCTGACGGCTTCATGGTTCGCCAGGCTTATGAGTGCCTGGAACGCTACACCGTGAAGACCAGCATTGGTCAAGTGATTCGCCAGCAACGGCTACGCTCCGAGACCGGAGAACTGTCGATGCGTCGAAACTTGAATGGGATCACTGCAAACTGGACTCACAGTTGGGACGGATGCGTCAATCGCTCATCAATCCGTACCGCCCATCACAATGGGGTGACAGAGGTTGGCAGTGTGCATGATTCTTTATCGACACCAGCACCACATTGCGGTATTATGGCTGCAAGCATCCGCGAGGCTGCGATTGAAATCTTTAGTGATGACCCCTTGGAACGGTTCCGTCAGGGTCAACAAGCGATGCTCCCGCAAGGTATAGACCTGCCGGAGCCTCCCCAACGGGGGGATCTCGATATCAATGTCCTTCGAGATGCCCCTTACTTTTTCAGTTGAATCCAAAGGAGGATTCCCACATGGACAGTGTTCGTCTTATTTCACCGTTTGGTACTGCGGTTTATCCGTGGCTCAATGATCCCGACACTCGGTTTGAACCTGAAGGTGTCTACGCCTGCACGCTTCGCCTCTCTGCTGAGGATGCTGAACCGTTCGTCAAGCAACTCGAAAGCATTCATAAGCAGGCGTATGCCTATCACTGCAAAGACCAAAAGAAGAAGCAGCTCAAGACTGCGGACTTGCCGGTCAAGCCTGTGATTGACGATGACACCGGAGAAGAGACGGGTGATGTTGAAGTCAAGTTCAAATTGCCTGCAAAGGTCACAACCAAAACAGGCAAGTCTTGGGAGCAACGCCCCAAGTTGTTTGACTCAGCAAACAAACCTGTTGAGGATCGAGTTGGCGGCGGGTCAACCATTCGCATCTCAGCAGAGGTTCGTCCTTGGTTTGTCCCAACGATGGGAGTCGGTTTGACTCTTCGTATGAAAGCCGTACAGGTTCAAGAACTGAAGTCGCCATCCTCCGGTGGAGACTCTGCTTCCGACCACGGCTTTGATGAAGTTGAAGGCTTCAAGGCACAGACCTTTGAGGCTTCGTCTGAGTCCAACGGCACCGAAGACAACTTTGACTTCTGATGAAGATCACAATCCCTGTCCCGCCAGTCCCAGCTTCTCGTCCGCGAGTCACACGCTGGGGTGTCTACTACGGAAAGAAATATACGAACTTCCGTAATCGACTCAAGGAATTGCTCCCAGACCTTCTGGTGGGCAGGGAGGATCTTCCCGTATCTGGACCGATCTCTGTCCGCATCATCTTTCATTGCACCAAACCCAAGACCACCAAACTCAGTGCCCCACGGGGGGACATTGACAACTACCTCAAGGCGATCTTGGATTCTTGCAACAAGTTGGTGTGGGACGATGACGATCAGATTGTCCGGATCAATGCGTGCAAGTTGTACGCGGATGGCTGCGAACCAAAGATAGAGATGTGGATTGATGACAAATGAATCAGAGTTTCTGAAACACATACCATGCGAGACTTGCGGATCTTCGGACGGCAACTCTCTTTATACAGACGGTCACACATTCTGCTTCGTATGTGAGACTTGGAAGCCTGGAGACGGGCAGGAGGATACATTGATAACTGAAGCACCAACTAATAACAATCTCATCCAACATGACATCCGACCGCTGAAGAAGCGGGGGATCAATGTTGAGACTTGCCAAAAGCTGCGATATGGCATTGGTGATTACCAAGGCCAACCTGTTCACGTTGCTGATTACTGCGATGAGCGTGGGCATGTCGTTGCTCAGAAGGTTCGGTTCCCTGACAAGAACTTTGTCATGCTAGGTGAACCCAAAAAAGCTGGACTCTGGTGTCAACACCTTTGGAAAGATGGTGGTCGCAAAGTCATCGTCACCGAAGGTGAGATTGACTGCCTGACCGTGAGCCAACTCCAGGGCAACAAGTGGCCTGTGGTATCTCTTCCATCAGGAGCCGCTGGAGCAAAGCGTTCCATCCAACGATCAATCGAGTGGTTGGAGAAGTTTGATGAAGTGGTCTTCTGCTTCGACAACGATGACCCCGGACGCAAAGCAGCAGAACAGTCTGCACTTCTCATGTCACCTGGCAAAGCCAAAGTCGTGACGCTGCCTCTCAAAGATGCTAGTGACATGATGGTCAAAGGGAAAAGCAAAGAACTGATGGATGCCATATGGCAAGCCAAGACGTTCCGACCTGATGGGATTGTTCCAGGCGATGAACTGTGGGAAATCCTCACCACCAAAGATGACGTTGTGTCGGCCCCATACCCCTTTGAGGGGATGAACGACAAGACCGGCGGGATTCGTAAGCGAGAGCTGGTCACGTTCACTGCGGGGACTGGAATCGGTAAGTCAGCGTTCTGCCGTGAGATTGCCCATCATCTGCTGACCCTTGGTCACAAGGTTGGTTATATCGCTCTGGAGGAGTCTGTAAAGCGTACAGCCCAAGGAATCCTCAGTATCGACCTAAACCTCCCAATCCATCGCTGTGATGATGTGGATGAGGGAAAGATGCAGGAAGCGTTCAAGAAGAACCTTGGATCAGGCCGATGCTTTTTGTACGACCACTTCGGGTCGATTGATTGTGACTCATTGTTGAGCCGTATCAAATATATGGCGGTGGGTCTTGGAGTGGACTTTGTGATCCTTGATCACTTGTCCATCGTTGTCTCAGGCTTGGATGGTGGCGACGAACGTAGGACGATTGACCAAGCGATGACCCGACTTCGTTCTTTGGTAGAACAAACGGGTATTGGAATGGTGCTTGTATCGCACCTAAGGAGGCCAGATGGCAGGGCACATGAAGAAGGCGGACAAACCTCTCTCTCACAACTTCGTGGCAGTGCTGGTATCGCTCAATTGTCTGACATGGTTGTTGGCCTGGAGCGAGATCAGCAAGGCGAACATCCTAATATCACAACTGTCCGTATACTCAAGAACAGATGGAGCGGTGATACCGGAGAAGCCTGTCACGTTCAATATGACAAGGACAGTGGAAGACTCACCGAAACCCACTCCGATTTTGCCGACACCGCCAGCTCCGGAGGATTTGACGATGTGCCCTTCTGAACAAGAACTTTTCTTCAGTGCGATTCTGTTGGTGGAGACCGGCGGGCATCCTGATCCTGACAATGCGATTGGAGCGGCTGGCGAACTTGGTGCGTATCAAATCACTGAGCCTTACTGGAGGGATGCGGTCGAGCATCGTCCCGAACTTGCGGCAAACGGTGAGACATTCCAGAATGTTCGTGACCGAGGCTACGCCAAGCAAATCGTCATGTCTTACATTGACCGTTATGAGCCGGACAACTTCGATATTGAAGCGTGGGCGAGACTTCACAACTCCGGCCCAAACTGGAGAAGAAAGACTCACCTCACCGATACATATTGGGGCAAGGTCTTCGATCATGTTGACAACTGGCAGCGTGATTATTGGGACGATGCGAAAGCGAGGGTTCAATGAACTTAGCGTTTGACATTGAAACCAACGCCATCGACAACTTCCGTGATCTTGAGGGTCTGCGTGAAATCCATTGCTTGGTGCTTCAATGCCTGGACACTGGGACGCAGTGGAGATACTCAAGTAACGCAGGCAACATCAAAGAAGGTCTGAATCGTCTACGAAATGCTGACACGATTGTTGGACACAACATCATCAGCTTCGATATCCGAGCGATCAAAAAGTTGTACCCGCGTTGGGAATACAACGGGTGTGTCAGAGACACTCTGGTCATGGCTCGTTGCATCTATGCAAATCAACGTGAGTTGGACTTTGGGTTCATCAACAAAGGGTTCCCAAAGAATTTGATTGGATCACATTCGCTCAAAGCATGGGGCCACCGGATCGGTGCGTTGAAGGATGACTTTGGCGAGACCTCTGATTGGGAATCGTGGTCAATCGAGATGGAGGATTACTGTGCCCAAGACACTGCGGTCACTGCTCAACTTTATGGATACTTGATGAACATCGAGCCGAGCATTGACATGATTGATCTTGAACAAGACTTCCAGAAAATCTTGGTCGAGCAAGAGGAGTACGGGTTTCCATTTGACACGCACAGAGCAGAGCGTCTGTATTCCGAACTGGCATCCAAGAGAGATGACCTTGAGAAGTCGTTGAAGTCTTTGATTCCAGACAAGGTGATCGAGCGGGTGAGTGAGAAGACGGGACGCAAACTCAAGCCAAAGGTCATTGAGTTCAACCCCGCCTCCAGGCAGATGATCGCTGAGGCGTTGATTGAGAGATACGGGTGGAAGCCTGTAGAGTTCACGCCCAGCGGTCATCCCAAGGTTGATGAATCAATCTTGACCCAACTTGACTTCGACATCGTTGAACCGGTGGTGAAGTATCTCACTATCCAAAAGCGTATCGGGCAACTTGCCGAAGGCAAGGAAGCGTGGCTCAAGCTGGTGTCAAAGCAAGGCCGCATCCACGGGAGGATCAACGGGTGTGGCACGGTCACGGGAAGATGCACCCACTCCAAACCAAACATCGCACAGGTTCCTGCCTCTGGTTCTCTTTGGGGTCCAGAGTGCAGGAGCCTTTTTCAAGCACCGGGTGGATGGACTCTGGTTGGTGCAGACGCATCGGGTCTGGAACTCCGGTGTTTGGCTCACTACATGCACAGATGGGATGAAGGTTCTTATGCAAAAGAAATCGTTCAGGGAGATATCCACACCGCTAACCAAAAGGCCGCAGGTCTACCAACTAGAGGGGACGCAAAGCGATTCATCTATGCGTTCCTTTATGGGGCGGGTCACGAAAAGATTGGCTCGATTGTGGGCGGCGGTGTGGCTGAAGGTAAGGGACTTCAAGCAAAGTTTCTGAAGTCTCTTCCAGCTTTGCAAAGTCTCCGCAAAGCCATCGAGAACGGGATCAAGCACCGTGGGTATCTCATCGGTGCTTGAGGCAGACGGTTGCCGATCCGTTCCAAACACTCTGCATTGAACACTCTGCTTCAGAGTGCAGGTGCAGTGATCATGAAGCAAGCCACGGTGGACTTGCATCGCAAACTCAAGGCCAGAGGGATTGAGTTCCATCAGGTCGCACACATTCACGACGAAGTGCAGCTCGTAGTCAGAGAGGACGATAAGGATGTCGCAGGCTCAATCGCGGTTGATTCGATCAGGGAAGCGGGACTTCCCTACAACTTCAAATGTCCCCTCGATGGCGAGTACCGTACTGGTAGGTCATGGGCTGAGACGCATTGAAGAGATGGCGTACTACGCTGGCATCATCGATGGGGAAGGCTGTATTAGTTACTACAAATCGCTGAGTGTTGCGGTGGAAGGTCTTTACCCAAAGACCCTCATCGACATGCACACAGTTTTTGGAGGCTCGGTATCAGAAATGAAAAGGGCCAACAAGCGTCGTTACTATCGGTGGCGGATCTACGGTCAAGACGCAGCTCGCTGCCTTCAAATGCTTTTGCCCTATCTCCGTGAAAAGAAAGAGCAAGCCGAAGTTGGCCTGGAAGCCATGTGTTATCCTAAGAACAGCGATAAGCGAAAGATGCTTACGGCTCATCTCAAGGCTCTAAAGAAAGTAGAACATGGACCAGAACCCACTCGACTTTGTGACAACGGAGACTCTCCTATCGGTTCTCAAAAGCAGGCTGGATTCTCTTGTTGTGCTGGGGACCAAAAAGATGACGGGGGAAGCGGACGATATGGTGATGGTCTTTCACGGATCTCTGGCGGAATGTCTTGGCCTGACAATGTTGTCACAGGAGATGCTGAAGGCGGGAGGACTGAGGGATGACGAAGACGATATTGATTGATGCTGACATCGTTCTCTACCAGGCGTGCTGTGCTTGCGAAGTGGCGACCGACTGGGGCAACGACATCTGGACTCTTGTTGCGGATGCTAAAGAGTGCCGTCAGCGGGTGGATGTGACCTTTGCTGATCTCAAGGAAGAACTCAAAGCTGATGAAGTGGTCATCTGTCTGAGCGACACCGAGAACTGGCGAAAGTCTGTTTATGCAGACTACAAGTCAAACCGCAAAAAGACGCGAAAGCCTTTGATCTACCCTGAGGTCAAGCAGTATCTCCTCAAGGTGTACCGATCATTCATGTGGCCTCAACTGGAGGCTGACGATGTTCTTGGGATCTTGGCGACCAGCAACCGGTACATCAAGGGAGAGAAGATCATTGTCTCTGAGGACAAAGACCTCAAGACAATACCTGGACTTCTCTACAACCCCGGTAAGCCTGAACTCGGCGTGGTTGAAATCACAAAGAAGGAAGCCGACCGTAACCACCTGATCCAATCACTGGCTGGCGACCGAACTGACGGATACCCAGGCTGCCCAGGCGTTGGTCCCAAAGGTGCTGAGAAGGTCGTAGATGAGGGGTGGGACGGTGTTGTTCAGGTGTATGAGAACGCCGGTATTACTGAGCAAGAAGCGTTGGTTCAAGCCCAAGTGGCTCGGATTCTTAGGGCCAACGAGTGGACTAAGACCAAGGGAGTAAAACTATGGCAACCAAAATGAATCGTGAGGAATACTTCAAGTTCCACCAAAAACTCTGCGAAGAGGCTTTGTCACTGTCCATCCGAAAGAACCATGATTATTCGGGCGGTCAAGACGGGGCCGACCCGTTCCTCAACTTCAAAGCTGTGGAACACATGGGAATGGGCGTGTCAACCGAACAAGGTTTCTTGGTTCGATTGGCGGATAAGATCCGCCGCCTCAGCGGTTTCTGTCGAACTGGTGAGTTCAAAGTGAGCGATGAATCCTTCAGGGATACCATCATTGACGGCATCAATTACCTTGCTTTGCTGGCGGCGTATTACGAATCCAAAGAAAGAGAGGGCTAAATGGCTTCCCCA
>Ga0208645_1003257_pt1 | contig 12124 bp, 11 predicted proteins | sample VirMetDEL_Sep_01_FD_184519 | JGI IMG/M metagenome (GOLD analysis project Ga0208645, IMG submission 184519) | Aqueous microbial communities from the Delaware River and Bay under freshwater to marine salinity gradient to study organic matter... | ecosystem: Environmental > Aquatic > Marine >...
TTGAAAAATATTTATTTCGATTGGATAATAAGTTTTTTCCTGTCTGTCCCATTTTAACAACTTATATTTTCCGTTAGTCATATCAGAAACTATTGAACATGTCACTCCAATAATTGCAGGGTCACCAGATAATAATAAATAATCGTCGACTGTAAAATTTTTTAATTTTTCTTTTATTTGAAATATTAATGGACCAGGTGAAAAAATCATTTGAGCTTTTGCTGGAAGCATTACCTTAATTTCGCCATACTTCTGTGCACCCATTACATTATATTTAGGTTGACCTGTTTCTCTATCAACAGGAATATCTTGAACTAAATATACTTTAGATAATTCTTTACCATCTTCTAGGTAATGTAATTTGTTATTATACTCTTTTATTTTCATTGTTGACTTTTATTCTTTTATAACCTATATACACTTTTAGAAAGAAAAAGCAAACATATGAACTATAAATTTAAGACTAAGCCATACGAGCATCAATTAGATGCCTTAAAAGACTCATGGAATAAAGAAGTATTTGCATACTTTATGGAGATGGGTACAGGTAAATCTAAGGTATTATTAGATAATGCAGCTATTCTATACGATAAAGGTGAGATAAATGCATTGTTATTGATTGCACCTAAAGGTGTTTATAAAAATTGGTATGACTCTGAAATACCTACACACTTACCAGATCATATTGATAAAAAAATGATTTTATGGAAAACATCAGACAAAAGTTTAAAACAAATAAAATTATTAAATACTTTATTTGAAAAAGGTTCTGATTTACGTATTTTAATTATGAATGTAGAATCATTTTCATCAGGTAATGGATCAGATTTTGCATATAAATTTTTAGCAGCACATCCTAAATCAATGGTTGCTATTGATGAAGCAACTACAATTAAAACTCCAACATCAAATAGAACTAAAAATATTTTATCATTAAGTAAACATTGTAAATATAGAAGAATACTTACAGGTTCTCCTGTAACTAAATCCCCATTAGATTTATATTCACAATGTCAATTTTTAGATCCGTGGTTACTAGATCATCAATCTTATTATACTTTTAAAGCAAGATATTCTATATGTAAAAAAATACAGGTTAATGGTCGTCAAGTAGAAATAGTTGTTGGCTATAGAAATCTTGGTGAGTTGTCTGATAAAATTAAATCGTTTTCTAAAAGAATATTAAAAGAAGATTGTTTAGATTTACCCGCTAAATCATATGTAAAACATTATGTTGAATTAACTAAAGAACAGAAAAAAGTTTACGATCAAATGAAGAAAGAAGCCATAGCTTTCCTCGATGGTAAAATGCAATCATCAGCTACTGTTATGACTCAGTTAATGAGACTCCATCAAATTACTTGTGGTCATTTCACTGCTGATGATGGTTCAATAAAAGATTTACCATGTAGTCGACTAGGTGAGTTAATGGATATTTTAGAAAAGATAGAAGGCAAAACTATTATATGGTCACACTATACCCATGATGTAAGAAGAATTATTGAAGAAATAAAAAGAGTATATGGTGATGATTCAGTTGTAGATTATTATGGTGCAACTGATACTGATGCTAGATCAGCCAATATTAAAAAATTTCAAACAGATGATAAGTGTAGATTTTTTGTCGGTACAACACATACCGGCGGATATGGTATTACCCTCACCGCCGGTAGTAATATGATTTATTTTTCTAATGGTTATGATTTAGAAAAACGTCAACAATCTGAAGCACGTATTGATCGTATAGGTCAAACTAAAAAGATGACTTATATTGACATCATGGCTCAAGATACTATTGACGAACGAATTGTTAAAGCGCTTCGTAATAAAGTTAACATCGCAAATAAAATTATGGATGAAGACTTTAGAGAATGGATTTAATCAATCGTAATCTTTTTTGGTTTTTTAGATTCAGGTGGATTATACTCTAATTCAACATTGAGCATACCATCCTGTAATTTACCACCCTTACATTCAACATAATCTGCTAATTGAAATTGTCTTTTAAACGACCTTTTAGCAATACCTTGATGTACATAGTTAGATAAATCTTCTTTTGATTTACCTTCTATGATGAGTACACCATCTTTTACTTCAACAGATACTTCATCTTTTTTATATCCTGCTAAAGCAAGTTCGATAACGTACTTACCTTCGTTTTCTTTTCTTATGTTGTAGTGTGGGAAACCGGAATTGATTGATGTTAGATAGTCAAATCTATTGAACATATCTTCAAAACCGATTGCGTTATTTAGGAATGTACTTATGTTTGTCATATTAACCTCCATGTTAGACAGTTTATGTATAGGCCCTCCTAAAGCGACCTACGGTTAATATAATTATTTTTATAATTTTTGCAATAAGGTAATTATAATACCTGCCATACCAGACATTAAAGCACCTGCTGATATTAATAATATTCTTTCTATTCTATTGATTTGTCCTTGAAGACCATTGATTGAATTTTGTGTTTGCTTCTGCATGATACGACATAGCTTTTCGTGTGAATCTATTCTTTGAAGTGCGTCTTGTGTTTTTCTTGCCATTAGAATACGACCCCCGCCGCATTAAAACCCCGGTAATAGAATACCAAACCACCCAAATAATTCATTATGCTAAACCTCTTTGTCGTAAACGTATTTGTTTTTCCTCTTCAGATAATAATGCATTTTCAGTTGGCGTCAAGCCCTGATTCATGACCCCTGGTGCCTGAACCGCTGCTGTCTGTACTACTTCTTGTGCAGGCATTGGTGTAGGTGGTAATGCAGATTGACCTTGTGGAGCTGTGTCTGGTAAAAAGTTTTGTAAATCTAATTGAAAGTCTTGGTATAAGTTTTGTCCTTTTAATGCACCTTGAATGGCTCTCATGGTTCCTTGTGCTCCTAAATATGGATTAGGTTGTCCACCTTCTATTGCAATATCTTGAAATCGTTCTTCAATCTTTTCTGATGGATAAAAAGGTTTAAATTGACCAGATAATAATTCTTCAAGTTTAGATTTTGGTATACCCCTTTTTTCAAATATTTCTTCTAATTGTGCAGGATTAATTCCTAGCTTCATTGCATTTCTAATATGACTTAACATCTTTTTTCTAACATCAAATAATGTTTTGTTAGCAACGAAATATCTTTCAATAACGTCTTTAGGTGTTTTTGGTTCTCCAGATAACACACCATACTTACCACCAGTAAATAGTTTAGTAGCATCAGATTCACCTGTTCTTAAATCATATAAATAAAAACCAAGAGCTTTTTTAGGATCAACTTTTTCTAATCTAAATCCAAAGATACCTGCAAGCTCATATGGAACTTCATACATTGTAGGTCCTTTACCAGGCTCACCTTTAAATGCTTTTATAGTTCTTTCAAATGGAGCTGTAGTTGGCTTTAATGTTTTAATTAAATGTTCTAAAGTAATTCTTATTTGTTCACCTGTTGGTGTATTTTCATTATAGAGTTCTTGGCCTTCTCTTGTTCTACCACCTCTAAGCATAATGTCTGCAAATGCTTCTGTAAAAATAGATTCAGATATAAATGGTGATGCAGTTTCACCTGCTGCTTTTGCAATACCTTCCAAAAATCCTTTTAATAATATTTCTTCATCTTCAATGCCTTGTTGAATATTAGTTAGTACAGATTGAAAAGGTCTTGTCAGTGTATCGTATACATTATTCTTAGACCAGTCAGTGTAATATATCTCACCAGTATCCGGATCTCTCGTAAATATTAATTGTGAATTTTTAGACCATGGAGCAACAAAATCTCTAGCTGCATCTGCTTCTTCATTGCTTACACCAAAGATTGCTTGTGAACCTTTAATAATTCCATAAGGTATAGCAGCTGTAGCTGCAGTAATACCTATCAATCGTTTCATACCTTCTCCTTTCATAGGATTAGTACTAGTGATTGGATTTATTTTACCGGTAATAGGATCTTTAAGGTCTTTCATAATTTGTCTAAAGATACCACCACCTGTTCTAAATACCTCTGAAGACCAGGACATGAAGTTACCTAATGGTGATGCACGCATCGTTCTTACAAACTCACCGACTTTTGCATAATTCGGTACCGTATCTTGTACTATCTGTGCTACTTCTTCTTTTAATTCTTTTTGAGATTTTTTAATACCTGCCTTAGCATATTTTTGACCTCTAGTTATTAACTGTACTTCGTAGTTTATTATTTTCCAAATATCATCTTCGGCAACATATAAATCTTGCATAAACTTCGCACCTTTTTTAATACCTCTTGATGCTTGTTTACCTAAAGTATTTAACATAGGTTTTAAAACACTATCCGTTGCAATATTACCTTCACCAAATCTAATATCTTTCATTAGATTTCTAAGATCACCATATCGAACATTGGTATTTGTAATACCTAACTCTAAATATTCTCTGTATTTTTCCATAGCTAAAGGTTGTCTAACTCCACCAACTTGAACTGTACCAAAAGCATTTTTCATTGCTTGTGCAAATATTCTAGGATCATTTAATATAACTCCATTACCAATAGAAAAACCTGCAGAACTTAAAAAGTTTCTTATGTGTGTTGGTATAGATAAAATTGTTTTTGCATATTGTGCACCGGCTTTAGGTGTTAAAATTAAATTACGATACGCAGCAGAAAAAGTTTTACCTAATGGACCACCAGTATCTCCTCTTAAAAAATCTTGTATCCTAGATGTGTTTGTAAAACTTTCAGCAATATCTCTTGTAGTGTAAGTTCCAGATAATCTATTTACTAATACACCTTCTTTAAAATATTCCTCTACATAATCATCCATTTTTACAATGTCTGCATTAGGACCAAATGCTCTCTTTGCAGATAATGGACTATCATGAAAAAATCCTCTTGCACCAAATGGTGTATCTGATTTTGCATTTGCTTTAGCGATATCATCAGCATCTAATATTTCATCAAACAATTGATTCTTTCTTGCAATAACCGATAGTCTATTCATTCCTTCAAATATAGAGTGTCTTGCATCTTCTATTTCACCAAATAATTCTCTAAATACTTTAGAACCCTTACCAATAACTCTTAAATCTTTTTTACCACCTGGTAAATTTTTTTCTAATGTTTGTGCAAACGTTTTAAATCTCATTGGATCTTTAGCTGATTTAGATAAATCAGGAAATTGAAACGTAGGTAAAGTATCTTTAGATGGATCCATCTTTCTAACTTGTTTTATAATATCATTAACCATACCTTCTGCTTCTAAATCTGTTATTGGATTATTATTTTTAGCAGCGTATCTTTTAAATAGTTCTTTTGTATTTGCTACCGCATCTCTAGTTGGTTTATATCTTTGAAAAAATCCTGCTTCTGCATTTTCAAATATTTCAAATGTATTACCAATATAGTTTTTAACTCTGTTACCCATGATCTGTCTTAAATCTCTAGTAACTCCTGTTGGTAGATCTACTTTAGCACCTGGACCAGATGCTGTTATTTCTAATAAATCATTAAATTCTTTTCTTGTTTTATCTAATACATCTAATATTTTATTTGCTGCAACAGTACCTTCATCTGTACCTATTCTTTTTACTGCAGTATTAATAACTTGTTTTTTTAAATTACTATCTAAAGGTTTAGTTAAATCACCTTCAAATAATGTATCATCTAATAATTTTAAAAATTGTTTTCTTTCTTCGACACTAGATGTGTTTAATAGTTTTCTGTATTCAGGAAATATTGTATCTACTTGTTTATCAATTCTTGCAACCATTTCTTCAGAAAAGTTAGTATCTCGCATAGTTCTTCCAGTTTGAACTTGTTTTGCTTTTGCTATCTCTTCTGGTTTAGTTCCTCTAAATCTAAATGCTGATGCAAGTCTATCTAGTCCTCTTGCTATCATAGAGTTACTATATGCTAATTCTTTTCCTCTTGTTGCTAATGCTTTAATCGCTTGACCTCCTCCATATACAAAAGGTGCAAGCAATGCAGATTCCGATCCAAACTTTAATCTATTTAATAATTTTCTTTCTGCATCCTCTTGAGCAGTTGCTTTTACATCTCTATCTAATTCAGTGGGGCCTGATTCAAAAAGATCTCCAAAGGTTCCAATCTTTTCATTGTCAACAACTAATGTTTCACCTGCAGCTCCTCCTAATGCAATGACACCATATCTTTTAGCTCCAGTTATTTTGTTGTATTCATCGGCTTTATCCAAACCTTTTTTAATATTTTTATTTTTTGGATTTACAAGTTTACCTGCTTTTTTTGCATTTATTAATTTACTAGCAATTTTTTCAGCACCTTTAATTGCTGCTTTAGCACCCACTGTTCCAAACGTTCCTATTTGAGTTAATGCTTCTGATATTTTACCGGTTGCTCTTTCTTGTGCGAGTTCTTCAAAAGGATTTATTGTATCAAAAAACTTTTCTACTTCAGCTGCATAACTTATACTTTTTTCATCAAGTACAGGTGCACCGAATAATGCACCGCCACCTGCATCAAACAATTCTGCAGTAACAGATGCAACACCTTCTGGTATTTTTATAAGACCAGACAATACACCACTTGTAAATGAAGTCAGTGCAGATACTTCGTTTTCATCTTCTGCTTTTGGTTTTTTATTTTCTTGAGTGTATAGAGAAGTGTTTACATCTAACTGATTAGACTGTTTTTCTTTATCCTTATCCTCTTCTTCTACCTTGAGAGGCTGAAATCTAGGATCGTCTAGGCTAATCTTAGCCATGTCTTACCTCTCTTCTGCTTCGTATGTTAACGGATCTAGTCTGTAGGTATTACCTTGATTATCAAGTATTAAAAAGTCTGCAGTTTGTGGGTCATAGAATATATCTCCAGGTTGTCCTGTAGGTTCTGCTCTAACAATATTTCCACCTGTACCATATCCATAATTTACAAATCCTTTGAATTTAGATTGTATTTCTGGAGATGCATTTACTTGGAATCTAACAAGATTGTTTGCAGTTAAATTAGGTTTTTGTTTTACAGCTAAGTTATCACTTTCTGCAAATGTTTCAGTTAAATCTAATACTCTTGTTTCTGGTGAAGGAACCACACCTTTCTTAGCAGGATCTGCTTCAGGATTGTCTATTTTAAATTGTAATTCATCTATAGTGTTTTTACCTTCTTGTATTTTAACAGCTATTTTATTTTGTCTATCCTTGTCACCTTCTGCAGCTTTAAAATCTCTTTCTAATCTAGAAAGTTCTGCTTCTGCATTTATTTTTTGTTGTTCTAAATCTGCACCAATGTCTGCTTCAACACCTGCAAGCGCTATTTCTCTATCTACATCTTTTTTAGCTTGTGCTGCTTTAAAATATTCTGCTGTTGGTTCTTCAAATGCCATAGCTAAATTAGCTAATGTTCCACCACCACCTGTTTGCGATAAACCTTTAAGTCCACCTTGAATTAATAATTGTGCTACTGGATCAAATGCAGGTTCTTCAAATTTTTTCAATGCCTCTTTTATTCTTTCAGAAGGTCTAGGTGTTCCTTCTTCAAAATTACTTCTGATACCAGTCATAATACCACCGCCGACTTCACCGCCTTTTCTAAACATAGGTCTTCTAAATACTTTACTCATTAGTCTCCTAATTTACTAAACCCTTTATATAATCCTGCAAGTGTTGCACCTGTACTTAGTGCAGTTTGTAATGGACTAGGTGTAGGTTGTACGGTTTGTTGAATTTGTCCTGGGTATCCTGATATTAGACCCATGATGCCTGATCCAAGAGTCTGTGCAGCTTGAATAGGTTGTTGTAATTGTGCTTGTGCTAATTGTTGTTGAGCAGCTAATCCTGCTTGTTCTTGTGCTTGTTGTAGTCCACCTAATGTAGATAAACCTGCAATCTGTTGACTAGCAAATGCTGGAGCCATTTGAGCTAAATTCATTTGTTGACCAAACGCTTGACCTGCTAATTGTTGAGCTTGACCAAAACCTTGTTGTAATAATTGTGCTTGTAATGCTGCTCTGTTTCTATCAGAAGCTGATTGATATTCTGCTCTTTGAACACCTTCTCTACCACCACCAAAAGCACCTGCACCAATTGCTTGTGCTGCTAATGCGGGTAAACCTTTTGCAGCCTGTACATCGTATTCAGCTAATGTGGTGTCAATTACATCTTGTTGATATGGAGACATAAACTGCTGATATGCAGTTGGTCCAGATAAACCTGCAGCAGTTTGTAAATAAGGTTCATATGCACCTAGTCCACTTGCTTGTGAAATTGCTTGTTGTTGTAATGGAGAAAGACCTGCAACAAATTGCGGTCCCATTGTTTGGGATAAATCAGCTTCACCAAATTGACCTACCGCTTGTTGTAATTGAGTTATATATGGTTTTGCTGCCGCTTCTATAAATTCAGGTGGTTGTGTTACTTGTGTAATAGTTTCAGCCATTAAACTCGTCCTCCGTTTTCAAGTTTTTTCATCATATCGTACATACGTTGAGCGCCTTTATTAACGTCACCGTCACCCATTCCTCTTACAGCATCTGCTGTAAATACAAATTCATTGTTTGATAACATTGCCGGTATGTCATCTGCCTTTTCTTTTACACCAACTGGAGGAATAAATCCACCACTATCTCTAAGGTCTAATTCTGTTACTCCTGCAGGGTTTTGATTTAATGGTAAATTCATGATCCCTGAAGCCTGCATCGCGTTTTGTTCTGCTCTATTTCCCATAGCATATTGCATTCTACCGCCATAGGCTACCATATTTCTATCTTCTTCATCTTCTTCAGAAGATAAATTCATAAATATTTCTGGATTATTTTTAATAAGTTTTGCTACCATTCCTCCCATTCCACTAAATGAAGATGGTGAAAATTTTTTACTTTCACGTATTGATTTAAAAAGTTCAGGGTTTTGTTGAACAAAATTAGAAACAATGCTACCCATACCATAACCAATTCTACCACCTTCAGCATATCCACCGGCACCCATAGTGTATTCAGCTAAATCATTTTCTACAAGACCAGGTATCTGTTCTTCTGGGAATCTTAGATTTCTATATGCTTGTGTTAATTTTGCTCTAAGTGCTTCAACGTTTCTTCCACCACCTACTGTAGTGTCTTCTTCTTCAGTTCCATAACCTTCTAATGCACCACCTAATATAGTTCCTGCTGCACCTACTTTTAAAGTATTTTTTAATAGATCACCTTTTTCTGTCCCTAAAATAGAAGGCAGACCTTTAGCAGTAATAAAATCAGTTATTCTTCCAGTAAAAGGATTTCCAAATAATGCATTACCTTGAAGTAAATTACCACCAAAATATAACATTGCTGCTTTACCGATTGGTGATTTGGCTACATCTTTAACAGTATCTACTGCACCAGATACTAATTTTTTAGCACCTTTAGTAACCGATTTAACTAGGCTACCTAGGCCATACATTTGTCTTGGTTGTTGCATACGTGATATAGTCATATATAGAAAAACCTATAATAGTTGTTGATTTTATTATTTTTTAGTCTTTTCGTCAACACGTTTAGTATACTGTAATTCGTCCCAAAGTCTACCAGAATATTGATATTCTCCAACGTGTGTAATGTAATCTAATACATATGCATGAACTTTACCACCCATATCTGTCCATCTTTTACAGAATCCAAAGTCTTCTCCATAAAATTCTTTAGTTTCAGGGTCATGTAGGCAGTCAAATAAGTTATAAAAATTAGGTTTAAATGTCTCTTTACCATTAATAATGGTTGGTTGATTAATCTTAAGTTCTGGATAATGTTTAATCATCTTTTCAATAACTGATCTTTTAATTAACATACATCCTGTTGGGGCATGAGACAATTCCATAACTCCATCTTTAACAGTAATACTATCTTTATTATTTACTTTAACAGGAAATGTAAAACCAGATTTTTGTAAATGATTTACTTCATCTATTTTTTCTGCATGTAATCTTCTCCAAGACTTATCCCAATCTAAGGTTTTCATTGGGTATGGACATGTAATAATATCTTTATCTTTATCCATCATAGTAAATATAGTTTTAGATTGAAAGTCTATATCAGAATCAATAAATAATAAATAATCATAGTTTTCAAAATCTGATAAAAATTCAGATACACATAAATTTCTACCTTGTTGTACTAGTGATGACTTTAATAAACTAAAACTAACTAACATATTTCTTTGCATACAATCTCTTTGGAAAGTTAAAACAGATTGACAGTAATGCATACTAACATCACTATGACATGGAGTTGCTACAAATATTTTTTTAACATTTTTAGTAATTGTATTTAAATTTATTTCTGTTGTGGGTTCTTTATTAAACCATATTGGTTTGTTATTTTGCATACTACTAACCTTTGCTTCCTTTATTGTTTGATAAGTGTTTTTATTTTCCCAAGTTTTTTTCATTCAATGCCCCTTGTAAAAATCTTGTCCATGATATTGCTTTTATTTTCCAATCATAAAATCTATTAACATAATCTATTTGCATTTGTAAATGATCCTTGATTCCTGGAGCCTGAAGCGATTGTGCAGCTACTTCAATACCTGCAGCAAATTTTATTGCCAAACTTGCATGGTTATCTGAATAAGGTATATACATTGGAAATTCACCACCAGTTTCAAATAGTGCACCGTAATTAGTCGTTACACAATATAAACCAGCAGCCATTGCTTCAACTAATGATATACAAAATGTTTCTTCCCAAATACTAGGATAAACAAACATATCATATTTATGTAAATTTTCTTTTATATATTCATTGGGTTTGTAACCAATATAATTTACATTTTTTAATTGTTTGGCTTGATCATAAAGTTCTTGATAATGTTCATCATTTACTTGATGAAAAGCTTTGCCATATACTTCTGTTGATGAATACACATCAAGTTCAATATCAGGGTTTGTAACTTTTTGCATTGCACCCAATAAAACATTGAGTCCTCTCCATGGTGTACAGTGATGTATTATTTTTATTTTCTTTTTAGTTTTAGTAGGTCTTGGTTTTATTTTATCTATACCGTTTTTTATAACTACAGATTTTTCACATGGTATATCAAATGCCATTCTAAATTTTTCATAGTTCCAATTAGAATTAAATACATACCAATCATATTTTTTATGGTTTTCTTTATTCTGGAACCATGGGGCTAAATTAGGTTGATCATATGAATTCTTTTGCCAAAGAATATTTAATCTGCTAGGATCTAAAGGAATTTTTTCTGGCACCGATGTACAAATAGACACCTGATCTAATAATTTTTTATCTACGTATTTTCTTAAGTATTCAAATTGAAGCTCTGTCCCGCCTCTAGGATTTAGGTTTGTCATTTTTTTGATTCATCACTTTCTGTAAAACATTAAGACCTTTAGGAGAAACTTCTACAATAGTATCTTGTTGAATATGATCTGCAGTGGTTTCTGTATTAGGGTCATTAATATCTGCATCTCTTTCTACTTCGTCTTTATATACTTTACCGTTTAATTTATTTTTAATTACAACGTGAGTTGTACAATGTATTTTTGGTAGTTCATTATCCATTCTGATCTTCTCTACTTATTTCTAGTATTGATAGTGTGGCACTTATACCAGATGTATCTGAAGTTTCAAGAGCAATTGAATCATTATCTTCTAATATTAATGGTCCTTTTGCTACATTACAAATCGTAGGACCAGTGATACTTGCATGTACTACTACATAACTTGTAGTTGCTGAGTTATCGGTAATATGAACTTTAAAAGTTTTTGATCCGCCAGAATTAGTTACCTGTACATTTTGAATAATTGCATTTGCATTACTTGGACAAGTATATGTTGTTACTGCTGTAGTAACTGTTGGATCATAGAATGCGTTTTTATAAAAGTTAGCCATTTGTAGTATCGTACCATTTTATTGAACCCACAACATCATCACCATTTGATCCACCTTTAGCACATAAAGTTAGTGTGTCAGATACACCTGCTATTGTTTGTCCAAGTTGATATTCAAAATTAAAACCATCTCCAAAGTTTTCAATAGAAACCCCTTTACCTGATAAATAAGTTCTATTTATAATAGTCCCACCTGTAATAGTTGTAGTACCAGTTAAATCATATTCTATATTATCAGAATAACTTGTATATGAAAACGCTGTTGACGGAGTTGCGTTTTGTCTTAACTGTACTTCAAAATCAGAGT
>Ga0208645_1003269_pt1 | contig 12072 bp, 22 predicted proteins | sample VirMetDEL_Sep_01_FD_184519 | JGI IMG/M metagenome (GOLD analysis project Ga0208645, IMG submission 184519) | Aqueous microbial communities from the Delaware River and Bay under freshwater to marine salinity gradient to study organic matter... | ecosystem: Environmental > Aquatic > Marine >...
AAAAAAAGATAAAAAGAAAAAAAAGAAAAAAAAGAAGAAGAAATAATGGCTAAGAAAAGAAAAAAGAAAAAAGCTCCCAAAGGTTATCATTATATGCCAGATGGGAGCTTGATGAAAAACTCAGCACATAGGAAAAGAAAAAAGAAATGAGTGGTTTTACAACATCAACATTAATTAGAGAGGTTATTGGAACGAAAAAACGTAAGCCACTCAAAGCCAATGCCAGAAAGAAAATCAAAAAAAGATATAAAAATCAGAATTAGTGATACTGATTATTTTCTCCATGAAATTATCTGGGAAGATATTGTCGGAGATTCCAGCATACAAAGTTTAGATGAAGCGCTAAGACTACGCACCGCAACAATCACCACTTACGCCTTTATATTAAAAAAAGATAAAAAATACCTCTACACCTTCGCCAGCTACTCTAAAGACGGATTTTACGGAGATAGGAATGTAATTCCTTTAGGTGTAATTAAAAATATTAAAAAAATAAATGTTTGATAGATATATTTGTGTTTATTGTGGAGAAAATGCAGAAAGTTTAGACCATATTATTCCACAAAATTATAAAGGTTATTATAATCGTTCTTATAATCAAAAATATGTGGTTCCTAGCTGTCAAGAATGTAATTCAACATTATCGGATAAATTTTTACATACAATTAGTGAAAGAGCTAATTATCTATGGAATAAATACAATAAAAAGTACAAAAAACATATTTCATGGAAAAAATGGGAAAAAGAAGATTTAAAAGAATTAGGGTATAATTTAAAATCTATGATTATAGAAGAAAATAACAATCATGATGAAATAATCAAAAGATTAAACCATTTATTATATATATCTCAAATTAACCCCTCAATAGACGATATTTGGCTTGATATTGATGGAAAACCATAATTCAATCTAAAGCTCGGATTTTACTAAAAAGCTCTCTATGGCTAAAAAAACAGGGTTTATTCGTATTTATACATATTTTATAGTTTGGTCTGTAGTATTCTTCGTATAGGGCAAATAGAGGCAAAAAAAAAACGTCATTTTGTCCTTTTTTATGTTTGACATAGTATTATTAAAATGATAATAGATATATATGATTAATAAAAAGGAGAAAAAAATGAATAACAATCTTAAATACACAGAAACAATTACAAAAGCTGTTCTTGAAATACTAGGCCCAACTACGCTTGGTTATCATTTTCATATTAAAAAAGGTAAAATTCAAAATTGGGGTTTTGAACATCATCATATAAATGATCCAATTTGGGTTGATGGTTTTTTTGTTGAAATTGATTATGATTATTGGAATGATGAAAAACATAAACAACAAACTGTCCATCATTTAGCAAGATATTTTCCAAATATACAAAGTCAAGCTGATGATATTTTATGTCATATAGCTTTAGATAGTGATAATTTTGGAGAGATTAACGCATAATAATTTTTATTTAAAACAAAAAGGGGGTTTTTATACCCCCTTTTTTTATGTGACAAAATTCGTAGATGTCTATGCAAAGCTGAAAGGAGGAAGGGAGCTATAGTTCTTTGCATAAACTTTCAGATGCTACGACACCTGTATAATTACTATAGTCCCAACTGTTAAATACCCCAAATCTCCTCTCTAGCCAATACTTTATCTTTATCTGACCAGTACCAATCATCTAAGTTTGGAGTTATTAAACTTGCTACATTGTCTTTTGTTTTACAAATCTTCATCATATTTGCCAAACTAATTAAAGACATTTCAATTTCTTTCATTTCCTTTTCTGTGTTTAAAATATCAACATATTCATATTTCTTTGGTGTTACAATTAACATAGAAACATCAACAGCTTTATCTTTGTATTTTTCTCTTAAGGCTTTTTTATAGATCGCTTGTTGTAATATATCACTTCTATTTTTTTGTAATCTGCTTTTAGATTTTAAATCAATAACAGTTACAAGTTGCTCTGACTCAAAGACGAAGTCAACATAACCTCTAAATGGCACGCCTAAGATCTCTGTAGATACTTCCATTTGCGAAGTAACAAAATCAGAGCCTTTAAAAGTTATATTATCATCAAGTAAACAATTAAGAGCAATATTAAAACTAGGTTCTAGCATTGATCTTTCTTTCTCTGCTTTGTCTTGATCTAATACAAACTTTGTACCATCATCATAATAGTTAAACATAGTTCTTTTTGCTTCTTCATATAAAGATTGATTTATATTATTTACCAGTTCTGCTTTTTCATTTTGATTTGATAAATAATAATGAATACCATGTTCTATAGCAGACCCTCTAACCATTTTTTCATTAGCTGGAAAATCGTATTCGTAAATATAACGTAATACAAAACCGCATGGAAAGTTTTTAAAACTATTTAAACGACTAGGGCTAAAGGGAAGTAAATTAAACTTCTCAAATATTTTTTTGTCTATCATACAAGTAACTCTCCTTGTCTTGAATCTAATGGTTGCCAGTTATAATAATAAAGTTTTTTAGGTTCACCTGTAAACTTATCAGTGACAATTGTTGTTCTAATAGGATTATCTAATTGTTTAAAAGAGACAATCATATTTTCATTTTCATAAATTAAACGTAAATCTGTTTTTTTATTTTTAGCTTTATCTACATAAAGTTGGTGTACTGGTGCTAAATTACCGAATAGTGTTTTTATTGTTTTCGTGATCATAAATCCTACCTTTCAAAATAGTTTTTAAATTATTATTAAACTCTTTATCATAATCCGTACGAATATGACAAGTTCTACATAGAGGAATGAGGTTATCTATTGAATTTTTTTTATTATTTCCCCCCATTTTACGACCTTCTATGTGGTGAATATCGTTTGCTATACCATAACAAGACCAACAATTAGGGATATGTTGATCTCCATATCCCCAATATTTTTTAAATAATTTAATATAATCTTTTGCCATTAAATATCTGGTGATTGATTATATTGCTCGTCTTTTAATTCTAATTTTAAATTCAATGTGCCATCATCATTCTTCCAAATAGCACAAGAGTATGTTCTATCTGGATCTAATAAAAATTTGTTTTGAATTTTTACATTAGAATTTTGATAAACAGGCTTACTATCTCCTTCCTGTTTATTATCGTTTTTAAACATTTTTATATATTGTTTCATATAACGTCTACCTCTGCTTTCTTATCACTATCATCTTTAGCACCATAAATTTCTTCGGCAGATGCTATATTATGATCTCCGATAATTCCTAGTCCAGCACAAGCACGACCAAGTGCAGTTGTCTGACAGAACTCTAGCGCGGCAGTTTTAGTAATAAAGTTTAATGATCTTTTTTTCTCAGCAAAACCATTTGCAAGAAATTGCGGACCAGTTTCTAAAGTTAAATTAATTCTACATTCTACCATAACTTTATCGTCTGTATTTTCGTGAACAATAAATTCGGTAGAAATGTTTGTACCAAAATATTCTCTTAGTTTAGCTATTCGCAAACCAACAGTAGAATATTTTTTTCCTTTAATTTCCACAACTCCCTCGCCAACTTTGGCAGAAGCTATGTCGTCTCTGATATGATCTAATGAATAATCAAATCGTTGTTTTTCTATATAGTATGTCATAGAAATTTCTCCTTTTGGTTATTATATATTATTTTGTAGCATTTAAAACAGAATAACCTCTGCCCTCCATACATTTATTTATAATATCGGTTTTAGTATATAACGCTGGCGATAACCAAAGAACACGCCAACGCATTTTATTATAAACGACCTTACTGCCATTTATAAATTCGTTTGTATTATTATCTGCTATTTCTCTACAAGTAGATAAGTCATCATGATATCTATTCATATCGCCTTGTAAATTAGCAGAAGATTTACCTCTGCTATCTACAAGTGGTTCATAGTGTGAACAAGAAGCAAGAGCCATAAACATTAAGATCATTACTCCCCAGAAAAAAACTTTGTACCAATTAAAAGGTTTATCGTGATTTCTATATCTTCTAACTGGTTTTCTAGTTCTAGCGTCATAACCAATTACTGGGTCTTGCGTATAGATTTTAAACTTTGTCATATAACATCTTCATAACTATAAGAGTTATATTCTGATTGTTTAACTAATTCTTTGTGATGTTCTCTTTCTAATTTTTTTGTGTAAAAAATATCAATTAAAACATGACCTTCATCTTTACATTTAACTTGTTTTAAAAATTCTTCTTTAGGAAAATTTTTATCTTTTTTAGTTAATATAGTTATTATATGTTCTACAAAATCAGACTTTGGTGTAACATATCCATAACCTGTTGCACTATTCCACCAATCTCCATTATAATTTGGTGCTTTAACATTATTACATAATTCTATTAAAAATTTATATTTAGCTTTCATTACTCCCCCTTATCAAAAGTTAGTTTAGGTTTATAAATTACAACAGACTTTGAAAGTCTTGGTTGCTTTTTATAAACTTTTTTAATTTCTTTTTTTATTGGCTCTACTCTTTTGATGTCCCATTTAGGTTCATCAACCATTACAAAGTTTTGAAATTTAATTGTCATTATTACCCCCTATAACCAATGCGGTACCATAAAGAATACCGCATTAATAAATAATATTAAAATAAATAACCAATTAGGAATCATTTTGTTCCTCCTTGAAATCTATTTGTGAAATATGAAATACTGGATAAGAACGAAAACTAGTTTCTAATTTTTTTGTTTTTAAATTAGGTTGATCACTTACATATCTAACTAATTTAGCAACACACTTAGAACCTTTACGAACTTGTCCTTTTAATTTTCTTGCTTGATTAAAAGTCACAAAAGCACCAGTTAATCCAGTAGCTTCTAATAACTCTACGTTTTTACCTGTATATTCTTCGTTAGTATAAAAGTTATAATACATAATTTTCCTTTCAGTTAAAATTATACATACTGTTGTAATCATTTTGATTATATTGTCAATATTAAATATTTGTGCAATTAAGTAATAAATGGTAAGGAATTATTTAACTTTTCTCCGTAACCCCAGTTTTTCCCAAATTTCTGGGGTTTTTTTATGAGAATGAATGAATCTATATTACAACAACAAATAGTTCTTTATTTAGAACATAAAAAATTATATTATCAATTTAGATATTGGCACACTCCTAACGAGGGAAAAAGGAAGGTCTGGTATCTAAAGAAACTAAAAAATATGGGAATGAAAAGCGGAGTGCCAGATTTAATATTAGAATTTTCACAAAGTAAATTTGTTTATTTAGAAATTAAAATGCCTAAGGGTAGATTAAGCAATGCACAAAAACTTTGGAAAGTTAATTCTGAAATATTAGGAACTCCATTTCATGTCATTAAAGGCACTTATGAGGAGTGCAAAAAACAAATAGATAATATTTTTATAGATTATGAATACGCAAGAATTAGATAGACTTACAAAATATTATATGGGTATAATCCAAGAAAATAAATTAATGTTTAAGGATTATGAATTAAAATGTTGGCAACAAGCCTACAAAGATATGGAGAAAAAATATGACAAAAATTTGGAAGATGGGAATAAGTCCAGATAATTTTATAAGTGATACACAAGATCTAACTAATGAGGAGTTAGGCGTTTATTTTAGATTATTATGTTATGCGTGGAAGAAAGAAGCGTACTTACCTAAAGATGAAGAACGACTACAAAGAATAGGGCAAAACTGTCACCCAAAAATAATTCAATATTTATTAAAACAATTTTTTATTGAAGATGATAATGGTTATTACTGTAAAGCTCAAAAAGAAGAATTTGATTGGGTTGTAGAAAAATCAGAAAAAGCAAAAGAATCTGCTGAAAGAAGATGGAATAAACAAAGCGAACGCATAAGCGAACGCAATGCTAATTATAGTCATAGTTATAGTAATAATAAATATATTGATGATTTGTTTGATTCTATTTGGCAATCTATAAAAGTTAAACGAGGAACTAAAGCTAATGGTTTAAAAGCATTTAAAAAAATATTTAAAAATAAAGAAGTACCAGAAAAAGATTTTATTATAAAACAATTTAATCTTAAATGTGATACTGTTTCTGATAAGCAATATATTCCTCATTTTAGTACATGGTTAAATTCTGAAGGTTGGACAGAGGAATTGGCTAGTGAACAAAAACAAGAATTTAAACTAGATAATCGTAATCCTTTTAGAAATTTAACTTTATGGAAAAAAGGTATTAAAACTTTAAACGATAATGATGCAGATATTCGTCAAGCATATAAAGATGGATTATTAGAAAAAAATCATATTGAAAAACTAAATATTAGTCTACAATGAGGTATGACTGATGAAATTAGAAAGTTTTTTATGACTATCCAAGATGATACTGGTTATTGTGCTGTTATACAAATAAGCGGATTTAAAACACAAGAAGAAGCTGACAAGTATATTTATGATAATTACCAAGCTATCAATGGGGAAGTTTTAACAGAGAGGACTACAGTACATTGAAAATTGAACAAATAGATATTGATAAAATAATTCCGTATATCAATAACCCAAGAAAAAACTTAAATTCAGATAAAGTCGCAAGTTCAATAAAAGAGTTCGGCTTTCAACAGCCAATAGTTGTAGATAAGGATATGTCTATTATTGTCGGACACACACGCTACGAAGCCGCAAAAAAATTAGATTTAAAAACTGTCCCTGTCGTTATAGCAGACCTACCACCTCTCAAAGCAAAAGCATATAGAATAGCTGATAACAGACTTAATCAAGATAGTTTGTGGGATTTTAGCTTATTAAACATAGAATTTACCGATCTATTAGACAACCATTATGATTTAGATAATTTAGGTTTTGATAATGAAGAACTAGAAAGTTTTATTAATTTTGAACCTAAAGAAGATGATAATTTAGATAATTTAGAAGCAATAGATAGTGTAGCACCAGAAATAATAAAAATAGAATGTTTGAAAGTAGAAAAAGATAAAATAATTTCTAAATTAAAAGAGGTATTAAAAAATTTTGAAGCCGAAATTAAATCTTAATATTTTAATTGCTTATCCTTATTTTAAACAATCACATTTAGATTTATTTAAAAATACCGATATTGAATATAATTTAATTATTGATAGTGGTGCATATTCTGTCTGGAATAGTGGAAAAAAAATAACCTTAGATGAATATTGTTCTTTTTTAGATAGAATTTCAAAAGAAATAAAAATAACAAAAGCAGTTCAATTAGATGTCTTTGGCGATCCAGAAAAAACATTAAAAAACTATGACATAATGCTTGAACGAGGTTATGATGTTATGCCTGTATTTACTAGAGGCGATACACTTGAAACGTTAGAATATTTTTACAGTAAAACAGATTATATTATGTTTGGTGGTATTGTTATAGGTGGAAAAAATACAAATTATATAAAATGGTTTGTTGAAAATAATAAAGGGAGAAAAGCACATTGGCTTGGATTTACGAATTTAAAATTTATTAAATATTTTAAACCTTATTCAGTGGATAGCTCAACGATGTTAGTGGCTGGTCCCGCTTATGGTCGTTTAGAATTATTTAATTTTGAAGGTGGTACTTACAATATTGATTTTAGAAAGAAAAAAAAATTAAATTCTAAAGATTTTTTTTTACTTGATAGAAATGGTATTCCAAGATCAAAAATAAATAAATACTTAGACAAAATGCGTATTAATTTTACAAAAGATGAATATTTTTACAATATTAATATAAAAACGCATATTTTAAGAGATATTTATGTTGAAAACAAATTTAATACAAAAATATATAAAGCATTATCTGGTGAAAGATTGAATAAAATCATTAATTGTTATAAAGAAATTATCAAAGAACATAAGTTGGAAACCAGCATAAGGAGTATTTTATGACGCTTAACAAAAAACTTATAATGCAATTATTTATTGTGCATATTTTTATTATCGCAATAAGTAATTATTTAGTTCAATTCTCTTTTGAAATATCAAATTTTTATTTCACTTGGTCAATGTTTACATTTCCTATTGTAATATTGGCAACGGATTTGACTGTAAGACTATCAAACAAATATAATGCAAGAGCAGTTATAGGTCTTGCTTATATACCAGCTGTTATTGTTTCAATCTATTTAGCTGATTGGCGAATAGGTTTAGCAAGTGGAACAGCATACTTAATAGGGCAATTATTAGATGTTTTTGTATTTCAAAAAATTAGAGAAAATACAGATACATGGTGGATTGCTCCAGCAATTTCAACTGTGTTTGCAAATATAATAGATACTTATTCATTTTTTGGTATGGCATTTGCAAATGGTACAGATGAATTTATGGCTGAAAACTGGATACATATAGCAACGACTGATCTGATATTTAAGATCATAGTATCTGTTGTATTGTTTTTACCATTGTATGGAATTTTATTATCTTATTTACAAAACAAAATAAAATAATTATACAAAAGCTATGCTCTTTATAGGGCATAGCACCGACACTCTCGGTATAAGAGGATTACCTTATGGCAAATAAAAAATACGATATCACAGAAAAACAAGTAGAAGATTTAGCAAGATTTGGGTGTACGAACACAGAAATAGCACAGTTTTTTGGCTGTGATGAAAGCACTATTAGAAAAGGATATTCCGAAATTCTGACAAAAGGGAGAGCAACGCAAAAACTAAGGTTAAGACAGTTACAATGGAAATCTGCTATGAATGGTAATGTCACTATGCAAATATGGTTAGGTAAGCAAATATTAGGGCAATCAGAAACACCTATATCAGATGATAATGAGCCACTTGCATGGTCTGTTGATTAGTGCCTTTAACAAAACCGCAAAAAGAAGTTTTAACTTGTGAAAAGCGTTTTCGTGTTCTTATAAGTGGAAGGCGATTTGGCAAGACCTTCCTCGCTATAAACGAGCTTGCAAAGTTTGGCAGATTTCCAAATAAAAAAGTCTGGTATGTCTCTCCCAGCTATAGACAATCAAAGAATATTTGTTGGAATATGCTTAAAGATAGAATTATTAAGCATAAGTGGGCTAAAAAGATCAATGAGGCTGATTTATCTATTGTATTAAAAAATAGTACCGTCATTCAATTAAAAGGGGCTGATAATGAGCAATCACTTCGTGGAGTAGGTTTAGATTTTATCGTATTAGATGAATTTGCTGATATTAAACCTCAAGCATGGTATGAAGTTTTAAGACCGACATTATCAGATACAGGTGGACATGCTTTATTTTGCGGTAGTCCTAAAGGTTTTAATTTCGCATATGATTTATATACAAGAGATGATCCAGAATGGCAGAGTTTTAAATATACAACACTAGAAGGCGAACAAGTAAGCCAAGAAGAAATAGAACAAGCTAAAAATGACCTAGATGAACGTACCTTCCAACAGGAATATTTAGCAACTTTTGTTAATTATGCTGGTATTATTTACTATAACTTTGATAGAAATACACATATCATAGATAGTTATGAAAAGGATTCTAAAGTCATTCATATTGGCATGGATTTTAATATTGACCCTATGGTTGCTGTTGTCAGTGAAAAAGTAAATAACGATCTAATAATTTATGATGAAATACAAATATGGAGTTCTAATACAGACGAAATGGTGCAAGAAATAAAAACTAGATACAAAGATAAGCATATAATCGTTTACCCAGATCCAGCGTCAAGACAACGCAAAACATCTGCTGGTGGTTTTACAGATTTAGCAATATTAAAAAATGCTGGCTTTGAAGTAAAAGCTAGATCACAACACCCTTTAATTAGAGATAGGATAAACGCTGTTAATTCTAAACTTAAAAACGCAAATGGAATGTCAAGCCTATTTATAACAAAATCTTGTAAAAACTTAATTAAGAGTTTAGAAAGACAGATATACAAAGAGGGAACAAGTGTTCCAGATAAAGATAGTGGGTTTGACCATTTCAATGATGCGTTAGGCTACATGGTAGAATATATGTTTCCTTTGCGTAGAGAGTTTAAACCAAGCGAACCAACTAGGTGGAGTTAGATGGCGAATTATAGTAGAGAATTTTTAACAGCAAAACATTCAGATTATGAAGATAATCTAAAGCATTGGAATTTTCACTATAGATCATATTTAGGCGGAGATGATTTCTCCAATGGATATTTTTTAAATAGATATATTCTAGAACAAGATGATGAATACATAAAGCGTATAGACTTTACACCACTAGACAATCACTGCCGCAACGTAGTACAAATATATTCAAGTTTCCTTTTCCGTGTTCCTCCAAGCAGAGATTATGGCACTATGACAGGCGATCCTCAATTAGAGTCATTTTTAGATGACGCAGATTTAGATGGTAGATCTTTTCATAACGTTATTAAAGATATGCAACAACACGCATCTGTTTATGGTTCTTGTTGGGCAATAATAGATAAACCAGCAACGATAACAAAAACGAGAGCCGAAGAACTACAACAAGATATCAGACCATATATTTCAATCTATACTCCAGAGAACGTAACGAACTGGAAATATGAAAGATTACCTAATGGAAGATTTTATTTAACTTCATTAACTATTATTGAAGATATAAACGAGGAAGAAGCAATCGTTAAAGTCTGGACGCCAGAAGATATTACTACCTACAGAGTAGATGAGTATATGAAACATTATGCTAGTTCTAAACCTGTAAAGATTGATGAACAACCAAATGCTTTAGGAGAGATACCAGCAGTTATTTTATACAATCAAAAATCTATGCGTAGAGCTATAGGTATAAGTGATTTATCTGATGTTGCTGAATTACAACAATCTATCTACAATGATTACTCAGAGATTGAACAGCTAATTAGATTATCTAACCACCCTAGCTTAGTTAAAACACCTAACGTTGAAGCAAGTGCTGGTGCTGGCTCTATTATTGAAATGCCAGAAGATATGGACGCTAATTTAAAACCTTATATTATTCAACCTAGTTCACAGTCCTTAGATAGCATAATGAAAGTTGTTAATATGAAAGTTAATGCTATTGATCGTATAACTCATATGGGTTCTGTTAGAGGTACAGAAAAAACAATTAATTCTGGGATAGCTTTACAAACAGAGTTCCAATTACTTAATGCAAGATTATCAGAGAAAGCAGATTTATTAGAAAATGCTGAAGAGCAAATATGGTCATTCTTTGCTAAATGGCAGAATAAAGTATTTGATGGTCAAATAGATTATCCAGACACTTTTGATTTAAGAGATTATGCAAGTGATTTACAATTCTTACAAACTGCAAAAGCTAGTGGTGTTAAATCAGAAACATTTATAAAAGAAATAGATAAACAAATCGCAAGAGCTGTCGTAGATGATGATGAAGCAATTAATTCAATAAATAGTGAAATAGACGCTAGTTCAAGTGCTATTGGTCAATTCTCAACAACATTACCTACTAACGACAATGGCGAAGAGGCATAAATGAGTTTTGCAAATGTAAATCAAATGTTGTTTGGTGTATCTATTCAACGAGGAGATATAAATAATTTTTCTGGTATTCAAAAGTTTGGATATAATGGTTCTGTAGGAACATCTTTTGAAACTATCTGGGACGGTGGCGGAGATTATACTTTTATAAGTTCTGCTGGAACTGCTACAGCAACAAGTTCAGATACAGATGATAATACAGGCACAGTTGAGATACAAGGACTAGATTCTAATTATGATCTTGCTACAGAAACATTAACTATTGGTGGCTCTGCAAGTTCAACAAGTTTTATCAGAGTATTTAGAGCAAAGATGATAAATGCTAATACAGGCGATGCGAATGTTGGAACAATTACTATAACAGTTTCATCAACAACAGTTGCACAAATAGAACCTACCTATGGTCAAACTTTAATGTCTGTGTATACAGTTCCTAGAAAGTACCAAGCATATTTAGTACAAATGGATATTGGAAGTTCTAAAGATTTAGAAAATGAAATTATATTACGAATAAAAGGAATAGATAATGGTAATTCATGGAATACTAGATCATTTCTTACAACTAGAGGTGGCTTTGTAGAAAAGAATTTTGCTGTTCCAGAAATTATAGGACCAAAAACTGATATTGAAATGAGAGCTAAATCAAGTGCAACCTCATCTGTTAGTTCTGG
>Ga0208645_1003271_pt1 | contig 12060 bp, 6 predicted proteins | sample VirMetDEL_Sep_01_FD_184519 | JGI IMG/M metagenome (GOLD analysis project Ga0208645, IMG submission 184519) | Aqueous microbial communities from the Delaware River and Bay under freshwater to marine salinity gradient to study organic matter... | ecosystem: Environmental > Aquatic > Marine >...
AACGGCAATTCTTCTGGAAATGCATATTTACATTCTATAGGTCAATCTGTATTGGAGTCTATTTCTGTGAAATATGGAAATTCTTTTTTTGAAAGTACCGCACTTCCAACAAATATTACGATGAATTTATCATTCAAAGAAAATTTTGCCATAAACAGACAACGCATAGAAGAAGGATATTAATGTCTAATTATTTTGCAAATTATCCAAAGATTAATTATAACATCAACAAAGATTTTCCAATTACAACTACTAATGTTGTGAACATATTAAATAGAATCAAAATAAAGGATTTCATAAAACAAAATTTAGTTTCTTATTATCCTTATGTTATAAAAGATTTTGAGAGACCAGACACTATTTCTTATGATTATTATGGAACAACAATCATGTCGTGGTTAATCTTATTAGCAAATGATATTATTGATCCTATGTATGATTGGCCTCTATTTGGAAAATCACTTGACAACTATATAGAATCAAAATATGGTTCTTTGGAGGATTCTAGAATCAATGTTCATCACTATGAGAAAATACTTAGACCATCAACAGAAATCATGACGGAAGATGGTTTATTGAGAAAAATCAACGAAAAAACTGTCATAATTGATGAGCAGACATATAATATAACAAATGTGAATGAAAGAAGAGCGGTTTCTAATTTTGATTATGAAATACTGAAGAATGAGGAAAAAAGAAATATTCTATTAATCGATAGAAATTATTCTCTTCAAATACAACAAGAATTGAGGACATTATATTAACATGGCAAATTTAACTGGAATTGATAATTCACCAAACACGGAACAAATTTTTCAAAATGAGTGTAATTATAAAATAGAATTGTTAAATTATAATGATAGGGCATATGTGATAGGCGAATCTTTTTTTACTAGTTTAAACATATATGAATCTTTATTTGAGGATAATGTTATAAATGGTGATATTACTATATTAGATTCAGCAGGATTTGAGGAAAGATTACCTATCATAGGACAAGAAAAAATAAGAATAGAATTTTATAATAAAAGAATTCCTGAAATAAGTTATAATGGAACATTTATAGTTTATAAAATGTCTGAAAAAATAAATGTTGATAGAAAACAGATGTATACTTTATTTTTTATTTCGGAAGAATACATCATAAATTTGAAAAAAAAGGTATCAAAATCATATAAAGGATATACTGCATCGGAAATGGTTTCTAAAATTTATGATGAATATATTTCAAAAAATGTTAAATATGACAATCACAAAGTATTGCATTATGATAAGCCAGGTGATAGTGACAATGCATTTTTAACTAATCATATTGTTTTTCCTAGAGTCAGACCTTTTCAGGCAATTAATATGATTTCAAGAAGATCAGCGGGATCTTCTGTTGTTTCTGAAGATTTGGTTTTAAAATTTAAAAACTTTGGATCGTTTGTTTTCTTTGAAAATAGATCTGGTTTTTGGTTTAAATCAATATCTGATCTATTGAATCCTTTAAATCTAAAAAAGTCTGCCGAGTACATTAATTCAGTGGATGAAATTTATGAAGAAAAAGGCTCTGATGCACAACTTATTTCATCGCAATTACGAGAAAGTAAAGAAAAAATTAGTGTGAATAATCCAGCAGTATCGGTTTCTTCTTTTGTACCGATGTCCACATATGTAATAATTCCTCAAAATAATTATGGATATACTCTGACCAGTGGAGAAATAACTGTACAATCATATAGATTCATATCTACATTTGATGTTATATCAAATATAGTTGGTGGCATGTATGGTTCGACTTTATTGACATATGATCCGATTACACAAATTGTAGGTGAAAACGTTAATAGAATAAAAAGACCCACACTGTCTAATTTTTCAAAAGGTAGGACTGATAATTCAAAGAGACTTTATAACTTTTCAGGCGGAATTGATGACTATCAATACAATTATTTGAGAGATTTTTATGATTTTAGACATGTTTCTGAGAATAATCCAGAGAAAATAAATTATCCTTTAATGACAAAGAATCATATTGGAATAGGATCTGAAGAATCATTTTTTAAATATAGAATAACTAATTTTGGTCATAAACAAAGAAGACACTTGAATTTATTAGAATCAGTGATGACAGGAAACACAAAAAGATTTGCAACTTTTGATACCCAAGTTGAGAGGTATGTGTTGACAAGTCCTGCACAAAAAAGAATGTTAAAAAATATTGTAGTTCAGATTAAAGTTGGTGGTGATCAAACTCGAAAAGTTGGTGAAGTGGTTGAATTGAAAATTCCTTCTAGTTATTATACCATTGATGGTGTTAGTGAACCTCATACTTTTTATAGAGGAAATTATTTAATAACTAAAATAAGACATAAAATTTCACAAAATTCAACATTTATAACAGAAATGGAATTGGTAAAAGATTCATTATTTACTAAACTTCCTGTGCAAGATGATGTTGATGAATCTGGAGTTGATGATACAACAGGTCAATTGATAATCAGCTCTGATGGCAGATTGGGAGGAGGTGTTTAATGGAAAGATTATCATCAGCATTGAGGGAATTGGAATCACAAGATTTTGCTGGATTGAGTGATTTCATTTGGTGGTATGGGGTGGTTGAGGATCGTAAAGATCCTTTATTCTTAGGCAGAGTTAAAGTTAGATGTATAGGATTTCATACGGATGATAAAGATGAAATACCAACCGATGAATTACCATGGGCGCAGGTAATAAGTCCTATCACTTCTGCAGCTATATCCGGAATAGGAACTACACCTATTGGATTGGTTGAAGGATCTCACGTATTTGGGTTTTTTAGAGATGGTAGAGAAGGGCAAGAACCGGTAGTTTTAGGTTCTTGTATAGGTATACCTTCAATAATTTCAAATAAAAATATAGGATTTTTTGATCCAAGGTCTTTTGATGAGAGAACAACTTATCCTTATCCGCCAATTTATGTTGATAGGTTTAATGATGGTCGTAGTGCGAAGATAGTAGACTTTAATGATACAGAAGAAAGTTTTTCTTTTACTGGTCAGAATCAATTTTCTGATGATGAGTGTAGATTAGTTTTCGAAAAAGATGAAGAAACTGGTAAATCAATTGCAAACATCAAAAGAGGTGAAGAAGTTGTTTATACTATGCAATCGTTTTCACCAAATCCTAATGAAAATTTTATGGAATTTGATATTGATGGAAATTTGATTTATAGTTTACCCTCAATAAATATGTTGTCATATGATCGGCAAAAATTACAAACAAGAACCGATAGAGACATAAAAAATAATCCATCCGAAAAAGAATCTGAAAATTATCAGAATTCTATAAATATATTTTCTGATATCACAAAAAAAATATTTTCGGTAAATGCCCCATTAGAAGAATACAGACAAAGATTGCATCAGAATATTTTAACTGCAAAACCTAATATCAATATTAATGTACCTGAAAATTGTTATTCTCCTGAATATCCTTTTAATCATGTGACATATACGGAAAGCGGTCATCTTTTTGAAATGGATGACACTCCTGGTAGAGAAAGAATTAGATTATTACATAGAACTACTAGTTTTTTAGATTTTCAGAATAACGGTAATAGAATAGATAACGTAGTTGGTAAATATTATTTAATGATTGATAACAATTTGGAATCTCAGGTATTTGGTGATGAAATTCGAAATGTTGGAGGGGTACAAAATATTTTAGTAAATTCTAAGGGTAAAAAATCTGAATCTGTTTTCAGAATAAAAGGTCTTGGAGATTATTTATTGACATCAGATGAAGGAAGTATTTTTATATCAGCTGGTGAGGAATTGAATTTATCCGCAAAAAGAGTAAATATAATAGCATCTGATGAAGATTCTGATAAAAAAACATATTCATTGGATGGATTTAATTTTAGAGTTAGAAATTCTGATTTTGTAAATATAGAAAATATCAGTGAACAGATAAGACTTAACACAGTGGGTAAACTTACATTTGAAGCGGGATCAATGAGTCAATCTGTGAATGGAGAATTAAGACAAACTATTACTGGTTCTGTTCAAAAGACAGTGATAGGCAAGGCATCAGAAGTTTATGCTGCTGTTGGTAATGCGAAAGTGGAATCTGCAACTTTAGGTAATTTGATGTTTTATTGTGTAAATCCTATATCAGATATTATATTGAAACATGGATTAACCGAAGAAGTTAGTACATCTGAATTAAAACTATCTGGTATTAACGGATTTGAATATTCTACTTTATTTGGTGGTGCGACATTTGATTTGAATTCTCTGATTCCTTCTAATTTCAATGTCAATGCTTCTGGCAGCATTGAGATGAATGGTTATGGTCCAACATCGTCATTATCATTATACAATACAATAGGTGCTAATGTAACATTAAATCCCACCGGTTTAATATCAATTAAAAATAATGCATCTTCTCTAAAAGGAATTATAGATAAAATACTAGATTCTATTTTAAAATTATCTGTGACTACTGCAAATGGTCCTAGTGGTAATCCTATAAATGCTGCTGAATTTTCAGCCATAAAAGTCGAACTAGCTACTTTATTACAATAAAATTTAATGGACATAAATGAAAAGATTTAATAAAAATGATGAAGAAATTATTTTTGAAAATGAAACAATTTATAATCATGGACTGATTGAGGTTTTACAGAAAACATTAGAATTCAATAATCAATTATTAAATGTAATTAATGAGAATAAAAAGATTTTAGAGGAAGCAAAGAAAAATGGCAGAACAGAACCCTAATAGCGGAGGAAATTTCGTTCAGCAAAATGATTTATTTGCTTTAGAGGGACCAGTTACTCAATTCATAACAAATGTATATGAATTTTCTGATAATCTTTCTGGAGTAATTCAAGATATTGTATCATTTTTGAATGTTGCTTCGGTTTTTTTAAGAGCATTAAAAAGTCCATTGGAATTTTTACTTCTACCTATATTAGAAAGTTTGGAATCATATATTCTTGATTTAAAAAATATAGGAGCAGGTGTATTAACGGTTTGGCCTTGGGAAGTAGGTAAAAATCCATCATCTATTGATTTTTCCGCACTGTTAAATGGATTTCAAAAATTTCAAGATTATTATTCTTCTAATGAATCAAATAGCACAGTTTTAACTGCAGAAGTACAAGTGCAACAACAATTAGAACAAAATAGTTCAGCATTTGTTGGTGTTAAGAAATTGGTAGATTCTGAAACATTATTGAGTCAATCATCTCCTGATGTGAAGGAAGAAATTTTATCGAACTATCAGAGTTTGAAGAATTTTTTAGATTTAGATTCATCATACTGGGACGAGAATCCTACTATTCAAGAAGGATTGAAGTTAACAAAAAAAATATTGAATGCTAAAGAGCTCACTCCATCTGAGGTAATTAATATTATAGCGCAATCATTTGATGATGTGAATGATCCTCAACGTCCCACTGGTCAAGGTGATTATGTAGCGTTCATTATCATAGCGGCACTTCCTACATTTAGTGGAATAAATCAAGTTATCACACAGTTTAGTAATTTTTTTGGGGGTATTTTTGATAGAGTTACTCCAGATGGTAAAGAAACTGCTAAAAAAATTGCTATGGAAGAAATAATTGATTTAGGTGTTCCAGTTCAACCAAAAAACTCATCAAAAGACGAAGAAAAATATTTTTTTAATCAAGTAAAAACTTTAGATTTACCTGATGGAATTTATAAGGTTGGTAATGATATAATTCCAATGTTTGAAAAAGGTGATCTAATAGTTCAAACTCAGGAATCTTTATTTTCACAATCTTTTTCAGCAGAAGTTGTAAAACATAATGACATTATTGTAAAAGATGGTATAGTTTTAGAAAACAGTGTAACTGTCAGAGATGTAAATGGAGAAATAGTAAAAAAACATTCTAACAAAAAAGATTCTAATCCTGGTATTATTCGCAGAAATTCAAACACTGAAGATGTGACAAAACATCCCATGTTTTTACCCGGAGATTCCGCAAAGGCTGAAAAAACTAGAGAAAAATATAGTTTATTAGCAACAATGGAACCAAATAAATTGGAATTGACAGAGGTTTTTCCTGATATTCCAGAATTAAAAAAAGTGAAAAATGTTGCTAAAAGCGGAGAAGACATTTATAATAGTCCATATCTTTATGATGAAAAATTTATTCAAAAATATGTGGATTTTGCAAAAACATTGTCCGTTGGCAAAACAGTAAATCATCCTTTTCTAAAAACTTCAGAAAACGAATCAACTTTAAGTTCAGATAATAGAATTGATTTAATAGAGCAATCAAAACAATTATTGAATCTTATACCAGGAACCGGTCTTAATTATCATATAAAAGAAATATTGGTGAAGATACAGAAACGGGTATTGTCAAACCTTTAGAGTATAAAGATTTGCAAAGAGAATTATTTAGATTTTCAGAAGTTGAGGACAGTGAGAAAAAAAATGTAGAAGAAAAAATTATTGGAATGAACCAAATTAAATTAAAATTAGGAGTCATGAAAAGTGATGGTACGATATTCGATACATCAGAATCAGCAAAAAAAGGTGTATCTCCTCCTGGAAAAGTTGAATTTTATAATTTTTCTGAAAATTTATCCAATGATAGGAATAATCCTTCCATTAATATGGAAGGTAAAAAAAATGATGAGAAATCAGGCACCCCGCCAAATTGGAAATTTTATAAAATTTCAGAATTTCTACCAATTTATGGCGAAATGATAGATCAAGTTGTAAAAATAATATCATCAGTAAAATCATGGATAAAAACAAAATCTGATTTGATAGATGAGGCAATAAAATTTTTAGAAGATTTTAGTAGGTGGTTAAATGATATTAATAGAGCAATTCTTGAAGCATTGAGATTATTGACTTTAGGATTAAATGCGTCCGGATTATACACACTATCTTTAAGTGGTAATGGTGGACCTGCAGATTTTAAAGCGAAACTGAAAAGAGCAAAATTTTTACAAAAAAAAGCAAATCCTTTTCCAAGTATGCAATTAGAAACTGTCGAAAAAACTGAAACTATAACTAATCCTATTACGGGACTTGAGGAGGTAGTCACTACAAAAGTTTTAAAACCAGAATTAGTCCCTGCAGACAGAGAAAATTCTACTCCCACACCACTATCTGCTAGTGATTTAGATCATCTAAAATATTCTTTGGGAATTGTTTTTTATGCGCAGGGTAATGATTCTGTCGGACTAGATAAATTTCTAACCAATTTCAGTACTGCTGAAACATTTGTAAATGCATTTTTAGGAAATTTTAACGATTCAGACACCATACTGGAAAAAATAAGACCATATGTGTATGATATACAAGTTTTGAATTCTGATGGTGAATATGTGAGTGCTGAAAATGCTGAGATAGATTCAGATTTTAAAATTAGAATAGTTTTTACCAATGATGCTTATAAACTTACTGATGATGAAATAACAGCATTAAATAATTTACAGGGTAGAACTGTTGACACAAAACCAAGTGTGATTACATCGAACTTGCACCTTACGAAAGAAGATGTAGACAACGGATTATCGGAATTCACTTTAACTAAAGATGGTAATCAAATTTTATTAAAAAATCCACCAGCAATTAGCACTAGTGTTGGCGCCAATAATCAAGTTTTTTATAATGTTGATTTTAGTACACTAGAACCTTTATCTGCATCAGAAACAGGTGATAGTTCTTATATATTCACAGCAGTAGCGAATCCATTAATTACTAATGAGAGAATAGAAATAACCGAAAGTAAAACTTTAACTTCTGGATTTAGAATTAAACAAACTAGCATTTTAGATGTGGAAATAAATTATGCCATATAATAGAACAGGAAAAATTTCGCAAGTAAATGATGATGAAACAATATCCGAAGTGGATTTTGATTATTCGGCAGATACGAAAAAATATTCTGATTTGGATTTAGCAAATGGTGTCATATTTGTTCCTATCTCTTCAGATTTCAGTATTCGATTTACTAGAAATATTTTTTCAAATTCTGTTACTGCATCCACAGATGACAATTTGATACGTGGTTCTGTACAACTAACTCATTTAGGATTATCCAGCACTTCTTCAGGTAATAATAATTTTTTAACGTTGACAAATCAGGCAAAACCTTCTTCCATTATAGAATCATCGGTATTAAATGCTTATGAAAATGATATAGTTATGATGAGTACGGTCAGTACAACTAGCGACACGGTTGATATAACTCCAAAAATAAATTTATCTTCCAATACGGTTTATTTTTTAAATTTGTCTCCTGATAATATTAAAGATTATAATGAAAAGGAGATATCTTTTGAAATCGGCAATGGTTTCATGACAGATAATTCTAGAAGTTTTTATTTAAGTGATTATGGTTTATATTCAGGTTTTTCCGTTAATGTCAATGATGATGTATTGACTTTGAATTTTTTAGAACTGCCGAATGATAAAACTGAAAGACAAGTTATATTGGTTAATAGGGTCGATGAAGATGGTAACATCATTTTTGATGACAATGATCAACCAGTTAAAGAGCCAAAAGAAATAGTTGCACAGGTTCCAAATGATGTCAATCTTGAACAATATCGTATAAATTTTTCAACGCAAGATTCTTTTTATTTGTCTAGAAATACAGATACTAAATCAACTTTTAATGTTAATAAACCGTTATTCGGAACTATCGATGATGTTGTGCCTGGTAAAATAACTTTTAATATGGATTATTCCTGTTATTACTTAAACGTTGCTTATGTTGCAAGTGGAAGTAATACAAAAATTACAACTACATCGAATCATAATTTATTGGATGACGATTCTATTTACATATATGATGTTGTTTCTGGAGACATTACATCAGGTAAATATTTTGTAAAAAAAATTGATTCAAAAAATTTTACTGTACCGTTTGATATCTCATCAAAAAGATCAGGAAGATTAAATTTTCACCCGACATTAAGTGAAAATCAGTCGATAGTTAATGTTAAGCAAGTAAACGGTCAAGATAAAGTAACTAAAAAAATAATAAAATCTCAACAAAACATTATAACGTATTCTGATAGGAAAGAAATATTAAATCATAGATTTAATACTGTCATATATGGAAATCCATCATCAAATGGTGTACTATCACCAGCAACAAATGAAATGTCAGGAAGAATAATCAGAGGTAAAACTACTTTAATAAATTATGTTCCATTAAATACCGATGAACAAATTGTAGATGATACTTTTGTAAATAATTCTATCATTGAATTGTTTTCTGATGAAAATAAAAAAATAATAGGACATATAAAAGCAAACACGTTTCCAAGTCATAATGTGCACCCATTCAATACATCAGCACCAAATATTAGTGGTTTTTATCCCACAGAAGGAACATCATCTACTAGTAAAATTAAAATTGTTTCGATAACTAGAGTGGCAGATGTCGGTAGGGTGATTACAAATTTAAAACATACTTTACTTGAAGGTGATCATATCTACATAGAAGGATATTTGCAGACAATTTTTACAGGAATTTTTACGGTATCAACAGTATTGGATGATTTTACATTCGAATTTATCATAACAAAAACCATTAATGAAAATTCTCCTTTTAATAGTAATCAACAACTTAAACTTTTATATTTTAATAGAAATTTAGAGAAAACAGCCAATAATTTATCTGATACCGATAATTATCTTGAGAAATCTAGCATTTTTCAAGTCAGATTTAGTCAATCTATGAACATTTCAACAATATCTGTCGCTAATAGTACACATATTTTAGTTGCAAATGGGTCTATAATAGAATTTAATGATGGTATAACGAAGGAATCTAGTACTATACAAATTTCAAAATCAGGAACTGATTTTTCTGCTGATGCATTGATTGATTTTGATTTAATCAGTTCAAATACAGGAAATGCAGAATTTACTATACATCCTACAAATTTGGATAAATTTTCTACGTATTTTATACGAATTAAAAATCAAATTTCTGATTTAGGAGGAACTAGATTAACTTATGATTATACACTTAGGGAACCTATAACAACTGGAACTAGACCAGGTGATTCTGAAAATATAACAGATGAACCATATGATGTTCCTATCTATGATCTAGACACTACTGCTCCACAAGTTAAAAAAATATATTTTACAGATTCGAATACCAATAGTGAATTATATCAAGTTGTATTAGATAGTTTAAATGTTGATCAAATCACAGATCCTCTTGATTACAAGACAGTTGAAGTTGATTTAAATGACGAGTCATTGATCATAATGTTTGATGAAAGTATTGATAGTTCAACTGTTACGGTAAATACACAAAATACCAGACCTTTTGGAACTGTACAGCTATCATGTGACGATTTCATAACCGTTGTTCAGATGCAAGAACCTCTAATATCAACAACAACAAATCAATCAGACACTTATACTTTCAAACCAGTGGCAAATTTGTCTTCTAATTCCACATATACATTGCGAATATCTTCACGGATTGGTGATACTGCTATAAATAAAAATTTTCTTACTGGAGATAAAAATAGTGACATAAGATCTGTAGTTTTGGATACTGGTCCAAATTTATCTAATTATTTTATAAAAGGTGAAACAATAAGAGGCACAAGAAAATTGTTTGTTAATACTACTTTAAATTTGCCCGATTTAAATTTTAACATATCAGGCCTAGAAAATGGTAAAATATTTTATGGTTTAACATCGGGTGGTAGAGGTAAAGTGTATGATTATCAAACAGAATTGGTAAATGGTATTGAAAAAATAATATCCATAGAATATACTCCTATAGAAACTGGTAGATATATTATTGATTTAAAACCTGGAGAAACCTGTTATTTTGAAGATGATGATAGTTATAGATTTTCTATAAATTTTACAGCAATAACATCATCACCTGAAGGCATAGTAATACGTTATATTCCCGATGAAAAAAGAATTATTTATAGAGAAATAAATCCTCTTTATACTTTTGATAGAGTAAATGATAGAATATATGGTTACCAGAGTAAAGGTATAGGAAGAACTTCCGATCCATCAGACATAGAATTGGCAGGATTTAAAACTACTGACGATACAAATCAAGTGACATATTATGCAACAGATATCAATGAAGATATATTAACAAATTCGTCAAATAACATTATCGATATAAAACCGAATACTAATTTTACATTTAAATTTTCTCAGACAATGAACACTAGCACATTAATATTTAATAATTCTAGTGGACTTGTTAGAAATAATGACAATGTTATAGTATCATATGATTCTAATTTTTCTAATTGTATACCTTTAGAAAATTTTACTAAATCGAATAATGATACTACATTTTCTTTCATACCAGCAATGTATACGAGTAATTATCAACTTTCTCAAAATAGTTCAATTTATGTTAAAGCATCAAACACTACTTTGACTAAAGGGGGGACTATTTCTACTTCTTTGGGGCACACAAACTATTTCAAAGTATCAAATACTAATAGTTTTCAAATTTTACATGTTTATGTGTACACTGGTATAGGTTCTAGAGAAGAGTTATTAGAAATCGATCCAGGACAATATAGTAACACTATTTCAGGTATTTTAACAAGTACATTTATTGAAATAATTTTTAATGAAACAGTTGATCCTGCAACTATTACACTGGGACAAGGTAATTCTGTAGAATTAACAACAGATTCGACTTTTACAAGTAATTTTGTTACTTCAGGAACAATTTCAATTTATGATTTACATAAAAATAGAATAATCATAACACCAACATCTTATTTTTTAAATTTAACAGATTATTATTTGAGAATAAATACTAGTATTGAAAATCCTTATGGTGTGGCATTAAATAAGATGTATACATTTGATAAATTTACAGTAGAATAGGAGATCGATTTGATAGACACTACAGGTTTGGCATTAGGAATTAAAACGGCACTCGACAAAGCATTTATTAGCACAAGTCCAACAACTAGAGAGGAATTAGCAAATGATTTAGCGGTGGTTATTTCAGAATTTGCCGCAAAATTAGAAATTCAATTAACACATCCTATAAATGTGGTTGGAAGTACAACACCGGGAGG
>Ga0208645_1003274_pt1 | contig 12055 bp, 16 predicted proteins | sample VirMetDEL_Sep_01_FD_184519 | JGI IMG/M metagenome (GOLD analysis project Ga0208645, IMG submission 184519) | Aqueous microbial communities from the Delaware River and Bay under freshwater to marine salinity gradient to study organic matter... | ecosystem: Environmental > Aquatic > Marine >...
TGGGCACGTTTCACTTGACACTTTGGGATTACTGTTGCGCTTGTAAAAGCGGTGTTCGCTGTAGTAATCCTCTAAATCCTGGTCAACTTCAAAGCCTGAATCACTGTTGCGCTGGATGTCGCGCTTATAGGCGGCCCATAAAGCGTCGAAGCGCTCTTTGTAGTCGTCAACCACAGCGGCGGTGGTCGTCTTGGCGTTGTGTGCCATGAACTCGTTGAAGTCCTTGGCGGGCTGGTCGGGATATACCGTGTGGCAAATTCCGTTAGGCTTCAGCATTGTATTTGATTTTTTGTTCGAGCTGTTCTGCGATAAAGTGGAGGTGGCCGCGTGCCACTCCAATGGTCCACATAGGACCTTCACACTTGGTCATTTCTTTCTCGTGCTTGAGGAAATCACGGCATACTTTAATGATTTCGTTGTACATAAGTGTGTTGTTCATGGTGTTTGGTTTGATAACACCACAATCTTACGGCATTCTTCCGTACAGATGCCGTACAGACGCCGTAACTTTTTCAACAATCGAACATGGAAAAGGCCCAGCACGTTTGCCAGGCCTCTAAACCAAACATGAAATAATCACCTGAAACTAGCTTTGCTCTTTGAAGCTCGCAAGCAAGGGCAAGATACTAATAAGGCACAACACTACCGCCTCCCACGTCATGCCGTTTTGCACAATGTCGTAGCACGCGGTGGATGCAATCAACCCTCCAACGGTGCGCTTGGCTGACCACCTGCGCAGGTCGCCCTTGGTCTTGAATGCCTCGGTGACGTCGAAGCGTTCCAAGAATTTGAAGAATTCAGTTGTAGGTAAAGATGACATTGCTGGGCTTTTCCCAATCGGTGTCACAATGCACAAAACCTTCGCCTATTCCAATGCGGTCAAAGCCTGCCTCCAGTAGCGCTGTTACGATAATGAAGCGGTCGCGTGATCCGCGGCATGCGATGTCTGCGGCACACCCTTTCATGTGGCTGCTGTTCTGCGTTCCGCCCACCTCGAAGTTGTGAGCTTCAGTTCTATACCCACTCGTGATGACAAACGGAATGGCGGCACGTGAGCGTGCGTCGTCCAACATCTCCAAAAACTCCTCGTCCATGTAGTTGCCACTGCCTGGCTCGTCGGGCGAATCGAATTCAGAGTAATTGAACCACTTCATTCCTTGCGCTTGCTTCGCGCCGTGAGGGCGCGTTCCACGTTGAACCACACCAGGGTTACACCTGCGACAATGGCGAGGCCGTCGCTTACAAGGTTGACGGCGACGCTACCCACGTAGGTGACGTTCAGGGCGTTTAGGATATGGCATTTGATGTCAGACATCTTCTAAGTCGTTAGGAAACCAACCGTTGGCGTTCATGTATTCTTCGTCGCGCACGGTTGACGTGGAAGGAATAATGGCGCCAAAGGGAAAGGCGCTGTTGTGAAGCACGTAGCTGTGCAGCTGGGTGCGTTCCTGCTCTGGCACTTCAGGAAACAACGTCACCAGCTTTTCCAACGTCGCTTGTGGGTGTACTGGGATGACGTACTCGGTGTCGATTTGTAGCGCCACCTGCACGCCGTCGGGATGTTCGACGACGCCGAACACGTCGCAGTCAGCGTACTCGGGCGTTTGAAATCGCTCGGGCAAGGTCACGTTGAACAGCTCACGGCTAATGCGCTGGGCGCGCTCTTTGGCGCTAATCCATGGCAAGGCTTGTATAAGAATCCAGCCGTTCATTAGTAGATAGTATAGTACGTGTTGATGTTAGATTCAATGCCTGTGCGGTTGCTTGATTCGTCCGAACCATACAATATCACTTCTTGGATGGTGCCGTCTAAATATAAACTTACGTTTCCAGCGGCACCAATGGTAACGCCGTCCATTGTGTTCGTGCCTAATGTGCCTGTGTTGTTGCTTCCATTAACGGCAAGCGAACTATTTGCACTATTTACAATTGAGCTAAATAAAGATTGATTGCCAGCGGTATATGGTTGGATAATACCTGCGCCATTATATAACCGCATGTTATTTGTTGATGGCGAAACCAAGCTGTTGCGGTTGGCATTACCATAGCCGTCAATAATGAAGTCATTTATATTAGCAACCTGAGCAACAACAAAGTGCGACACAGGATTGGTAAGCGTGAAGGCTTTTGTGAAGTAATCGTTGCTACCGTCAAACTTAATGGCAGGCAATCCGTTTTCGTTGATGACTGACCCGCTCGACACAATTTGCGGTTGGTTGCCGTTCGTGCCTTGCGTCGCGTTGTTGCCGTTGCCTGACTGGTCGTACCAAGTATGCACGTAACCGTCGGCAGGTCCAGTATGCGACAACAACGCCGTGGTGTCAAGGTCGCCGTTAGAGTCAAAGCCAATGTCGGCAAGCGTGTTGCCTGCGCTCTCGCGCACTCTGATGGCATAGCCCGTGTAATCCTTGTCGAGCTTGCGCAGAGAATACGCCGCGGCGGCGCCTGGGTAACTGTCGAGGATGCCTGTAAATGCGCTTACCTCGTCAAAGCTGATGACAAAAGAGAAGTTGTTTTGCGAGCCACTGAATTTTGAAAGGTACCCGTTGATGGCCGCCCAGCATTCTTTTAGAGTTGGCCCAACACTTGCGTTGGCAGGTGTTGGTTGCAATCCTGCAGGTGAAGTCCACCCGCTGCTTGGTGAATGCGTGGCCAACCCATCGCTCTTCACGTAGATCACGCGTTCGATTGTGGTTCCTGCGCTTGGCGTGTCGCCCTGGTGTTCAACGTATCTGCCCTGACCGTTCAGCACGGTGCTGTAGTATGCCTCTAAGGTTTTGCCTGAACCAATAACAGCGCCCGACGTCCAAGCGTTGAAGATGTCTTCGCATTCAAGATTGTAGCCCACGCTTACGTTGCCAGGCTTGACGCTTGGTTGCGGTGGCGCGTCGTCAAGAAATGGATTGCGCGTTGGGTTGCCCTCGTCGCTGGTGATGTAATCAAAGTTTCGGCCAATGCTTCGCAGCGTGACATCAATGAGACCCTGCCCTGCGTTTAGTTCCCACGTCATGGGCGTGTAGTAGCGCCCTGTGTCGTCGTCGTAAAACCTCACAATGGGCAAGCCATAAGAACCTGACTGCACTGTAATGGTGCCGCGTTCAATAAAGGCGGGTTTGCGATTGAGCGCCAACACCTCTTCAACCAGTAGCTTGTTGATTGGCCGCGCTCGGGCGTCAACCTGGTTCACCCATTCTTCAGACGAACCAAAGACGCCGCTTGACACTTCAACACCAATACGTCCGTGCGCTGATGAAAGGCCACCAATATATGTGGTGCCTAAATCAATCTCACCCTTGCCTGTCGTCGTCTCTGCTATGATGTCAAAATCACTCAACAAACGCAGCTCGTCATCACTTGCCCACGAATTTACTGCAAAGCTCGACCACGTAGCAGTCACCGCGGCATTCAACGTTGAATCGTACACGCCGTCCCGATTATGAATTCGAACCTCTGGCGTAATGCTTAATGCGGTTTTGCTCGTCGTGGGCAATGGGATGTCAACGGTAAACGTCGTGTAACGTTCGCCATCTACGCCTGCGTCGTAAAGGAATTCTTCCGTTTCAATGTGATAGAAGAAATACGCCAGCGTGCTACCGCTTGTCTCGTTGTACATGACTACTGGCGTCATGTCGTTTTGGGCGTTGAGTCCCAGCGTCTCAATGAGCCAGGTGACAACCGCGCCGTTGTTGACGGTCACCAACGTGTTGCTGTAGTATTCAACGTCCGCGCCGTCGTCCCATTGGATAAGCAACCGCAAGACAATGCGCGCCACACGTTCGTTGTTCGTCAATCCTGCAATCGCAGAATTTTCTGTGTACACCTTGCCGCTGAGTCGGATAAACTCAGTATCCGATGCTGTGTCTTGGCCTTCGTACGTTATGCCATTGTCAGATAGCGTTGTGCCGTCATCAAAGTTGAAGGCGCGAATGATGGACGCGCTTTGGTTGGTAGAACGATTGATGCGCACCACCTGTGCTGTTGGGCTGTATCCAATCGTCCAATTAGTCAGCTTCTGGCGCGCGCTCGTTTGATAAGACCACGACCCGCTGATATATGAATCTCCAGTACTGCCGTTGAAGTATAGGTATTTGCCATACACCAACTCGCTTTGCAGGCGAATAGGAATAAACCACCACGCGCCACTATAGGCGTACATACGCCACTGGTAGGTGTTGCACAGCGACTGCAACACCTCGTAGCAATTCACGTATTTAATACCTAGCTCTTCGTACCTGCGCCACACGCTGGTGCCAATGCGGCTTCGTGTGATGCCGCCAAACTGTGTGCCTGGTGGATGCGTGGTGTAAGTGTAATCGTCAATGCTTACGACGTCTTCAGCCCACGCCAGACGAACGTGCGCAGACAACACGCTGTTGAGGTACGACCATGTTGTTGTCTTCTCTTGCAGGTTTTGCAACAGTTGGTAAACCGTTTGATACCCTGTGTATTCCGTCCCTGCGTTGTTGTAGTCAACGTTTTTCAGCAGGCTAATGGCGTCAGAAGCTACGAGCTTCAAATCTCGCAGGGCGCTATCCTCTGTGATGCGGAATTGTTCAATGAGCAAAACGCCACACCAAACCAACGTGCTGTCGCGATCCACGCGCAAAAAGAAATCACCGTCCTCAGAATCTACGAGGTCCGACAACATCGTGTTAAGCGCCGTGAATTCGTCGGGTTGCCAAATGGTAGTAATCGTGCAACGCGAATGCACGATGCCAGGCACAAGGTACTGGTCATCTTCGCTCTCGTATGTCAACACAAAGCCGTCGCCGTCAAGGCTAAACGTTGTCGTTAAATCTGTACCCGCGGCGTTGTGAATGATGCTTATCGTGTAGTCATCACCGTTAAAGCCTTTGCAGGTGCCTTGTGCGTAGAGGTAACTCATGAGTAGCGGTTGCGGTTGCGTGAAGCTCGAACGTTGGATAAGTAGATGTCGTCGCCGCTGATGCGTCCAAACACCTCGACCTTGCTACTGCCGCCCATGATGTCTTGCAACTTGGAAAGTGGCGCGATAACCTCAGGGTCGACGCGAGCGTTAGGGTTGTCACCGACAATGGCGGTGGTGGCGCCGTATGCGAGGCCGCCCTCTGCAAGTGCTGGGATTTGTACGCTGTTGAGCAAAGCCATGCCCGCAGTAATCAATCCTGCCATCACAAACGGGAATGCTGGGCCTGCACCTTTAGATCCGTTCGCCGCGTTGGCAATGATGCGCGCCTTGGCTTCAGCCATAAACGCCAAAATGGTTGCGCGTGCTGCTTCCAACATCGCTTGTTTAAGTGTCTGCGCTTTGCCCACCGCGTTGCCGATGGAGTCCGCCAACACTGCGCCCATGTCTAGGAATGATTGCGACAGTTGTTTGCTCTCAGAACTCATAGCCTCCAAGCCCTTCAACAACTTGCTGGTAAATGACGTTGCCGTGGTGTCGACATCTTCCAAGGCGGCAAGCAAGCCCTGCGTCTCGGTCGTGGTATTCTGCAAACGAAGCAACAACCAGCTAACCTCGCTGTCAAAGATTTTGAATTTTTCAGCGGCCTTCTCTGCAACCTTACCCGTTTCCTCAATGACGGGTTGTGACTCCTCGTTGGCCCGTGACATTTCACGCACGGTCACCACCAAACCCTCAATGCGCTCGTTCAGAAAGTCAACTTGATCTGCATACTTCTGGGTGTTGCCTCGCGCAATTTGCTTGTCAAATTTGTCACCCAAAGCTCCAGCCGCTTGCGCTTGCATCTCTGCACGTCGTGCTGCTTCAACTGCCGCCTTCTCACGTTCAAGCTCACGGATTTGCTCTTTAACGTGGTTGATTTGCGCTTGCTTGTCAAGGCCAACAAGTGTTTGGATAAACTCCTCATTGGCTTTGCTCGCGTCTTGTGTACGCTGACGGAACAAAATGACTGCCGTTGTGAGTGCAGTAATCGCCGCCACGATGGCAAGCGCAGGGTTGGCCAACATAGTAGTGTTGAGAAGCGCCATTGCACCGCGCAAACCTGTGATCCCTGCAATGATTTTGGGCACAATGACAATCATTGGACCGATTGCGCCCACAAGCAATCCAATCTCCAGCATCAACGATTTAGTGTTGGCGCTGGTGGCGGCAAACTTTTGTGACAGTTCTACAATTAGTTCAAGCAGGCTGTTAATGGTAGGCAAGAGCAACTCACCTATAGATGCGCCTGCTAACTTGAGATTGTCCAGCGCCGTGCTAAACTTACCCGCGGCCGTTTCACTCAATCGCTCCATAGCGCCAGCGGCAAACCCTCCCTCTTCAGCAAACGACTTAAGCGTGTCGTTAAACTGTTGTACGCTGACGGCACCTGCGCCCAGCTTGTCGGCGGGCAAACCCGTGGCATCAGCCAACGCCTTGAAAATTGGGATGCCGCGCTCTGCCAGTTGGTTGAGGTTTTCCAACTCTACCTTGCCCTTGGCGTTGACCTTGGCAAAGATGGCGGCAATCTCTTCGATGCTTACACCGCTGGTGGCAGCGATGTCTCCAAGGAATTGCAGTTGGTCGTTAACGTCCGACACCTTCGTGCCCGATGCAATCAACTGCCGTGCGGCGTTGGCTACGTTCTCAATTTGAAACGGCGTCTTGGCCGTAAAGTCGTTCAGTTGCTGCATCATGGCAGCCGCCTCGCTTACACCTCCCGTCAAGCTCACAAACGACGTTTCGAGTTGCTCCAAGTCCGCCGCGCTCTTGACGGCCATAGCAGCCACGCCAGCAAGCGGCAACGTGATGGCCTGCGTCATGCTGGCTCCCAGTTGCGTGATGTTGCTAGTCATGCTACGCATGTTGCGCTGCACCCGACCTAACTGCTTGTTGAGGTCGCGCGTATCCGCGCCAATGCGTACAATCAGATCACCGAGTTTTGCCATTTGCTAGTGCTCTTAAGATAGCCAATCCGTCGCCTTTCGGCTTTTTTGCTTTTGTTTCTTTTTCCCAAGGAAAGATTGCAAGGTCTTGCGTGGTGAGCTTGCTGCCCTTCTTGGTATGTACATTCAACAACAACGCCGTCTGCCATCGTACTCGCTCCCAGGCACCGCGTTCGCAGTACTCCTGAAACTCATAACGACCGCGTACGGCGTTGCCAAATTCTCTGAAGGTCAGATCATAGAGTCGTTCGGGAGCTAGGCCTAACATGCCCAGTCCCAAACGCTCTATTTCGTCCCATTCAAGTGCGCGCTGCTGTCCTCCGTCACCTCCGTTTTTTTTTGCTCACCTCCGCCCATAGCCTCCTGGACTACAAGCATCAATGACGGAAGGTCCGTGACATCAATCATGCCCAAGAATTCGTCAACGTCCATCTTAAACTGCATGCCTTGCTTTAAGCAACCCTCCTGCACAAAGTAGTACAGCAGCTCAGGCATCTTGGTAACGTCTTCGGCGTCGATGCCCGTCACCTTGCATCCTGTTGCTTTCTCAAAGTTCTTCCAGGCGCGCATGCTTGCACGCACGGGAAACGTTTTGCCTTCTAGCGTAATGGTCATGCAGCTAATTTAAATCACGCAGGAATAGCCTCGCGGACGATGGTATCGTGAACTTCGATGGTGCAGGTATAAGTACCGTTGTCTTCCGTACCGCCTGACAGCTCCAAGCTCGTGATGTAGCCTGACACGTCAAAGCGCTCGTCGCCTGCGTTCTCTGTCCCGTCGGGTGCGTGAGTGAACAGCAAAAACACTTTCGTGTCTGCCAGCTGGTAGCCAATCAACTCGTTGTAGCCGTTGGTAGCATCAGAAGCGTACAATGCCGTGAAGTTGACCGTGGCGCTCTTGAGGCCAGGCAACATGGCGCGGTAGCCGTTGTTGCTCTTGGTCGTCGTATCGCGCAGGTCAGACGTGACGCTGATGCTACAATCGGTGAGGTTGTCAATCAAAACTTCGCTGTCGTCGGTAGTAGACAGGAAGACGCGGAGGTCTGAACCATTAATGATTCCTGTAGTCTCTGCCATGGTTAGTCTTTGTTAGAGGGTTTGATGCGGTCTGCAATGATGAGGTTGATCAAGGTGTCGATGTATCCAAACACCTTGTTGTCGGAGGTCGTAGGAGTCAAGTTGACAATGACCTTCACGAGGGCGAGACAGGCGAGCGTCAACTCTGCCCAGTTCTCAAGGATGAAATCTGTAATGCTCATAAGCGTTTTATGCGGATGGTGTAATCTTGAACTGCTGCGTAATATTGGCGGTCGGTGCTGACTTCTGTTGTCTCATTGGTGTACTGGATGCTTTGCACCACGACGGTGCCCTCACCCACTGCGACGCTGACGTTGGCACGATCGAGTGCAGCTCGCACCTTGTCGGCCAAGTCGTTGGCTTCGCCGTAGGAACGTGAGACGCTGATAACCTCGATGTTGGCTTCGTCGATTGGTGTGTTGTGCTTGGTGTCCACTGGGCTATTTCCCAAGATGGTATAGACCAAGTAGGGCGGCACAGCGCCCTCCGCAGCAATCTCTGGATAGATGCGGCTTGACACCAACGTCTGCACGGGTGTGTCGTCTACAAGCAACTGTCGTATGGCAAGTCCTACCTTCATCTCATATAACGTTCGTATTGAACTCGAAGCAAGCTGTTGCGTAGCGTGGCCATGCGTTGCATTGTAGCCTGGCGCGACCACTTAAAAACGCCCGTGTTGTCGGTCTGTAGTTTCATTCCCAACTGGTCGCCGCCCTCCACGATATGCGCAAACCAACCGTCGTTTTTTTTGGCCACCTTGCGACGACCTAACCAGTTGGTACGTGGGCCTGCAATAACCTTTGCTTCGTCCTTGCTGGGCACCCAGCTACCAATCGAGCGCTTGAGCTGACCCTTACGGACAATCTCTCTCACATTGCCTGGCGACCTCTTTCTACCAAAGCCGCCGCCCGTCTTTTCGTAAACCTTGATGTCTTGATCAAAGTCCTCGATTTGTTGCTTTAGGACGTCGACGTAGATCTGTACGACCTTCTTGTTGATGGCGACAATGTTGTTGTAGTCGCGCTCGCTCCAATAAGCCAACTGCTGGAGTTTTGCCTCTACAACCTTGAGGCCGATGATTGTGGTTTCGTGGCCGCCCGATTCTCTGTTGATTCGGCTCTTGCCACTCTTCCACCCACTCCCTGGCATCTTGGCCAGGTATTCGCGCATTCTTACACCCATTACTCGCTTACTACTTTCTGTGTAACAAAGTGAAGCTCCGCATTGCGGCCCACCTCCTGAATGGCGAGAATCTCGTACGTGTCGCCGCTGTAACGGATGGTGTACTTGGGCGTAATGGCGCGCGTAGTCGATGAGCTACGCACACGCCACGTCACGCGGTTGATGCTGGTCTCTTGCTCCATCATGACGGAGCTAGACGCGCTCTTGTTGTCGAGCGCCGCCCACACAGTAGCATACAGCGTCGCGCTCCCGCTCTCGGCGCCGTAGTTGTCGCGCGTAGTGCTGGGAGCGTAGAAGCTGATGCGTCTGTCAAGAAACCCGATGTTCATTGCCGATGGTCGATAATGCGTTCAGTGTTCAGCAATGACTCCACCGCCATGGGAATGGTTGCCGTGATGGTGCCCGTCACGACGGCGCGGCGGTTTTCATACCAGTGCGCCACGAGCATGCGTACGGCGTGCTTGACATTGGCGCTGGCAGTTTCTCCCACCGTGGCCATAACGCGCACGGGCTGGGCGTTGTAATCCTCGAGGTCGGGCACGTCGCGGAAGTAAATCATGAACTCGCCAACGCGCCCTGGATCGTAGTAATATTTGCTCGTGTCGAGCGTCTGTTGTGTGCCCGTTGTGTCGTCGTAGTACACCGTGTCGATGCTACGCACAGGGCCAAAGGCCAAGGCGGCAGGACGCCAACGTGAAAGGTAAAACGTTGCGCTGCCGTCAGTGGCGAAATGCTTGTTGGTATAGTCGCTCACGTGCGCCACCGCCGTGTCCAACAACGCGGCGATGGTCGTGTCTTCGTCGCTGTGGTCGACGCGAAGAAACTCCTTCATATCAGCAAGAGACACCACTGTGATGCCTGAGACGTATGCGGGACGTGCAACTTTCATGAGCGAGAGAAAAAATGGAAGCCCAGCCCGATTGCCAGGCTTCCAAGTTTAATTGTTGTTACGCGGCGTCAATGATAGAAGCCAAAGCTCCTGCCTGGCGCACGGCCTTGTCGTAAAACTTGTTGACGTGCAATGCAATCTGCGCGGTGCCTGCGTTGCTGTATGGGTCAACGAGCAGGTCGATACCGCCAAAGAATGCGAGAATCATACCAGCGCTGAAGTCACCAAACAACAAGCGGCCTTCGCCTGTCGTAGCGGCATTCTCCAAGTATGGCGTAGCATACGCTGGGAATCCGTCAAACTGGTTGTTTTCCCACATGGCGCTCACGGAAGCCACCGTGGCCAAGTCGCGGGACACTTCCCAGCCTTTGGGAGACATGACCCACACACACTTGCTGAAATCACCACCAGCGGCCAACACGTTTTGCTCCATGGCGAAAATGTTCGCGGGTGCCAACGCCGTGTCCGTAGCTCCACCGTCATCGCCAGTGTCAATCTTGTAACCAGCGCCTGCGGCGGCGGCGTCAAAGAAGTCTTTGTCCACGTAGGCGTTCATGGCGGCGGCCAATTCACGGCTAATCATGGCATCGACTTGTGCGCCTCCTTGCAAGATGAGTTGCTTAGAGTACAAGGTCTTGGCAGACACGCGCTCGGGAGTGAGCGTTACCTCGTCAAGCAACAAGCCTGAGTTGGCGTTTGCGTCAGCTTCGCCTTCAGCGGTACCGCTTGCCTTGGTTGCAACACGTGGGAACTTGAGGTTGCCCGTAGCGTTGTTGATGACCGTCGTACCAATGCGCTCTGCCAGGGTTGGAGCACGCAGGGCGTCGATGACACCAGGAACGGTTGTAGGAACAGAACCTGAGCCTGAGCCAGTAGTAGCAGAGTGCTCGTCAGCATCACCCAAAGCACGCAGCAAAGCGTTGCCTGGAATACCAATCTGACCGCTCATCTGCAAGCCGCGTGACTGGAACTCGCGCTGGGCTTCCTGTGCCCATTCGGCTTCTGCGCCTTCGAGTGCCTTGCCAAAGGATGCAGCTTGCACAGCACGGGCGAGGCTGAAGGAACGGTTGATTTTGTTGATTTCCTTCGACTCAGTGTAAGACGAGCCGCCCATTTGTGCTTGGCGTGCGATCATGTCTTCGTGAGCTTGACGACGGGCAATCTTGCCGTCGAGGCGTTCCACCTCGCGCTTGCAGAGGTCAGCCTCTTCTTGTTCGTTGTTGGTCCAGTCGCGGTTTTCAGTTTCAGCGACGTTCACCAACTCTTCGAAGCGGTCGGCGTGCTTGGCACGCACCGCCTTCATCTCGTTGAGATTCATTGTTGAGGGTTGTGAATTGTGAATTTCTGTATCTTGTTCAGGTGCAGAAACTTCTGCTACCTGTTCGGGTTCAGGCTGCAAATCACGGGCCTGCACCGTGGCGGCGCTGTATGCTGGATAGGTCACGGGTGACACGTCCAACAACTGCCGCACCTTGTCAACGCTACGCACTGTGCGCTCCTCATTCCATGACTGCTTGTCAATGGTAAAGGCAAACGAGGACTGTGAAATGTCGCCACGCTTTACGCTTTCGTAAAAGTCCTTGGCGTACTGTTGCTTTCCAAGCTCCACGCGGTACTTGAGTCCGCGCTCGTCTTGTTCGAGCTTCAGCGTGCCGTTAGTAGTACGACCCAACACCAAGTTGGGATCGTGGTTGATGAGGGCACGGACGTCGTTGTCCATCACGTCGTCGAAGGCGCCAGGCTTGATGACTTCGCGAAAGGCGCCAAGGTCGGTCTCGCTGTTAAATACAGCGGCGTAACCTTCCAACACCATTTCGTCGCCGTCGGCCTCGCGCACCTCGATGGTGCCCATGGTCCGCTTTTCAGCGTCTTTATACTGTTCCTTGATTTCCATCTGTCGATACTTTATCGGAGTAATCGCCCAGGCGGTCCAAGGCGATTTGGTTTATCTGTACGGTGTGCGTATCGCCACCTTCCACAGGGTTCATCTGCTCCTTGGCTCGCACCTCGTTGATGCTCATCACGCCGCTTTGCAACA
>Ga0208645_1003275_pt1 | contig 12048 bp, 22 predicted proteins | sample VirMetDEL_Sep_01_FD_184519 | JGI IMG/M metagenome (GOLD analysis project Ga0208645, IMG submission 184519) | Aqueous microbial communities from the Delaware River and Bay under freshwater to marine salinity gradient to study organic matter... | ecosystem: Environmental > Aquatic > Marine >...
AGTACACGATTCAGAAAGCCTGATCAGATTATACAACCTTGGCAGTTTGGTGATGAGGCACAGAAGTCTACGTGCCTATGGCTAAAGAACTTACCACTGCTTGAGCATACAGATGTAGTAGGTAAGGGTGAGTTCATGGAGTGGACAACAAGTGATGGCAAGAAGAAACGCCAACCAAAGTGGTATGCTGATGCATTGAAAAAGAATCCAAAGGAGAGAGAGAAGATACGTAACACAACATTTCCAGGGATAGCCAAGGCTATTGCTGAGCAGTATAGTAATTATTTATTGAAAGAATGTACAGAGCAACAGTTCAACTAATACTAGAAGACGATACAATCATACAAGGTAGCGCAGTTATTCAGACTAACAGCACAAACTTGTACGGGGACTTGGTCGACTACTTCATAGATGAAGAATGGATAGACGGCAGAAAGATTGTAGACTTCAATTTGAAAAGCACCCAATGGTATGATGATTATGGTAGAGGATACCTAATCGTACCACCACGAACATACAAAGAAGATAAAGCAATACACGGGGACGATTGGTTCCCATTCATCAGAGTAAAAGAATTTAAGAAATGAAAACACCACTACAAGAAATACTAAACCTTGAAGCAGACTTGACACAAATGTTTGATTCAGACGAAAGAGTAGCGATGGCTTTGCTGGAGCACATTAGAGCAAACAGAAAACAATTGCTTGAGAAAGAGAAGGAAGAAATAAAACAAACAGCAGTAGATTACATATTGGAATACTGCTCACGAGAAAATTGGAGTATCCCAGTTGAGGTGAAACGATATGCCAAAGCAATGGAGAAGGAGCAGATGATCGAATTTGCATATGATTATATAAAATCTGGTTCTATTTATTGCCTATGGAATGTGGATAGTGCTCCAGAATTAGATATTCATAAAAACCCAAGACAATACTACAACATAAAATACGGAGGTAACAAATGAAAACATTAATTATTAAAGAACTAGAACAATGAGTGGAGGAACATTTGACTACAAGCAGTACGCAATCATAGAGATCATTGAGAAGCTTGAACAAGTATTGGAAGAGCAAGATGATTCAGAAAATGTACAGATGATTATTAGAGAAGCTATCCACGCCTTAAAGAGAGCTCACATCTTTGCTCAGCGTATTGATTGGTATCTTGCAGCAGATTATGAAGCAGAATCTTTATATAAAAGACTTGCTGAAGACTTAGCAGAATTAGAAAACCTTTAACACCAAAGAGAAATGAAAACACCAATGCAAGAGTTGATTGAGATAATCAAGAAGCGTCAAGAAGATGATGAGGCAATGCCTTTTATGTACAACGATAAGATAATTAAGTTGGCAGAATCAATACTTGAGAAAGAGAAAGAAATAAAACAAATGACTAAACAAAGATTTATTGATACTTATTTTAAAAAATACAAATGGTATCGCAGATTAGTTGGAGGGACTTGGTATAAACACCAATTCACAAGAGATGCCCAAGAACTTTGTATAAGTTTTGTTGGAACTTGGTGGGCAAGATACAACCAAATTAATAGATACTCAAAGGTTATTAAAATCGAAACATACGGAGGTAACAAATGAAACAAACAGCAGTAGAATGGTTGGTAGAACAAATCATTAAAGAAAAAGGATTGGTTGATTTAGATATACAAGCAGCAAAAGAAATGGAGAAGGAGCAGATGAGATTAGCGGATAAAAATGGTCAAGATAGAAACCAATATAAGCACGATTGTAAATATGGTGGCGTTGAATACTGGGATAATGAACCTAAACCATTTGAAGAATACTACAACGAAACATACGGAGGTAACAAATGAAAGAATTAATAAAAAACTACATAAGCGTAAGGTTTATGGAAGATGAATACGGAAGCATATCTCGTATTGAACACAACAAAGAACAATTTGCTGCACATCTTGAAAATGCTATAGTAATAGTTCTTAGAGATTTAATTGATAAGAATAGTTTTACAACCTCAAAGGGTGAACTTGTTATTGACGTACAAGATGTTGAATTAATTATTAAAGAACTAGAATAAGGGTAAAAATGCTGATTTATTGTAACAAAATAAGGGTAAAATAACACAAAGAGAAATGAACAACTTAATAAATAAACCATTTAGAATTACACTTGAGCATCACGACACCAAGGTAACCATCGAAAAGCCTTACAGCGATATAAATGAAGACGAACTTTACGAGATATTGCGATCACTATGCCTTGCCGCAGGATGGTCTGAAGGTACAATAAAAAAGATGTTTGGAGAATGAAAATGTCCAGTAAATTAACTAAAAAACTGGACAAATATTTGAAGAATTGTGACAACACACGGAGGTAACAAATGAAAATATCAGTGCAGATAATTAATTACCACTTTTTCGGGGTAATTGGCATATGTAATTACATATAATGTGTTATAAAATGCACAAATTATATGTTTTCGCACCTTTAAATAAACAAAATGAAATATAAAACTAAAGAATTTGACGATCAAGTACACGTCATGGTAAGAAGACTAACAGGCAATGTTACACTAGGGCATCTAAACAATGTCAATAGAATTCTAAACAACAGAACAAGATCACACCAATGTGGGCACACATCCGAGAGATGTGGATGTCTGTCTAGAGAGATATGGAGGGTATCTGAATTCAATGAGAACTTCATAGAAGTACAGGTAATTTATCAGTATAATGTTTAGGATATGTAGGTAATTATTATTAAATTTGTACATAACTTCAGATGATTGATAAGCAAGAGACAGTAGATATTTTGAAGAGGTACTTACGATACTTAAGAGGCTACTCCAAAGACAACAAACCATCTCCAGTGCTAATAGCAAAGGCAATAGATAAAGCAATTAAATACTTAGAAAATGAATAGAGATAGGATACTTGAAGATATATTGATAGAGAAGGCTATCATACCTACTAATCGTAGAGGAGTTCAGCTACTTCAAAGATGTCTAGATGGTAATAAGATAAGAAAGGTTGAACTACAATCAACAAAGATATTAGAAGCACCTAAAGATTTTAAGAAAAGAACCAATATAAAGTTAAAGGATGATTGCTTAGAGGTAATAAGATATCCAGGTGGTTTCTTTATTCAGATACTTTCAGATGGTAACTTCCTATTCGAGGTATTTGATAATCAGGAATCAGATGAGATGCACACTAAAATAAAATCAAGATCACTTAAAGATGTAGAGTCTTATATGTGGCGAGAAAAAGCAGAACAATATTTTAATTAAATGAAACAAGAACTATTTAACCAGTACGTAGATTGGGTATCTGACATTTGCAGAGTACCCAAGAAACAAATCTTCAGTAGAAGAAGAACACAGAATGTAGTAGAGGCTAGACATCTACTGTTTTACTTATGCCATGAACGTGGTATACCATTAGTATCCATCAGGAACTACATGGTAGATGCAGGACTAGACATCCATCACCCATCAATACTACATGGCATTAGAAAGATAAAGTCAAAGGTTCAGCAAGATGAAGACTATGCTGTACTAGCAGACAGAATACAAAAGGGAGTAACAATTTAATTTAATCTATATGGCAAACACCAAATCAACATTCGCAACGCTACAAGAGGTAGCAATCAAATCAAAAGTTGAACGAAAGGGCAACTTAGACTACATCTCATGGGCTAACGCCTGGGCTATGCTCAAGGAAAGATTCCCAGATGCACAACGTACTGTGTACGAGCACGAACACACAGGTCTTAATTACTTCAGCGATGGCAACACTGCATACGTCAAGGTTGGTATCACAGTAAAAGGTCTTGAGCACATTGACTACTTACCTGTGATGGACTTCAAGAATAAAGCAGTAAGCATCGAAAACATGACGTGCACTGATGTCAACAAAGCGATACAGAGATCAACTGCAAAAGCAATTGCTATGCATGGTCTAGGTATTCAGATGTGGACAGGTGAAGACTTACCTGAAGAGAAGCCTGAACTACAAACTTTGAAGGTAGGTTCAGAGCAATGGAATACAGTTGCAAATTGGGCTAACGAAAACAAAGAACTAGGACTTGATGCTATCGTAGAGAAGATTGGTCAGAAGTTTAAGGTAACAACACAGATTAAGAACGAGATAAAGAAAGTATTGTAGTATGGAGTATAAAGAACTGATAGACGCACTATCTGATGATCAAGAATACTACAATGGAATTGGTAAACAATACCTATCTAGTTCTGACATCGGAACATTACTTCGCAATCCAAGGCTATTTGGAGTGCCTAGGAAGGACGATAAGTCATTGAGTGAGGGTAGACTATTCCACACCATGATTCTTGAGCCTGAGAAGGAAATAAACATACCTATATGCGATTCTGCAAGTAGGAATACGAAAGCCTATAAAGAATTCATTGCTGATAAGGGTGTAGAATTCTGCTTATTGAAGAAAGAATATGACAAGGTTGTATCGTGGGTAGACACCATCAAGAGCAACTTTGATTTCTACAGAATGATATACGCTGAAGGCAATAGATTTGAGGTACCAGAAGTTACAGACTTCAAGGATACCATGTGGAAAGGTAAAGCAGATATCGTTGGAGAAACAATGCTATACGATCTCAAGACAACAGCAGATATCAACAAGTTTAAGTACTCAGCTAGTGCCTATAACTATGATTCTCAATGCTTTATATATCAGAAGTTGTTCAACAAACCATTAAAGTTCCTGGTTATTGATAAAGAAAGCCTACAACTTGGTATATTTGAACCATCAGATGACTTCCTAAGAAGAGGAGAGGAGAAAGTAGATAAGGCTATTGAAATATTCAATAAGTTCTTTTCCGGCAAAAGGACAGAAGACATCAGAGATTATTACATAGAAGAAACACTTTAATTAAATCATAATGACAAACGAAAAAATTTTCGCAGACGGATTCTCTTTCAAGAGAAATGAGAACGCACCAGAATTTGTAGTCGGAAGACTATCAATGAAACTAGATGATGCCATCGCATTTATGCGTGAGCATGAGAAGAACGGATGGGTAAACATATCCATCAAGTACGGCAGAAGTGGTAACCCATACTGTGAGTTAGATACTTACGAGCCGAAAAAGAAAGAAGGTAATGCTCCTGAAATCAAGGAGGATAAACCAAAAGATGATTTGCCTTTCTAGCAAATTTTGTTTGACATACACTAAGGGGAGCTTAGCTCCCCTTTTTTATCCAGTACCCCATGTTAAAAATGTAAAAATTTGACCCTGCCCTATTCTCTATATATATTTTTATATTATTATTATTTTTTTTTAATCCCATTTCGATTCTTTTTTTAACATAATTAACATAACTATTGATTATCAAGAACTTAGCAATCGATTTTCAACATGAGTTCAACATAAAGTCTACATAAGTCAACATATATGGACACCAAAGTAACAATATTCAAGAACATACGGGAGACTTCTACTCCATTCTACCGTGATGTAGCCTCTATCCTTGATAGGATACGCAATGGATCAAGCAAAGACTTGGTCAAGGAGATAAGAAAAGAAACCAAAGACAAGTCAGTTAGGAATGAACTGAAGAAAGAACTACCAGCTATATGCTTTTCGGGTCAGTTCACAAAGAGAACAGACAATGCATTAGTCGAGCACTCAGGTTTGATATGCCTTGACTTTGATGGATACGAGAAGCAGAAGATACTACTAAGCGATAAGGAGAACCTATCTAAGAACAAGTACGTGTACTCTGTATTCATATCGCCATCAGGTAATGGTCTTAAGGTTCTAGTCAAGATACCTCAGGATCCTGATAACCATCAGAACTATTTCAATAGTCTTGAGAAGCATATGAACTCTAAGTACTTTGATAAGACATCAAAGAATGTATCGAGGGTATGCTATGAGTCATACGATCCACTGATATACGTCAATGAGAATTCATCTGTATGGACAGAAGTTGAGGAGCCTGAGTATGTAGAGATAAAGAAACACGTTGATTCACCAACGATTCCAATTACAGATGAGAACAAGATAGTTGATATACTCATCAAATGGTGGGAGAAGAAATACCCAATGGATGAGGGGCAACGAAATCAAAACACATACATATTGGCTATGGCATTTAATGACTTCGGTGTAAACAAAAGTCTAGCCGCATATGTACTAAACAGGTTCGAGTCTAAAGACTTTCCACTATCAGAGATACAACGCACAATAGATTCAGCATACTCAAACACTCAAAACTTCGGAACGAAATACTACGAAGACGAAGAGAGGGTAAATCAAATCAAAGCCAAACTGAGGAGGGGTGTGCCAAAAAAGGAGATTCGCATCCAACTGCAAGACTCCAACTTGGATAGCGATATAATTGATTCGGTTCTTAACAAGGTTGAGGAGGAGAGTTCAAAGCATATCTTCTGGAGTAAGAACGATAAAGGAGTCATTAAGATAATTCATATTTTCTTCAAGCAGTTTCTTGAAGACTTTGGATTCTATAAGTACTGTCCTGAAGGTGGTAAGAACTACGTGTTTGTCCAGGTAACTAACAACTTGATTGACCATACATCAGAGAAAGAGATAAAAGACTTTGTGCTTGACTACTTGCTTGAGCTTGATGATGTATCTGTATACAACTACTTCGCAGACAATACGAGATTCTTCAAGGAGGAGTTCTTATCTATGTTGTCAACGATTGATATATACTTCATTGACGATACCAAAGATGCAGCATACTTATACTATAGGAACTGTGCAGTTAAGATAACAAAGAAAAGTATTGAGCCTATTGATTATCTTGACCTTGGTGGTTACGTATGGAAAGACCATGTAATCGATCGTAACTTCAGTATATGCGAGGTTACAGACAGGTGTGACTATCGTAAGTTCATATCCAACATATGTAGTGGAGATGAGCAGAGAATAAAAGCAATGGAGAGTACGATAGGTTTTATGCTTCATGGATACAAGAATCTATCTTACTGCCCAGCGGTTATACTTAATGATGAGGTCATCAGTGATAATCCTGAAGGTGGTACAGGTAAGGGACTATTCATGAATGGTCTATCTCAAATGAAGAAAGTAGTAACCATCGATGGTAAGTCATTCACGTTTGAACGATCGTTTGCATATCAGTTAGTATCAGCAGACACTCAGATACTTGTATTCGATGACGTGAAGAAACACTTTGACTTTGAGCGATTGTTCTCTGTAGTTACAGAAGGATTGACACTTGAGAAGAAAAACAAAGATGCTATCAAGATACCATTCAGTAAGTCACCTAAGATTGCCATAACAACTAACTATGCTATCAAGGGATCTGGTAATTCATTCGCACGTAGGAAGTGGGAACTTGAGTTACACCAACACTACAATAAAAAGTTCACTCCTCTTGATGAGTTTGGTAAACTTATGTTCGGTGATTGGAATGATGAGGATTGGTGTGAGTTTGATAACTACATGGTTAACTGCTTGGTTAACTACTTGAATACAGGTCTTGTTAAGAGTAAGTTCGTTAACTTGAATATACGTCAGCTATCAGCTGAGACTTGCCATGACTTTATTGAGTGGTGCGGATTGATTGACAAGGAAGACAATAAGATGCTTGAGCCTGACAAGAGATTATACTTGAGCGACTTATACTACGACTTCACTGAAAACTATCCTGACTATGGACCAAGGTCAAAGATGACCGTATCACGTCAGAAGTTTTCTAAGTGGCTACAATCTTATGCATTGTTCAAAGAGAATACTCAACCTGAGATGAACAGAGATATGAGAGGTAAGTGGATCATCATCAAGTCAAAGAAGAATAACCCAGAGTTGAATGATGGATTCTGATATTATCAAGAAGATACCTGGCTACTCCGATAGAGATATGTACCATTGGTGCAGATTACTTGAGAATGTAGTAGATAAGAAAGAAGTAAAGAAAGTAAAGGTAGGAAATAAGTACGAGGAGAAGTTCGTACTGAAGTTCAATACTGATTTAGAAACCAAAGAACGAATACACAACAGTGTAAAATATTATCGAAGCAGAATGGAAGATTACAAAGTAGAGTTCAGGGATTATCAAAAGAACATCATAGACAGAGGTACGGAGGTGATAATGAAGTATCGCTTCTTGTACCTCGCTATGGAGGTAAGAACTGGAAAAACATTAACAAGCCTAGGCATATGCGATAGGCTAAAACCAGAGAGGGTACTGTTCGTAACCAAGAAGAAAGCCATATCAAGCATTGAAGATGACTATGATTTGCTTAACCCTAGTTACGACATGGAGACAATCAACTATGAGAGTTTGCACAAGATAAACCATAGCAAGTTTGACATCATCATACTAGACGAGGCTCACACTCTTGGTGCATATCCTAAGCCAAGCAAGAGGGCGCAGCAAGTAAAAGACTTGATATACTCTACAAAAGCTCGTGTGATATTGCTGTCAGGTACGCCAACTCCAGAGTCATACTCTCAGATGTACCACCAGGTGTATGGGATACCTAACAATCCGTTCAATCATTACAAATCATTCTATCGTTTCGCTGATAAATACGTAGACGTGAAACAGAAGAAGATAAATAGTTTAATGATGAACGATTACGACAGAGGGAAGGAATCAATCATTGAGATGATGAAGCCATACACGATATCATACTCTCAAAAAGAAGCAGGGTTTGCTACAGAGATTGAGGAAGAGATATTAACAATTCCATTACCGAAGAATATATTGGACATAACCAGGAGATTGAAGCGTGATCTTGTAGTGCAAGGAAAGGATGAAGTTATACTTGGAGATACACCTACGAAGCTGATGCAGAAGGTACATCAACTATGCTCAGGAACAATTAAGTTCGAGTCCGGCAAGTCTATGGTGTTGAGCACATACAAAGCTGAGTACATCAAGGATAGGTTCAAGGGTAAGCGAATAGGTATCTTCTATAAGTTCAAAGAAGAGCTGAACGCACTTAAGCAAGTATTCAGTAAGGATGAATTGACTACAGATTTGAGTGTCTTTAAAGAGACTGATTGTCAGGTCATAGCCTTACAGATTGTTAGTGGGCGTGAGGGCATATCCTTACGAGATGCAGACTATCTAGTGTATTACAACATTGACTTTAGTGCTACAAGTTATTGGCAATCAAGAGACAGAATGACAACGAAAGAAAGGACGTTTAATAAAGTCTATTGGATATTCTCAAAAGAGGGTATTGAACAAGAAATATACAAAACGGTAATCAAAAAGAAAGACTATACTACTAATCACTTTAAAAAAGACTTGCTATCTTTGGTATAACACCAAAAGAATCGACACACTTCTACCCTGTCGATAAAGCAAAATGAAAACCAATGTACACGTATTACGCAACAACTTTAACCCGAAAAAAGTATTACTCATATCCGACGCACACTGGGATAACCCAAAGTGCGACCGTGAGTTACTTAAGAGTCATCTTGACCAAGCCAAAGAAATCGGAGCAGACATTCTGCTTAACGGGGACACATTCTGTTTGATGCAGGGAGCCTATGATCCTCGTAAGAACAAGTCAGACATTAGGCCAGAACACAATAAAGCAAACTATCTTGACGCTGTTGTAAACGATGCTGTTGAATGGTTCTCTCCATATGCTCACCTAATTAAAGTGGTAGGATATGGTAACCATGAGACCAACATTTTAAAGCGACAAGAAACAGATGTAATTGAAAGATTTGTATATGGACTTAACTCAATCAATGACACCAATGTAGAAGTTGGAGGTTATGGTGGTTGGATAGTTTACAACTTCGCTCGTGAGCCTAGCAAACAAACTGTTAATTTTAACATTAAGTATTTTCATGGGTCTGGAGGTGGTGGACCAGTGACGAAGGGAACCATTCAGTTCAATAGAATGCAGACATTTGTAGAAGGTGCTGATATGATATGGATGGGACACGTTCACGAGGATCATGAGTTGACGTACACAGTGGAAAGGCTAACACAAAAAAACAAGATAAGACTTAAAGATATTCTCATGATTAGAACTGCCACATATAAAGAAGAATACAATGAAGGGAAATATGGATGGCATGTTGAGAGAGGTGCTCCTCCAAAGCCTTTAGGTGGACGATGGTTAGAAATGCATCCACAAAGAGTTATCAAGGACGGCAAAGAAGAAATTAAAGTAAACGCTTTTACATATAAAATAAAATGACAGAAGAAGATTTAGTGAATAAGCCATCTCACTACCAGGGTGAGATAGAGTGCATTGAATGCATCAAAGCATCAATGAGCAAAGAACAGTTCATTGGGTACTTAAAGGGGAATATAATAAAATACACATGGCGGTTTGACCGCAAGAATAAGTCAGAAGATGTAAGTAAAGCTCAAGTCTATATGAAGTGGCTTGGAGAGGAACTACAAAAAAAAGACAAATAAATTCATATATTCGTAAATAAATCAAATGCAATACTATTATGAAAATCACACTAAATTTAGACAACCACTTCGGTTTTATGGTCAGTTGGGGAAGGACACTACTTGAAGATGAGTACTTCTGTATAGAGCTCCCGTTCATGACAATAATGCTATTAGCGAATAGCAAAGCAGCTTAAAACTAGAGGGTGTCAGATTGAGTATGGCTGAACAACAAATACAAACAAAAAGGATAAAGCAATTAGAGTCCGAAGGGTACTACGTGATTAAGTTAATCAAGACAAATAAGAACGGGATACCAGACCTAATAGCTATACCAAAAGACAGTAACGTATTGTTTAGCGAAATAAAAACACCCTCAGGTAAGCTGTCAAAGCTTCAAGAATACAGGATATCAGAATTGGAAAAACACGGTTTGAAGACAGAGGTTTACAGAGGGGAAGATTTACCCCCCAATGAAGAAAGATAAACTAAAAGAAATATATCGAGCAGATAGGATAGCGTTCACAATTGATGAATGCAATGAATACCTGACTTCAATGTATGAGCACCTCGTTGATCGTGATTTTAAAGAAGCAAGGAAGAGTTCTGAAAAGCTAATCAAAGAATTAAAAATCATAATCAAATCAATGAAAGATGACGATTTCTAGTAAAGAGTCAAAAGCAATAGACACATTCGTTAAAGTATTCAAAGGCTCTCATGCTAGAGTCAATCAAAGCTCACCGCAATATAAAATATTGGACAGTGACAAAACACCTATAGCCTACGCTCATGTAGCCGTATGCAATAAGGTAATATCAAATGCATATCCGCTAATGATTACCGCTAATGATATATCTAGTGTTGTTAGCAAAAGACTGAACCCAATTATAATATGGGCGTGTGATGATGGCATCATCTACGGAAAGATTAAAGAAATTTATGGGGAAATAAAATGGGGGAGAGTACTCCCCCACTTATTACATAGTGAACTTATTTGTTTCTATGAAAAGCAAAAGTACTTCAAATATATAAAATACTCATGAAAGTAATTTTCAATCACATATCTGGATTCGGTAAGATGACAGATAAAGATTTCATATACTCAGATCCTAAAGCCATAGTAGATGACGGAAGATTCATAGACGCATTGAATGAGGGATGGATAGAATGGGGTGACTATTGGTACAACTTGAGATCCGTTCGTATAAACACAACAAAATACGAACCAACAAAGACCACAAAAAAAATGAGCAAGAGAGTCAATGCTCGTTTAACTATACTCAGCGACAAGAATATAGGCGATTTAAAGCCTTGTTATGAAAAATATGTATCAACACAAGGGTTTGCTAGGGATATTGCCTTAGAGGACTTCCTAGGTATGTATTGTATAATCTATGAATATGAATCCAAAGTTATAGGAGGTGTAGTATTCAGATTGTACGAGCAATACAAGACAGTATACATGGTGTCGTATCAGTTCTTCTGGGATTATGAAATGCCAAAGTTGTCGCTAGGTAATGTATCGCAGTATTACGAGTGCGACTACGCTAGGTCTTTCGGTATTGATTACGTGTATATCCTTGGTGGGTATGAAGACATATCAAAATACAAATCAAAGTTTAAAGGCTTTGAGTGGTGGACAGGTAGGGAGTGGTCAACCGATGTAAAGCTTTAT
>Ga0208645_1003281_pt1 | contig 12030 bp, 14 predicted proteins | sample VirMetDEL_Sep_01_FD_184519 | JGI IMG/M metagenome (GOLD analysis project Ga0208645, IMG submission 184519) | Aqueous microbial communities from the Delaware River and Bay under freshwater to marine salinity gradient to study organic matter... | ecosystem: Environmental > Aquatic > Marine >...
GAGCAGCGGGTGCGGTTTGGGGCCGGGCCTCCACTGGTAGCGCAGCTCGAAGGAGGCTCTCACGCAGGTTACGAAGATGTTGGGTCGGGCGATCAACCAGTGCCAGTGCGACTCGTACCATTCGGCGAGGGCGAGCAGGCAGCGCTGTTCCGGCTCCGTGCAGAGGGCGAACAGCCGGTCGCGTTTCTCAGCGATCTGGCGGCGCTCGTTCTCGTTGGCGATGGAACGGGGGATGAACGCCTGCTTGGGGAGAAGGGTGGGCATGCGTCGATTTTGCTGCATGCTCGCCGACCGAGACAGATGCGAACCGAGAGGGTGCAGCAGGAATCGAACGAGGTCCCCCGCGCCGGTCGGTGTATCTCGCCCAGGTCACCTGCCTGACGATGGCCGCGAAGGAGCTGGAAGGTCCAGATGGTCGGCAAGCCGTGTCGTCCCTGCGGTTCACGCGCTGTCGAAAGGAGTACCGGCGTGATGCGTGAGGAGCCGCTGAAATCGGCTACGTCTCCCATTTCGACCACGTCCGCACCCGGCCGATGTACGTCATGCTGCGCATACCAAACCGTGTCCTAAGTCGTCATTGACCCGCTTCTCGCCACTGCGTGCCGGTATCGCTTTCCTGACCCATTCATAATGAGTTAGACGAATACGGTGGGAGCAAATATGGCGTCAAAGCAGCGAAGCTTTCTTGGCATCATTTACTACGCGAAAGACGACTCAACTCAGGCAGTCGAGAAGGTGGCAGGCCGGCGAAGAACGACATTGTCATCCTGGATGGTGCTCATCTCGTGGCTCGTTTCCATTGCATTGGTTGGTGCTAGCCTTTTTGCAAGTCCACACTTGCGCGAGTTCATCGGTCAAGCGGGTGGTGTAGGTGGGCCCTTAGCCGTATTCTTCATCGTCAGCGTGGTCTGCGGATGGCCATGGCTACTGGCCTTTATCGCAGGCGATAGCTCTGGACAGAAAGTGCGTGCCGTTGCGTTTGCCGTTATCGCGGTCGTGATAGCTGCACACACGGCTGTCTCGATATCGGGCGCTCCGTCTGAGGGGGTAGGCTATTCCCTCATTCTCGGCATATTTCTTGTGTGGCTCTGCTATCCGGTCTTGCGCGTCTTGAGCCCCAAGTAGATTTCTCGAGTCGGCTTATGGGCAAAGATAGGCAGGGCATACGCACCCTCTCACTGACCAAAACTCCGGTGAATGCCCCGGCCTATAGCTTTGTCGTGCCTTGGTCTGATGTCCGCTATTGGCCGAGGCTGTGTGAAAACGCTTCCCCGTGTGCCGTTGAAAAAATAAAATCAGGCCATCCGTCGTAAGCGAGGTGGCCCATGAAGAGATTCATCGAAGGCGAGTCCCGCCAGCAAGTGACCTTGCTGCCCGAATGTCTTGACGACTATATCGGTGAAGACAACCCGGTGCGCATCGTCGACGCCTTCGTCGAAGAGCTGGATCTGCTCTCACTGGGTTTCAAGGGCGCCGACCCGGCGTCCACAGGCCGCCCGGCGTATCACCCGGCAGTCCTGCTCAAGCTCTACATCTACGGCTACTTGAACCGCATCCAGTCCAGCCGCCGGCTGGAGCGCGAAGCGCAGCGCAACGTCGAACTCATGTGGCTCACCGGTCGCCTGGCACCCGACTTCAAGACCATCGCCGACTTCCGTCACCACAACGGCGCAGGCATTCGCAACGTCTGCAAACGCTTCATCGGTTTGTGCCGCGAGCTCAAGCTCTTCTCCCAGGCCATCGTCGCCATCGATGGCAGCAAGTTCAAGGCGGTCAACAGCCGCGACCGCAACTTCACCCCCGGCAAGATCGAGGCCCGCCAGCGGCAGATCGAACAAAGCATCCAGCGCTACCTCGACGCGCTGGAGACGGCCGATCGCACGCAGCCCGCGGAGGTGGAAGCCAAGACCGAGCGCTTGACGGACAAGATCCAGAAGTTGCGCGAACAGATGCGCCAGCTTGAGGAGACCCAGGAGCAGTTGAAGAGCGAGCCCGACGGGCAGCGCTCCACCACCGACCCCGACGCGCGCTCCATGGTCTCGCAGGCCAAGGGCTCAGGGCTGGTGGGCTACAACGTGCAAGCCGCGGTCGATGCCAAACACCATCTCATCGTGGCGCATGAGGTGACCAACGTCGGCAACGACCGGGCACAACTGATCAATATGGCGCGGGCGGCCCGCGAGTCCATGGGCACGAAGAAGCTGCAGGCCTTTGCCGACCGTGGCTACTTCAATGCTCCGCAGATCAAGGCCTGCGAGGACGCGGGCATCGCCGCCTTCGTTCCCAAGCCCATGACCTCCAACGCCAAGGCCGAGGGGCGCTTCGACAAGAGAGACTTCATCTACATCGCCAAGGACGACGAGTACCAGTGCCCTGCGGGCGAGCGGGCCATCCACCGCTTCAGCACGCTGGAGAAGACCGGGCTCAATGTCCATCTCTACTGGACCAGCGCCTGCCCGGGCTGCGCGATGAAGGGCCAGTGCACGACCAGCAGCTACCGGCGCATCCGGCGCTGGGAACATGAAGAGGTGCTCGAGCGCGCGCAGCAGCGACTGGACCGCAAGCCCGACGCCATGACCTTGCGACGGCGCACCGTCGAGCATGTGTTCGGCACGTTGAAGCACTGGATGGGCTCGACGCACTTCCTGATGAAGACGCTGGCGCACGTGAGCACCGAGATGAGCCTGCATGTGCTGGCTTACAACCTCAAGCGGGTGATCGCCATCCTTGGCATGAAAGAAACGATGAAGATGGTGCGGCTGGTGGGGGCGTGAGCCTCTTTACCCAGCCAAACCGGAGTGCAGCGGGATCATTGCGGGTCAAACCCCTCAAGGCCGCGATCACGATCAATGGATGCCTGTGAGGTCTACCAGGCACTCACGGCGCGCGATCTCGGCATACTGGTGCTGCGAAGGCGTTTCCACACAGCCTCGGCCAGGAACGGTCGTTGGTGATGGGCAGCACAACGCCGAGACAACTCCGCAACGCTGGCCGCGGGCGATAGAGTGCGTATGAAGGGCCTACCCTCCCGGGCCGGCCTTGAACTCCGTCAGTTCACGCCCTTCCACGCGGAACAACTGCCCACTGCGCAGCCGCGTGCGGATCTCATGCTTGACCTCGCGCTTGACCGCTGGCGCAAGCCAGATGACCCGCTCGTGCCCGCTGACGCTTTTGTTGGTGTCGTTGGTGGCAAAGCCTTCGGCTTCCAGGCGCAGCGTGTCGAAGCGGCCAGCCGGCGTTTCCACGCTCTCTGCCGCCACCACGCTGAACTTCAGCTCGTAGCGCAGCTTCCAGCCGTTGGGAAAGGTCACCCCTTCGGTGCATGCCCACTTGCTGCCGACCTTGAGGGGCCAGGGGTAGGCGCAGCCGGCGTCGTTGGTGGCGATCGTCTTGCCCCGCTTGTTTGGCGCGGTCTCGTCGAACAGAAACTGCTCGCGGTGCACGAGCCTGGCGCTGTCGCCGCGCCAGATCGTGTGCGATCCCCGCTGCGAGTCCATCCAATACTCCGCAGCATCGGCCGCAGTGACGAACTCGGTCAGGCGGCCAGTCTCGTTCTTCGTCAGCAGGTCGGTTTCGCGGTAGCCCCAACGGTCGCCGAGGGCGTAGGCGGGCGCAGCCATCTCCTGCGCGAGCGCAGCGGTGGACAGCGTAAGAGTCAGCAGCAAGGCAAGCGCAGCGCGGTGGTTCACGGTTTGTCCCTACAAAAAAGAAAGCGGGACCCGCATCCCTTGACGCCGGGCAAGCGGCACTCACCGGCTTGGTCCGGTAGGTCTCACCCTGTTGCCCTTCGATGCTACTCCGCTGTCGAGCGTGCGGCAACGGCGGCGGGGCTCGTCCGGGGTTCTCTGGCTCTGTCCAATTCGACAATGCGCGGGCGCTGTGGAGTCGAAATGGTCGACCGTGAGCGGCCCCATCAAGCCGGCGGGGCCGGCCCATATGGAGCACAGGATAAGCACAAACGCGATTGCGCATCGCTGCTTCTTCTCCTACAAGGCCTGACGCGCTTTTCCTACGGGTGTACCGAGGTGGCGGGGCGAAGATCCGGGCTATCGAAACCACCCGGAGGAACACCATGTACATCAAGACCCTGACCGCCATCACCCTCTGCGCTGCTTCTGCCTTCGCAACGGCGCAGACCGCGATGACCAAGGCCGAGCACGACGCGGCCAAAGACCGGATCGAGATGAATTACAAGAACGCCAAGAAGGCTTGTGACGCCATGCGCGACAACGCCAAGGATGTTTGCGAGGAAGAAGCCGAAGGCAAGGAGAAGGTGGACAAGGCCGAGCTGGAACACAAGTACAAGCCCACCGCCGACAACGCCCGCAAGGTCGAAGAGGCGAAGGCAGACGCTGCGCATGAAATTGCCGAAGAAAAGTGCGAAGACCAGAAGGGCGACGCCGAGAAGGTTTGCAAGGCCGACGCCAAGGCGGCCTACGAGCGTGCCATGAAGGCCGCCAAGGGCAAGAGCTAAGTGACCTGCGCCCTGCAAGAACCGCCCCTGCCCCGGGGCGGTTTTTTCACGCCTGCACCAAAGCGGAGGCCTGCGTCGCTTTGAAGGCTGGCGCAAACACCTCGTGCGCAAAGGTCTCCAGCGTGGTGGGCTGAATCTCGGCAGGCGCGGCAGACACAGACGCGAGCGGCGAGGTCGACAACCAGCGGGCGAGCGCGTCGAGCTGGTCCGCAGCGTCGGCGGAGAAGCCTTGTGCCAGCAACACGGCTTTCATGTCCTGCGGGGTCGACTGCACATAGGGCAGGCCGGGCTGGCCGATGGCCTGGCCCAGAACGGCGGCCACATCGCGCGGTGTGGCGAGCAGGGCCGCGTGGATGATGAGCACACCCTCGAGGCTGGGCTTCGTGAGCTCGCGCGCGGCGACGGCGGCAATATCGCGCGTGGCCACCAGGGGAATGGTGGCATCTGCCGCCTCAAGCCCGGGAAGCACGCCTGCGGCGGCCACCGGGTGCAAGGCGGCCAGGTAGTTCTCCATGAACGACCCGGGCCTCAGATGCAGCACGCCAGGCAGGCCCGCCAGACGCTGCTCCTGGGCGTGCAGCCCGGCAACCGGCCCGGTGCCTTCGGCCAGCTCGGCGCCCACGCTGGACAGGTTGACGACGCGCGGCACACGCGCAAGGCGCAAGGCTTGCGCAATGGCCGACCCCAAACGGTCTTGCGCTGCGCGCATGTCTGGTTCCGCGTAGCAGGGCGGAACCATGGTGTAGGCGGCGGTGGCGCCGGTGAACGCGCGTTCCAGGAACGCAGCATTGCCCGGGTCGCCCACCGCCAGCTCGGCGCCAGCCTTGGCGAGCGGCGCGAGTGCGGCCTGGTTGCGGCCGACCACGCGCACGGCGTGACCTGCGCCAAGAAGCTGGTGGGCGAGTTGGGAAGTGATCTGGCCACTGGAGCCGAGCAGGACGAACATGGTGATTTCCTTAAGGAGGAGTTGAGGGGTGGATGCGAAGCCCGGATCGTGCCCCTGTCAGCCGTTCGGAAAAACCACCTTTACGGGAATTGATTGTTCAGTGAAACTGGACAAATGAAACTGACCCATCTCGAAGCCTTCGTGGCCGTCTGCACCACCGGCAGCTTCACGCGCGCCGCAGAACATCTGGCCATCACCAAATCCGCCGCCAGCCAGCATGTGGCTTCGCTGGAGCGGGAACTGGGGGTTCAACTGCTGCACCGGTCCACGCGGCGGCAGACGCTCACCGAGTCCGGGCAAGCGCTGCTGACCGACGCGCGCGCCTTGCTGGATCAGGCGCAGCGGGTGGCCGAGAAAACGCGCGGCCACGCGGCACAACTCTCCGGCGTGCTGCGGCTGACGTCGTCCGACATCACGGCCACCTGGGTGGCCCCGGTGATTGCGGAATATGTGAGGCTGCATCCGGCCATGCAGGTGGAATACCGCCCGAGCGACCACCTGCTGGACCTGGCCGCCGAGGGCATGGACCTGAGCGTTCGGGCCACCGGCCGGCGCGATTCCAGCCTGCGGGCAGCGCCGTTGGCCACCTTCGATGTGTGGTGCGTTGCGTCGCCGGACTACTTGAAAGAGCACGGCATCCCGCGGCAGCTCGACGCGCTGGCCTCGCACACCTGGATTGCATTCACGCCCATTCCACAGCCGTGGGTGCTGCGCACGAGAGACGGCAAACAAGCCGTGCACTTCCAGCGGTCGTTGAGCACGTCGAGCACCGCTGGCGGACGTGCCCTGGCGGTCGCAGGGGCGGGCGTTTTCGCCGCACCCAGTCTGGTGCTGGAGGCCGAAGTGGCCAGCGGACAACTGGTGCGCCTGCTACCCAGCCTGAAGTTGCCTCAGGTGTTCTTGTATGCGGCGTGGCCCGGTAGACACGAGCCGCCGATGAAGACGCGCGCGTTCATTGAGCTGGCCAAGGCGAGGCTGAGGTCAGGCCGCCAATAAGATGAGCTGAACAGGCGACGGGTTACACGGTTGGCCGCGGGGCCCGGCAGCAGACCAGCGGACTTCATTGGGTCAAAAAAGGAATTGGGGCCCACAGAGATCGCAGTTGGCGGCAGTCTTGGGTCACGGTAGCATTTGGAGGCATCAATTGCGTCGCCCGGAACTGGATCTCCACCAAAGGGGTTGCTCCAAGTGAACAACAGCGCAGCTCAATCGGCATCGCCACAGCCCACGCCCATTGCTTGTGCGGGCCGCCGCATTCTGGCCAAGCTCGTGGACGTCACCCTTTTTGGAACGATGTCGCTGGTGGTTGGGCGGTTGCTCATTCCCGAACAGGTTTCGTTAGGAGGACTGGTGCCGGCGGTTGGTACGACGCTGTGGGCGTTGGGCTTCTTCGTCGCGGCCGACACGGTTTTTGCCAGACTGCTGGGGGCATCTCCTGGCGAGTTTCTCGCTGGCATCCGGGTGATGATGGCGGACGGATCGAAGCTGACGTGGTCCGCGCGCCAGGACCGAACCACCGACGCCCTGGTGGACGGGACCATAGGTGCGGTCAGTCTGCTGCGCTGCCTGATCGTGGGGAAACCGATTTCATACGACAGAGACTCGCGCGTTGTGTTTCTTTCGATCAGCAGCGGCCAGCGCGCGGCAGTGGGCGTACTGACGATCATGACCTTTGCCGTTCTGCTCTCCGCCGGCCTGTGGTTGACGGTGGTCCGGGCCATCGACACCGATACACAGGTCGCAGCAAGCAAGGTACTCCGCTACTTCGGCGTACCCGCTCGCGCTGTCTGGGCAAATCCGGTGACGGGTATGCCAGTTGCATTGCCTCCCGGATGGCGAGTAGGCAATCAGATTCATCGAGTCGCACTGGGCGACAGCGTCGCGGAATTTCTGTGCGAAGCGGAAAAGCAGGCCTGTCGGATCGCGCTCGGGCTCACTGCATGGCACGAAACCGGGTTGCTCGACGCGACGCGGAATACGACACGCGAAGCCATGCAGGATGCGTTTCGTCTTGTGCTCGCGGAAAATGGCGCATACATCGTGGACGATTGGCCTAGCCTTTCTGGAGAGTCTCGGTGGAATCAGATCTACAGCGCAGTGCTCGCAAACGAGGAGGCCGGGACCAGTGGCGAAGAAGGCGTCGGACTGGCCTGGTTCAGCGACCGCAAACACGCATGGGTTCTCAGCATCAAGGCGCCTCGGCGCGAAGATGGCGCCGTACTGTCGAATGAGGAACAGGCCTTCGTGATGCAGCTCGTGCAGAGCGCCTATGGGAAACAAGGGCGTTGAGATCATGGAGCAACTGCGCGCATCCCCACAGCGACGAGTCTGTGCCAGATTGATCGACGCACTCTGGATCGTTCCTGGCGGCTTGCTGCTCTGGCGTTCGCTCGCCGTGTTCACGGAGCTTTCCTGGGAATGGCAAATCACTTCCTTTGCACTCCTGACCAGCATCCTGCAACTTGCTGTGGAGCCCATCTTCCTCAGCTTTTTCGGAGCCACTCCGGGGAAGGCGCTATTGGGCGTTGCGATCACCCACGTGGATTCTGGGCGCTCGTTGTCGTACGGAGCAGCGCTAGGTCGAACGGTGAAAGTGGTGGGGCTCGGCCTGGGATTCTGGCTGCTGCCACTGACGCTGATCTCGCTCCTGGCTGTCTACTGGCGCGCACGCACAAGCCGGGGAGTACCCTGGGATCTCGATGCAGCCGATGGATGCGTCTGCGTCCAGTCCAACTGGCAATTGGGCCGGGCGTCGTGGTCGATAACTGCGGCAGTCGTTGTAGGCTGGGTTCTGCCCGTCGCCGTCTGGCTTTTCTGCATCGTGATCATCGGCGCCAAAGGGATCGACGCCGGGCAGGACCTGAGCCGTGCCATCACTGGCAGATGGTTGTGGCTGCATCGCCTGTCGGGGGAGATGATCACCCTGGATGCCCGATGGCGCGTGCAACACGACAGACTCGACTTGCGGTACGGGAGCTGGAACGCCGTTTTTGTGTTCGGAACGGGTGATGAAAACCGTGTGATGTTCGACCTCGATCTCGGCAAGAACGCCCAACGAAAGCGCTTTACATCGCCTTGTATCAGCAAGCAACTTGCGATGGAAGACGAAGGTTTTGTCTTCTTCAAAGAGATTGGACTGGACGGGGAAAGCTGCATCGTGAGCGGCGGGAAACCCAGCTCTGCCGGAGCGGTTCTGGTCAGAATAGACGGCCATCGGAGTGGCGCCTCAGACTACTCACTGACTCAGGTCTACCGTTACGAGGACACCCAGGCGCGGGAGGGGGTGACCGCCCTGGCGCGTCGCTTGTGGGCCGAGCAAGGCAATGTGCAAGGCCTCGATTCGCCAGCGTTGGCTCACTACTGGCGCAACGAGCTCACTGGTATGGTTGCCCGCATACCCGGGGGCTGGGAGTATGTGCAGCGAAACGTCAATGGCAACGGGTCACTGGTCTTTGAATTCCAACGCATCGGCCCAGGTGCGCCGATCGAGCAACTCGTGCTCCTTGCGTTTCCCTGGGACTTCTTTGGCTATGGGACAGATCCTCACGCAAGTCTGGAGGATCTGTATCTCACGGAAACTCAATCCAGCCACCGGCTGCGCCGAAACCTGAACACACACGACCGTCTCACGACCGGGAAAATGAACTCAGGTGAAATTCATCTGTGGTCGGGGGGCGCGCACTTCGACACCTGGGCGGCCGTATGGGATTCCGGCCAGAGCAGCCTGCCAACGCGCGACCCCATGCTGCACCCACTGTTTCGTGAGTTGCAGGGGACCATTCGATAAGCGTGCTCCGCCCGCCGGCAGGCGCTCAGCCAAGGCCGAAGAAGCTGATGATGAAGCCGATGACGACGATCAGGCCAACGATGTAGATGATGGTGTTCATGAAGTTTCTCCTGGAAGGCTTGCTGTAAATCCCATCGTAGGCGGCGGGATTCGCTCGGCGCGTCAGCGGTTGTGCCGGCTTGCTGTAGGACACGGACGACGTCCCAAGACGGGCACACAGCTTGCCCCTTCATGCGCCTTCTTCCTTCAATCCAACGACAGCCAGCCTGTTCCAAAGGAGTCTTTTATGGATTCATTCTTTTCAGCCGGTGCGCTCATTCCGCTCTGGATCCTGGGCGCCGGTCTGGTGGCGGGTGTCATCGAGCTCATGCGCACGCCGAGCCCGGGCCGCCGCCCCTGAGCGTGGTCACGGCCCATTTGTGCCGCAACTTTGACATCACAGGAGATTCCACCCATGGCAGCCAACACGCAGGGCCAACCGGACAAACGACCGGAGGCACCGGGGAAAAAGTCGAGCCCGAGGCCCGGCCCGGGGAAATTGCCGAATCGGACCGGCAGCGAGACGGATCCCAAGGCCGGGGCCAGTGGCAGACCCGAGCGGCCGATTGCGGACGTGGATCGCAAAGTGCGCGGGGGGGACGCGTAAGCGGTAGCCACATGAAGACCCCACGCAATCCCGACGCACCGGAGCAGAGCGATCTGAACAAGCGCACGAACCTTCCGGTAGCACAGCCGCCCAGCCCGGCCAACCTGGTGAGCCGGACGCCGCGTGCAGCCGGCTCGGAACCCGATGCCCCCGCCGAAGAGCACCTCCAGATGCCGCACGAGCGCGACGAAGACGCGGACATCACCGACGGCAAGGTCGACCCGGTCATCCTTCAGGCGTCCAAGGATTTGGACCGGGGTCTGGTCGACACCGACATGCGGGCCACGCCTGGGCTGGACGCCAGGAAACGCGACCGTGACGTGCCAGGGGCCGGCGGTTCCACGGTGCCCAAGGACGACCGTGGGCATCGGAGGCAGTAACACTTGCAGCAAAGGAAACCCGAAATGACCGATCCACGCGACATTGCCCACGACAAGAAGGTGCGGCAGGAAAAGAAGAAACGCGGTGAGGACATCGCTCCGGGCGCCGACAAGACGCCTCAACTGGGCAAGAAGACGGTAAAGGAACACCACGCGTCGGACACGCCGAAGGTGCCTGACGAGGCGGCTCCCGTGCCCACAGGCGAAAAACTGCCCGACTGAGCGCGGGCGGGCAGGCCTATGTACGCCAACGTACATTCGGCTGGATGCAAGAGGAGGAAACTAGGGGGGGCTCCACATCCCCTGCTCCTGACACGCCTGTGCAGAGCCAAACACCGGTCTGCCCATGCATCATTTCCTCTCCAACAACCGCGAAGAACTGATCGAACGGTGCAAGGCCAAAGTGGCCCAGCGCCCCCGCCGCGCCGCCACCGCACAACAACTGGCGAACGGCATTCCGATGTTCCTCGACCAGTTGACCAGCACCTTGCTGGCGGAAGCCGTGGGCGACAGGACAGAAGGCGAGCGGATATCGGGTCCCGCCGGGGGCGACGCGCCCCAGTTGTCGCAAATTGGCCAGAGTGCGGCCGCGCATGGCAAGGAGATGATGAAGCTGGGCTATTCGGTGGACCAGGTGGTGCACGACTACGGTGACCTGTGCCAGTCCATTACCGACCTGGCGGTGGAGCGGGATGCTCCTTTTTCGATCGACGAGTTCCGAACGCTCAACCGGTGCCTGGACAACGCCATCGCCGACGCGATGACCGAGTTCAGCGCGCTGCGCGAGGAAAAGGCTTCCGTTCAGCACATGGCCGAGGAAAACGAGCGCGTGGGCGTCCTCGTTCACGAACTGCGAAACTTTCTCCACATCGCCACGCTGGGGTTCACCGCCATTGAATCGGGGTTGGTGCCGATCGGGGGCGCCACTGGGGCACTGGTCAAACGCAGTCTTGTCGGCATGTCGGGTCAGCTCGAACGCTCCCTGGGCGACGTGAGGTCCAGGGCGGGTGCTTCGGATCCCACCCACGTGTTCTCGCTGGCGTCTTTCATCGCCGACGCGCGAAACGTGGCGGCATTGGGCGCACACGCAAGAGGCTGCACATTCGAGGCACCGGAAGTGGACCGCAGCATCGGCATTGCAGGCAACCGGGAGCATCTGCTGGCGGCGCTGGTGAACCTGTTGATGAACGCGTTCAAATTCACCCACGCCGGCAGCGAGGTGTCACTGCATGCCGGCGAGGACGGGGATCGCGTTGTCATCGACGTGGCAGACCACTGCGGCGGTTTGCCACCGGGCTTTGCCGAGACCATGTTCAAGCCCTTCACGCAGGGCGGCTTCGACCGCAGCGGCCTGGGCCTGGGCCTCTCGATCGCGCGACGCACGGTGGAGGCGGACGGGGGCAGTCTGACGGTGAGGGACGTGCCTGGAACCGGCTGTGTGTTCACGATGAGCCTGCCTCGCCACACGCTGTAACGGGCTCAGCCCTCGCGGTCCCGCACGTACACGATCGCCTCGGCGCGCGTGCGCACGCCCAGCTTGTCGAAAATGCTCGACACCTGGTTGCGCACGGTTTTTTCACGCTTGTTCAGCTGCCGGGCAATGGCCGGGTTGTCCAGCCCCAGGGACACCAGGCGCAGCACGTCGCGCTCGGCAGGCGTCAGCGATGCGGTGGCATCGCTCGCTCGGTCATCGCCTGGCGCAGTGCCCAGAAAGGCGCGCAGTTCGGCCAGGAAGGTGGGCCAGGCAGGCTCGGTGTCGAGCAGCACGTGGTTGTCGCTGTCCAGCGGCACGAATCG
>Ga0208645_1003287_pt1 | contig 12025 bp, 10 predicted proteins | sample VirMetDEL_Sep_01_FD_184519 | JGI IMG/M metagenome (GOLD analysis project Ga0208645, IMG submission 184519) | Aqueous microbial communities from the Delaware River and Bay under freshwater to marine salinity gradient to study organic matter... | ecosystem: Environmental > Aquatic > Marine >...
ACAAAAGACAGCGAGAACATTAGTTCGGTTGCAACAGGAGACCTCGCATAATGGCTAGTATATTAAGAGTAAACACATTAACAGATGCAAGTAGTGGTAACTCTACTGCTATGAGTACAATCAATCAGGGTACAGCAAAGTCTTGGGTTAACTTTAACGGAACAGGAACTATAGCTGCACGAGATAGTTTTAATACTTCTAGTCTTACTGATAATTTCACAGGCGATTACAGCGTAAACTTTAGCAACGATATGGGCAATGCGAATTATGCGTGGTCTGGAGTTGGTGATTATACGGCAGGTGGTGCAGAAGCTGGAGTTATTAATCAAAGAGGCACACTGTCTACGTCATCTTCTCAGTTTTCGGGTTTAAAGTTGGGAGCTACTTATACAAGATTTGACACTGGCTATAGCATAAAAATACACGGAGACCTAGCATGACCAAAGCAGCAGAATTAGCAAAGATGGGTGAAGTCCTAACCAATAGTCAGATTGGTGGGCGAAGGAATATTGTTATCAATGGTGCAATGCAGGTGGCACAGAGAGGCACGAGTTTTACTGGTGTTGGTTCAAGTGCTTACCATTTAGATAGAATGAGAACTGGTATTGGTGACACTTCAGCAAGGTTTACAGTAACACAAGCAACAGCAGGATTAAATGGATTTGCAAATTCTTTGAAATATGATTGCACTACGGCACAAGCTAGTTTAGGAACAGACTCAAGATTATTTATAGAATATAAAGTAGAAGGTCAAGATTTACAACAACTTAAAAAAGGTACTAGTGATGCAGAAAAAGTGACAATATCTTTTTATGTTAAATCAAATAAAACTGGAACATATATTTGTGAAATGTTTGATTATGATAACTCAAGACAAATTTCTAAAGCATATACAATAAGTTCATCTGGCACTTGGGAACAAAAAACTATTACATTTGATGCAGATACAACTGGTGCTTATAATAATGATAATGCTCATTCTTTATCAATTTATTGGCATTTATTAGAAGGCTCACGATACTCAGGTGGAACTCTTTCTACTACTTGGACTTCAAGCACTGAAGCAAATCGTGCCGCTGGACAAGTAAACTTAGCAGACAGCACTGATAACACTTGGGAGATAACTGGCATACAAATGGAAGTAGGCGAACAAGCTACACCATTTGAGCATAGGTCATTTGGGGAAGAATTACAACTTTGCCTAAGATATTATGAAAAAAGTTATGACTATTCTGTTGTACCCGGCACTTCAAATGGTTTTGATGGTGCTGTTCTTGCAAGTGTAGTATCAGATGGAACAACATCAAGAATTGCCCCTAATAATTCTTTTATGATGAGAAAAAGGACAGAGCCAACGCTTTCAGTTTTTGCTACACATAGTGGAACGTCAAATGAAATTTCCAATTATAGTTCAGGTGCAGACAAAACTATATCAAGCATATCAACGCTTTCTGAAACTAAATTTAGATATTTTAATATGACTGACGCAGGAGCAACAAATGAACAATATGAATTTCAATATGTAGCAGATGCAGAGTTATAACATGTATAAATCAGTTAAAAAAACCTTAGATGAACAAAATAATTTAAATGGATATAAAGTTGTTACTAATGATGATGTAACATCCTACGTTCCTATTAGTGAAAGTAACAGACACTACCAAGCAATCCAAGAATGGGTAGCTGAAGGCAACACAATAGCTGAAGCAGATTAAGGATGAAAATGAGTATGCAACCTGAACTAAAAGTACAACTAGAGCTTGATGCCCACGAAAAAGAATGTGCTATCAGATATCAGATGGTCAATGACAAGTTAGAAGGCTTAGACAAAAGAATGTGGCGAATAGAAGCTATGTCTATGGTGGGTACACTTGGGGTGGTAGCTTTGGTTGTAGCAATAGTGATGAAGTAGGGATAAAAATATGGCTAACGGATTAGGAATGGGAGAATTTTACACTCCACAAGAAGGAGAAACATTACTTCAGTCAGATCCCACACCGACGGCTATTCGCTCTGCTGTGATGCCAATGGGTGATGCAATATTTGCTTACAGACAAGATGGTACACGAGTACAAGTTCCGACTGATTATTTTACAAAACAGGAAACGAAACCTATGGCAGAGACTGATACAACTTTACAGACAACTCCAGTAACAGACGTTCAAAAGACGGTTGAAGAAAGAGCGGGTGCGACCACGTTACCGACGGGTACTCAATACGTACCTGAAGTACAACAAGTACAACAAGAAGAGCTTCTTACACCACCAACTCCCTTAGATACGACCGATGCAGTAAGTCCTAGTCTCGTATCAACAGAAAACTTAGATGTCACCGTACCATCTCAACAAAACGCAGAGAAGTACACAGCAAGTACTATCCCCGGAACTCCTGAAGCCGTAGCCGCACAAGGTAAGCTATCATCTGAATCTGTGATAGGTGACGTACAAGGAGCAGTCAGTAAGGAATCCCTAGTTCAAGCAGCACAAGGTAAAGTATCTGAACAGTCAACTGTCAAGTACCAACTAGAACAACTATTCTCATCATTTGAAGAAGGTAAACCTTTACCTGCTTGGGCAGCTCCTGCTGTAAGAAACGTAGGTGCAATGATGCAGGCAAGAGGATTAGGTGCATCTAGTATGGCTTCTGCAGCCATAACACAAGCCATCATGGAATCAGGTATACCAATAGCCAAAGCTGATGCAGATCGTTATGGACAGATGGATATGGCTAATCTGAGTAACCAACAGCAAGCAGTTATGCAAAATGCCATGACTTATGCGTCAATGGATAAGGCTAACTTAGATGCTCGTATGCAAGTTGCCGTTAACAATGCTAAGTCATTCTTGTCAATGGATCTACAAAATTTAAACAACGAACAGAAGATGCAAGAGATAGATTATGCTGGACAGATGCAAGCACTCACATCTAATCAAGCAGCAGAAAACTCAGCAGCTCAATTTAATGCACAATCACAAAATCAAATAGATGAGTTTTTTGCAGAATTAGGGGCCCAAATTGAAACAGGCAATGTAAACCGTAGAGCTGCTCAAGATCAGTTTAACGTCAACGAAAAGAATGCAATAGCTCAATATAACGCATCTCTATCTGATGCTCGTGAAAGATTTAACTCAACTATGGCTACGCAGATAGCACAATCAAACGCTGTGTGGCGTAGGGAAATAAACACAGCAGAAACTGCCAACCAAAATGCAGCCAATCAGATGAACGTACAAAACCTACTGGGTATAACTCAAGCTTCTTTAGATGCTTTGTGGCAAAGATACAGAGATGAAGCAGGTTGGGCGTTGAAGATAGCAGAAAGCCAAGAGCAACGTTTCCACGAGATAGGGTTACTATCTATGGAGATAGACGCTAATACAGATCTGTACGAGATGGAAAGTGATGCTACCTTCAGTACAGAACTAGGTAAGGCTGTCTTGAATGGTATATTTAAAGTTGGTACGGCATACGTAAAATCATAGAAAGGTTAAATTATGTGGGATTGGTTAAGTAATATTTGGACGGGCATAAGTGACAGTGTAGTCGGACAGGCGGTTGGAGATGTATATGATTATGTAGCCGATAGTTACGTGGGGCAGACAGTTGGAGATATTTATGATGATTACTTTACAGATTATAGCAAAGATAGTATGTCCAATTATTTTACTACAAACAGAGGATCAAGTACGTTTTCAGGAGTAAAGACTGCACTAGAATTTGCAGGTGGTTTCATGGAAGTTGCAGCACCAGCGGGTGCGACCACTCAGATGCCATCGTCTAAAAAAAGAAGAGTATCTGCACCAAGAAGTACTGCAGGTGCAGGTCAATTTAACGTAAGTAAAAGTAATTTAGCAAATCTTCAATTTGGCTATACACCGAGAGTAAATGATGCTATAATAAAAGCAAACGCAAGTAAAGTTCCCTCAATACAAATGGCAGTATCACAGATGATGAACTACAAAGGTTCAAGTGGTGCAACTATAAAGCTACAGGGTGCTAAGATGCCTAGTGTGGCTGCTCGTACTAAGCTACCATCATTTGCTCCTAAATACTATGGATAATAAACATGAAACAAATAAAGCGTCCCCCTACAAGAGAAGACTTTAGAGCAAACCGTTTTAACAAAGCCCCTCCGGGATGGTCTTTGACTGAACCTAAAGGTAAATGGGCATGGGAAAAACCTCCTGTACATGCTACCCCTGATAAAGCAGTTGATGCTGTAATTGATAGGTTAGAAGCTCCTGAAGTTCGTACTCAAATGGAAAAGCTTATGGTTGCAGGTGTATCTATTCAAGAAATAGTCAACACAATTGCAGTTGGTGGCTTTAGTCAAGGACAATTTACTCCTGATGTCGCAGAGATAATCAAAGGACCTCTTGCAGCTTATCTTATGGGGGTAGCGGCAGAAGAAGAGATACCTGCAAAAGTTTACAACACAAGAGATGGTTTGTACCAACTAGACGAAGGTATGAGCGACGATGACATGCTTGCAGTGATGAAAGACAGGAATCCTGATTTGTATCAGTTCATCCAATCAAAAGCAGATGAGATTGATGAAGAACCTGAACCTACTACAGTAAGGGGATTTATAGCAATAGCTCCAGAAGAAGTAATAGAAGGGGACATAGATAATGGCAAGGCTTAGTATGGGTGGTTTCTTTAAGAACTTTGTAAAAGGTGCGGCTCAACAATACAATGCTAATGTTGCGTACCTAGAGCAACAAAAGGTAGAAGAAGAGAAGCAAAAGAAAAAAGAAGCGAGAGAATTAAAAAGTAAGCAAGATTTACTAAAGATAGAATATGGCTACGAAGCTCAAGTTGAAGCTTTAAAAAGTGATAAGAATAAAAAAAGTTTACTGTCGATATCTTTACCTAACAGTAACACAGTATTTACTGTTCCAAATACAATAGCAGGTCAAGAAATACAACTAACAGGTATGACTGAACCTCAGAAAAATAGAAATATATATCAAGCTTTTAAAGCAAGTATGAATGACAACGTTATAGACAACCTAAGAAAAAGTGGTGACTTAAATACTGTGGCAAACTCTTTTGCTACTACTTGGTACAATCAACTTCCTACTTTTGTAAAAAAGGAAGACGGAATTGAAAAGCCAGCAGTTACAGTCGAAACTACCGATTGGCAATATATAAATAAGTATCCTGAATTTGCTGAAGCTGTTGCAAAAAAAGTAGGTCAGACACGAGAAAATTTAACAAAGCTTGCTATTGAGCAAGAAAACTACACCAACGGTAAACTTGTTATGAAACAAGTAGGTGATAAGATTGAAATGACACTAGATGATGTTGTACCAAAAGAATATGGTTTACAACCAAAACACATTGACATTTTAAGAAAACAAGCTCCTAGATTTAATAAGTTTAATCCTAATGAAGAAGTTAAGCTACAACCTCTTGTTGCAGAAATAAACAACGTCTTAAAGCTTCCTGAAAATCAACCTGAAAAGGGGCAAGTTACTATGACGGAAATGGTAGATGCCATAGCTGTTGCATCTCCTATTCTAGCAAATGTAAAAGAACCTACTAGATTAGATTCATTTGCATTAGAAGAGCTAAAAGCAAACTTAAAAAATTCAAATATAGACCCCTACATATACAATGACGTTGACCTTTTAGGAAAAGTCATCTCTCTTAGTCTACCAGCTAAATTTAAAAGTGCAAAGATTTTAAATGTCATGGCAGGAGAAGAATTAAAACTAGGAGCAGACCGTGTTGTAAGAGATATAATAGGTAATAAAAAGGCTCTACAAAATGTAGCATTAAAAGCAAGACTTGCGGGGGATTTGGAAACAGATGCTACAGCAGTTGAGCAATTATCTAGATCAGGTGCTAATATAGGCTTGGCTACTACCCCTCAAGCAATTCAAAATTTAGTAACAGTTAGTTCTAACGTTGTAATGGATGGTATAGGATTAATTATTGAAAATACTACAGGTAAACAGATTGATAGCCGACTTGTATTTCAAGATATGTTTAAAAATGCAAATCAAAGATTACAAAGAGGTATGCAATCCCAGAATGAACAAGACAGAAAAAATGCTCTATTAGAATTCTACGCAACAACAATGGCATTTAGAATGGCTGCTCAAATACAAAATACGGGGGATACAGGATCAGGACCTAGAATATCTGATGACGACGTTAGGAGAATTGCAAGTGGTCTTGCTCAAGATTTTGTAAATAATCCTGATAAATTACAATCAGTTGCACGTGGTATAAGACTAGAAGCTGAGAGACAGAGAAAGATATATCAAATGTATCGATCAAATAAGGTTCATCAAATAGTCACAGCTTCAATACTAGAAGATATGTATCAAGGAGCATTACCATTAGCAGTCCAAGAACTTACATCTGGAAACGGAACAAGCGGTGTCCAACTTATAGGTACGTATATTGGAGGTGACAGTCAAGTTATAAACATACCAATAAATGACGATAAAAAAGAAGTTATTACTCCTCCAAATCAACGTAGCTTGGGTACTTTAGACACAAGCACAAAAGGTCTAGGTAGCATTCCCACAGACCAAACAATTGAAGACGAGTTTGAACCTATAAAATTTTAAGGATTTTTAATGGCTACAGTAGAAGAAATAAAATCTGGTTTAATTTCAGAACAAACAGAAACTGAAGATCCGTACAAACAGTTAAATATAGCTGATGTACCTGCTGTTGAACTAGACAGAAGGTATTTTTCAGGTGCTACTGAAATGGGCGATACTCTTAAGAGATACATAGAAAATGCTGATGGATACAGAAGTTTTGAAACCTACTATGATATTTACAAAAAAGATAGTGAAGCAAACAAAAGATTAGCTTTACCTCCTGAAGAGTTTAAAAAATCCATACGTGAAGGTAAAATACAGTTTGGGGGTCAAAAGATAGATGAAACTATAGATCCACTTAAGGTAGGTCCTGTAAAACCTTTTCCAGCAGGGTTAGACTACGATGCTAAAATAAGATTTTTAGTTGACAACAGAGGTTCTGAAATAACACAAGGTGGTAAAAAGATAGGTGAGTTACCAATAAAAAGAATGTTAGGTCAATACGATGTTACGGAAGAAGACGTAGCAGCAAGAATGCCAGTAATTCCATACACTCCGACTAAAACTCTTATAACAAAAGAGGGCAAAAGAGAAATTATAGAAGGACCTCAAAAGGAATTATTCAAAGAAGAAATATCTGGAAAAGGTATTCCTTTAATAGATTTCAACAACAAAGCAGTTAAGTTTAAAAAGTTCTTAGACGTAAAAACAGACTTAAATCCCTATCAAAAAATACAACTAGTAAAAGCACAAGCAACGGGAAATTTAGGGTCTATGAGAACAGAAAAAGCCTTGACTAATGTACCTTTTGCTCTTGCAAACTTTGCTCTTTATGCTTATGAAGGAATAGGTAACACTATTTTAGATCCTCTTGTAAATGCAAATATAGTTGATGGAAAAATACCATCGAGACACGTTGACTATGCTACAGAAACTTTGACTAAATTAAGTGGGTTGAAATCATCAGATGCTGAATTAATTTTAGAATGGACTCCTGATGCACTTAATAAGATTGTAGATGCAGGCATAGAGGGTGCAACAGTTGCACTACCATTTCAGGCAATAAAAGTAGGAAGTTACTTTTACAGAGATAAAAGATTTAGAAACTTTGTTAAGGATCAGTTTGGTAAAAAAGGTGGTACTTTTGATGAAGCTTACGATAATGCAGTTAAACAAGGTAGAGGTCCTGATACTTTAATAAAAGATTTTGTTGACAGTACGACATTTATAAACTCAACTAAGTACAGAAACTGGAAAGCAAACGGAGTTATGAACTCCATACAACGTGCAGGTGAATACAAAAGAATATTCAAAAAGAATCCTGTAGCTTATGAAGTATCTACTCAAAGACTAAAAGCTTTAAATGAAAGATTAGCTGTACTAGAGAAAAGAAAAAATCTTAGTCCAGAGTGGGAATCACAATACAAACAAATTGTAAAAGATATAGATAAGGTTAATGGTCAACTAGACAGCATTAGCTTAATGAACAGAATACCTGATGACCTAAAAGAAATAGTTGGAACTGAGATTGCTATTGCTACAGGCTTTGGGTTAAGTAGTTACACTCATCAAGAATTTTTTCCAAATTCAAATAAGACAATGTTTGAACTAGGAGGTATGGTGATAGGTGGATTTAGTGGTGGAAAAGTAATAAATCTAGTAAATGATTTTGGGGATGTGATAAGTGATCCTACCACAGTAGCTAATAAAATTAAAAAGGTTCTTACATTTAGAAGCTCCAATCAAAAGGAAGCTGATAAATTCATAGGAATGTTAAATGTTGCATCACCTCAGTTTGCTCAAAGAATGGAGCAAGGTATATTAGCCGCTGAGAATTTAACAACTAAGATTTTAAAACTTGAAGATCAAAACGGAAGACCTCTCATAACAAGCCCAGACATAGTAACAAACAGTCTGGCCGCAATAAGTACTATCGATTTGTTGAAACAAACAGCAGCTAAAGTAGGTACAAAATTAAGTGTTGGAGGAGTGGCTGAACTAAGTGATAATTTTGTAAAAATGCAAACTGCACTTACAGGACAAATTCAACTTAACACAGAGCTTACAAATGCAGTCCGTGAGTTAAGTAAAATAAAATTTGCTCCTGATACTGACCCTGATGTTAAAAGTTTTGTAGACGGTTTAGAATCTTATTTAAAGAAGTCTCAAGAAGATGTATCTCGACAACTAAACAACTTTAATAAAAATATAGATGACAATGAAGCTTTACTACTTATGAAAACAGCAGGAGCAAAGCTTGACACCGACATAGACTACGATGCTCTAGATGAATTTTTTATTGCAAATGACACAACTAGAGAAACCCTGATGAGAAGTTTGGGTATGCCTGAAAATCAAATAATTGCAGAGTCAAACAAAAGAATAGATGACATGAATAATGCAATTATTGATGCTTCTGTAAAAGCAGATAATATAAGTAAGACGTTGCCTAAAGAATATGGTAACTTAGTTTCTAGTTCCTTTCACAATATAAAACGAGGACTACGATCAAATGCTACACGTGGATACAAGATATTAAGGCAAGAAAATAAAAACGTTGCTATGGATATGTCAAACGTCTTTGATCAATTAGTCAAAGGTGTAGACGATTCAGATTTAGCCTTGAAACTAGAGGGTTCACCTGAAGCAAGAAGGATAGGTGGTACTCAGCTAGCCAAACTTCAACAAAGTCAAATGGGAGAGCTATTTGAAAGATCAGCAGGTAAGATGTTTTCAAATAACCCTAAGATTGGAGAGATGGCTGAGTTAGTTAGGGATCAATATCCAAACGCATCTAACATTGAGATATGGAGTGTGTTGCGTAATGGAGATCCAGAGAAAGGATTTGAAGGATTAGGGGATGCTATGAAACTTCCCTTAGACTTTGTGGACTATCAACTTGTACTCTCTGGATTAGGCAAAGTACAATTCAAAGCAAAAGGAAGACAAACTTTAGGCGTTAAACAAGCTAGAGAAATGTTGTACAAAGCTGCTGAATCCGAAAAGCACGGATTTAGAATAGGTATGTTTCAACCTGATGGCGGTCAATTAGTAAATGAAAGTGTACTATCTAAATTAAAACAAGTTAATAATACTTATTCTGAATTTGCATCTAGATACGAGACAGGTATAGCAGGAACTTGGAATGGCTATAAGTACAAAACATTACCTGATGGAACAATACGTTATGTAGATGAAGCAAATGATCCTATGAACTGGGTGCAAAGCAGTCTTAAGAAGTACAATCTAACAGAGCCATTTGCTAAAAACATAAACGAAGGATATATATCTGAAATGGCAGGTGTGTACGGTGGTAATTTAGTTCGAGGATTACCTGAAGGAAGTCCTGCACGGTATGAATTTGTAGCTGGTAAAGCAGGTACGACCATATTCAGAAACTCTATAGTTGCTGAACTTAAGTTTCAATTGTTAAACAACACGCAGGCAGGTAAAACTATACTAGACTTAAATAAAAACCCTGCGTTTAAAAATAAATATTTATTACCTGATGATATAAAAGGAAAAAGAATTATAGGAGACTATAAGGATAATGATATACATAATATTATATCAAATATGCAACAAGCAAAAATGAGAAATCCACAAACAGGTGAAATGGTGGATATGTTTACAGATGTAGACATACAGAACATATACGATTCTATAGGTATAGAACAGCTAGTTCTGAAGAGTGATGATGCTAGAAAGGCTGTGCAACAAGTAAAGAAGAAGATTAAACAAGCAGAAACTGATATAATAGCAGGTAAGACAGAAGCGGGTAAAGATTACATTGCTCAGAAAAATCTACAAATAAAGATGGCTAATCAGTTAAACCCCGGAGATGTCTTTAACTACGTACAAAATGGCGAAACTGGTGTAAGAAATCTAGACAAACTTAGAGATGGGTATGAAGATAGCTTAATAAAAGCAGGTAAAAATCAAACAGAAATTGATGATGAAATGATTGTTTACGATAGATTTATAGCAAACAAGCTCATGGAAGAAGTTGCAAATAAATCTACTCAGAATATATTAGGAACAACATCAGTAGGTGTTGACATGGTAAACTCTTCTTTTACCGAAAGATTACCTCAGAAATTAGATGCCAATACTCTCATAAATGCTTTAGGTGGAGCTAAAGATACACCTATGAATATTGCGGTAAGAGAAATATTAAAAAGAGGTACACGAACTAAGTTAGATAAAGAAGGATCTGATAAATTTTTTGAAAATATGGAATTCATTGCAGAGTTATTAGCAGGAAGAACACCGAGTAATGCAGGACAATTATCCTTATCTGGAATACCTAGAGGTTTATCTGTAGAATCCTATATAAGTAGAATATATTCTGTAGCAAGAGGAGTTGTAAGTCTTAAATACTTAGCCACTGAAGCTATAATACAAACAGGTAGAGTAAGAAGGTTTAACTCTTTCAAAGCTATGATAAACAATCCAGAAATAGCTGATCTAGTTGTTAGTGCAATAAGAACAGGTAAACCTTTAACTGGAGACTTAGCCACTAAATTTGATCAGCTTATGATATCGGCAATTGCTAGACAAAGTGCTGACTTTGCAGATTCAAGTCAACCAGATCAGGTGCGACGACCAGCGGTAGAACAAGAAGTAGAATTATTTGGTCCTGATGCAGAAGCTCTTAAAGAAAGAAAGAACTTAGTAGAGGACATGTATGGTAACCTCATCAAAGTTGAAGACGATGAACAAGCTATACTAGGTTCTTCGGGACAAATAATAGGAGTAAGAAAAAAGACGGCACAAGAATTGGCTGGACCTTATCAAACTCCACTCCAAAGGATGCAACCATCTTTTGAGAGTGCGAGAGAAAAGGCTTTTGAAAGGACAGGAGGAGTAAGACCCGGAAGTCCTGAATCATTTTCACAAATTAACTAAGGAGAGAGACTAATGAAGACTTACTACAACGGACCACGTAAAGGCATGATGTACGGTGGTGGTGCTACCATGAGAAAGCCTATGATGTATGGTGGCATGGCTACAAAAAAGAAAAACATGCAAATGGGTGGACTAGCTGAACAAAACAGAAAGTCTAGCATGAATCAATCAGGTATGATGAACCCCAAAGGGAACATGATGACTGACGAAAAGAAGTTTGACATGGGCATGATGTACGGCGGTCAAGCCAAGCTAGACAAAAACAAAGATGGTAAAATATCAGGCAAGGACTTTGCTATGATGAGGAAGAAGAAGTAGGTTTATCCCTCTTTCTCATTATCTTACGACCTCTGAAGAAAACAATTGTATTGATAGTGGTGTTGATAGTGATAGCTACCAGTAGCCAAATTTGCCACCATTCTATCACACGTACCTACCCGATTTATCCATGATCTCTTGTGCCATAGACTTCAGATACTTTATCAACTGAGTTACTTTATTTGTACCTTCATACATGGGAAGACCTAAGTTCATGGTCTTCTCAAATTCATTTG
>Ga0208645_1003288_pt1 | contig 12025 bp, 7 predicted proteins | sample VirMetDEL_Sep_01_FD_184519 | JGI IMG/M metagenome (GOLD analysis project Ga0208645, IMG submission 184519) | Aqueous microbial communities from the Delaware River and Bay under freshwater to marine salinity gradient to study organic matter... | ecosystem: Environmental > Aquatic > Marine >...
ACATTAGGTTCTGACGAGCTTAATGAAATTTATTGGGCGAACGCAGGTAAAGTTTTGCTGATAGGAACTCAAAAAGCTGAGTTCGCCATGTCAGGTACTCGGATATACGAAGCTATAACGCCGACCAACATACGAGTCGCAAGGCAGACAAACTATGGCTCAACTGTGCACCGCCCGGTCCGCATGGGAGATAGAATTTTCTTCACCGAAAAGTCTAACCTTCGGCTTAGAGAGTTGGCCTATGACTACAGCACTGAAGGCTATATCGCCAAGGACGTCACCGTGCTGTCCGAGCACATAACTGCCCCCACGATAGCTCAAGGGGCTAAGCAAGAATCGCCCTATCCAATCCTCTGGTATCCAAGATACTTCAGGCGTAACGGCCTTGGAGACGGTGTGCTAATAGGGTTAACGTATGACTCTGAGCAAGGGGTTTTTAGTTGGCACCGACACAATGTGGGTGGGGTTGTTGAGTCGGTTGCGGTGCTGAGTAAAACTACTCAAGACCAAGTGTGGATGATTGTTAAACGAACTGTGAACGGGGCCACGGTCAGGTATGTGGAATATATGGATTTTCCGTCAGAGGTGGATATTGAAGACTCTCACTATGTTGACTGCGGGGTGTTTTATAACGGCGCTTCTACTAGCACTATTACTGGCTTAAGTCACCTAGAAGGTGAGACAGTTAAGGTCGTGGCAGATGGCGCGGTGCAGTTAGACAAGACTGTCAGTAGCGGGCAGATCACGTTGGATTCGGCAGCCTCCAAAGTGCATGTTGGTTATGGATTTGATACCAATGTAAAAACCATGCCGATTGTTGTTGAGGATAGGGCGGTTGGTCTGAACTCTAGGATAACCACAATTACTTTGAGATTATTATCCACGGGGGAAGGGCTGTCAGTTGGCCCTGATGCGGCTAACCTGAAAAATGTCAACCTCAGAAAACCTGGGGATGCCATGGACGCCCCGGTGCCATTGTACAGCGGCCTGATCGGACCGTTAGATTGGCACGAAGGTTTCAATAGAGAAGAGCATGTTCATGTGCAGCATAATCTACCGCTGCCATTTGAATTGTGCAGTATTACTGCGGACATAATGGTGTATGACGAATGAGCGAAGCCGGTCAAGCAATAGGATTACTAGCGCAAGGCGAGGCAGCGAAATCCGCTGGCGATCTCAATACTCAGCTTGCTATTGCCAAGGGGCAGGAAGATGCCGCCAGGATTAGGGAGATTGGTGAGAAGCAGCAAGGTAAGATCATATCTGCGATTGGTAAAGCTGGGGTGACAATGAGCGGTTCAGCGAAGGTAGCGTTGGCTGAGGCGATACGTGTGAACAAAGAAGATGTTTTACAGACTCAATTTAATGCTGAACGCGAAGCGATTATGCAAAGGCACAGAGGCCGAGCTGCTAGAATAGCGTCTAGGATAAGTGCAGCTACTACGTTGGTTCAAGGTGGCCTCGGCGCTTATATTGGATACGAAGCCTACAAAGATGGTAAGGATAAGTAATGCCATATTTCAACATACCAGAGCGCCGTGTAGGTTCTGCCTCAGTTAGAGTGAGCCCTGAAGATATGGGGGCGGGTATCGCTGTCGCGGGAGTCAGTCAACAAGTTGGGCAGAACATCAGCAAAGGCTTGGGGTACTTAAAAGAGAAACAAAATAAGATTGATGCACTAAACCAATCCATAACTGCCAGTAAATTTAAGTCGGACCTATCCGCAGGTATCTCTAGTTTAGAGACTGAATACAACAAAAGAGGTGGGGATCCGTCAGGGTTTGCCGATGAAGCAGATAAGCAAATCGAGGAGAAGTTTGAAGCGTTGAAAGAAAGCGTTGGCCCCAGTCAGCGCTTAGAACTTGAAGCTAAGCTTCTGCCATATATTGAAAATCAAAAAGCTTTTGCCAGGTCAGTTGAGGCTAACCTTTCTTCAATATATACCGTGGGACAGGCTACTGAAAACTTAGACGTTGTACAGAATCAAATCCTAAAAGGTGAAATGGACGTCGATGACGCTCGGGATATCGTGGAAGATACAACTGCCGCGATAAGAGAGTTGGATCCAAAAGCCGCAGCTACTTATCGCTCATCTGGGTTAGATTCAGTTTTATCGTCTGAGTTTCAACGAGTCGCCCAACAATACGGTGCGGATGTTGCCATCGATCAGTATGAGAATACTGATAAGTTTGATGAGATGGATCCTGCTGTTGCTCAGCGGTTGATTGGAATTGTTAAGTCTACTGGGAAGAGTGAGGTCAGAGAAGCGTTGTCTTTTGCTAGGCAACAAGTTGTTCAAGGTAACGCTGCCCCAGCTGAATTAGCTAAAGCTTCGGAGACTGCTAAAAATCTTGGGTTAACTGCCGAAGCTGAGGAAGCTGAGAAGCTTCTTATGGTTTCAGAAGACTCGTATGCCTATGGGCAAATGTCATTGCCCAACAGGGCAAAAGCTCGAGAAGCGTTGGAGGCAAAGGCCAAAACAGACGGGTTAACTGAAGAAGAGGCATTGAGACTATCGGCTTACCAATCTCACGATGTTTATGCTTCTCGCATGATGAAAGACGACCAGTGGAAATACGCTAGGACTATGAGTCCTGAAATAGCAGAAATGGACGAGTTCCCGGTTCGCCCTGATGAGACACAAGATATTGCCAAGTCTGTCAGCTCACGGCAAGCAGATAGGCAGAAGGTTGAGGATCGATATGGAACACGACCGCCGTTTTACACCAATGAAGAACTGACATTAATTAAGTCTGAATATGACAGTCGTAGTACAAAAGATAAGGCGGCCTATCTTCAATACTTGGCCACGGTAACTCCCCCTCAAGAGTTCGGACCAACTGCCGCCTTGCTAAATGAAAAAGATGAAAGGTTGGCTGGTGACTTTGCAATGTCCAGAGTGCGGCCTGATTTGGTGGCGAGATCGTTAGCATTTAGAGACGCCCCTATTGATATCCCAGCGAAGTCCGAGTGGGAAGGGGAGATGCTTAAGTATTCATCCGCCGGGGCTACTGCCAATGTCACCAATAACATAATGGCATATGCTCAGGATTTGTATAAGTATCACAAATCCATGAGCCCAAGTCTTACAAAAAATGAGGCCATGAAGTTGGCCATAGATGAAGCTGGCGGACCTACCGTTGATATGAAGAACGGGACTACCTCCGTATCGTTTATAAATACCCAAGGTCAATACATACCTGCAAAAGATATGATCTTGGCTTTGGATAATATGGAATTGGAAGACCTGAAAAAAGTGGACATCCGTAAGTCGGACGGCAGTAGGTTGAACACTACCCCCATGTTCAATGGTCGGGCGTTGGATATGCGCACCGTAAGGGAGTGGGCGCAAGTCGTCCCTAAAAATTCCACCCAATTTTTCTTACGAAAAAAAGGTACTCAGGAAAGTTTCTATAACGCATCTGGAGAGCCTTTGGTATTAGACATGTCTCAATTAAGCGCGATAGTTGGGTCAAGACTCGCTGCCAAATTTGCGACTCGTGGTACGCGAAAACAAAGAGAGCTTAGCCAATGAGCGGGTTATACGATCTAACAGCACCAGGGGAAACCCTCATTGGGGGGCCGGCTAATGTTGGGGACTACCGAAGTCTTACTGAGATAATTGGTTTAGCGTATTCATCCGACAAAATGAACTATAGCGCCGGCTCTAAAGCTTACGCTCAACGTCAAGTTATTAAAGAGAGGGATGACCTATACGAAAAATTAACGGGCGAAAGTATCGCCAAGTTTAACACTAAGCGCCAGTCCCCCATAGAACGTAGAAAAGAAATTGACGCCGCAATACTAGAGCTACGCAATAACTCCCCTGATGTTTATGGCGGTCTTAAGACCTATGATGAAATAGAAGTTGAAGCTAGAAAGAGAGCGGTTGATACACTTGGTGAATACAATGAAGCTGTCGAGTATCGACCTGGGGTGGCTAAATATGGTGCGATGTTCACTGGTAGTATGGGGGCTATGGTCAGTGACCTATCGCAATTGCCGCTACTTACTTTCGGCGCTCAGTATGGCATGGGGACAAGCTTCCTTAAAGCCGCTGCGATAGAAGGGGCCGCCGGTGCGTTATCAGAAGCCGCCATCCAGCCAGATATAATGAGTTGGCAGCAGGAGCTTGGAAACAAATACGGGTTAGGAGAGGCGGCTCTTGCCACATTGTTTGGTGGCGTTGGTGGAGCAGCAATATCATTACCTATAAGCGCAGCAGTTAAAGTTAGGCCAAGGCTTTCATCTGCAATGGAAATGGCTTCTCAAGCTGAAGGGGTAACCCCAAAACTAAAAGCGGCTATACGAGAGCTGGCTCGACCAATGCAAAGGATTGAAGACTCCCCTTCTCCAGACTTACCACGCCATCATAGCAATGCTGACCTGACAGAATCTCGTGTTATTGACGAGGGTAGAATGCCAGATGTTATCGAGCTGAACGCTCGCATAACTGATGATATCGATGGTATTCCAGCTCAGGCATTTGATTTTTTGGATCCTGAAAAAGTCACATCTGATGGTGTGACTACAGTGAAAAGACTCACGGCGGAGCAGGTTAGGTCTGAAGTTGAAAAAGAGATGCTGCCCCGTATTGCAAAAGAAATTGAACAAGACCTTTCAGAAGTTAGCACAGAAGCTGCAGATCTTGCCCTGGATAATATCGCCATACTTAAAGACAGGCTAGGTCAGTTAAATAAAAAAATGAAAAAGGCGCTTAAGCGTTTAGATGACATCGAAGCCAGAGAGAAAGTTTCTAAAAAATACACTGAAGAGAAGTTCGATATAGATAATGAAATCGCCGCTAACCAAGCAGTGCTCGATACCTACAATTATAATATGGACCGTGGACAAATATTAGATCAGGTTAAGGCTGGTAAGTTACCGAAAGGGAATGATCAAGCATCAGTTTCTGTCAGGGGGGCGATAGACAGGATTGTCAAAGCGATAATGGAGAATAAAAAACTCGCTCCTAAACGTACCGCGATGGAAAAGAGATTGGCAGATGACGGGGTTATCCCGCCACAAAGAGAAGATTTCACTCAAGCAGAAGAGTTAGCCGATGAGGTAGATTTGGAAAACATGGAGGACGCTATTGCCATAGGGAAGGAAATCGAAGCCCAAACAGAAGGTAGCAAATACGTTGATGAGGATGGGAACCTTGTGGATTCCAAACGTCTTATTGAAGACGCCGCAGACAAAGCCGAGATGGAAGCTGTCAGGACTTGTGCTAAACCAGGGGGTGCTGAGTGAGCTTCTTAGATTGTATTGCAGGCCATTTGAAATCCAGGCTAATTACAGAAACTCAAGCCGATGCGTTAGAAAACCAGTACCTGGATCTTGTGGCTAAATACACGACCACAATGGGAGATGCTAGAGCTGCTGAAAATGCGGCTGGGAAGCTTATTGAGATTAAGGCTAACCAGATGGCGGCTAAGAAAGCTTCGGATCTTTTAGCATGGAAATCTCAGCAAAATGTTGTTGCTCATATTGGTGAGCGTCACATGGAAGCGGTCGCATCGTATGGGAAGCTGAGTAAGGCCAGGAAAAAACTTTTAGATTGGTCAGGCGGTAAGCCGAGTATCTCAGATACGGTTAGGGATTTTTTGGATACTGTCGGATCCGCGCAGGAGCATCAGATAAATTTATTGATGCACCCTTTGGTGGATCTCATACGAAAGAAGCCAAAGTATTTTGAAAACGAAAACTTCAATGCATTTATGAAAGATGCTGTCGGCCACATGATGGGTAAGTCGGCATCGACCGCTGAAGCTAGGGAGATCGGGGAAGCTTTAAGAAAAACATTTGACCTTGCCCACAAACGATACCGACAAATGGGCGGAGTAATCGGCAAGCTTGCTAATTACTTCCCTCAGTCTCACAACGCTCAAAAGTTACAGAATTTAGTTGGTGAGTTGGGCGAGAAAGCAGCATACATGCAGTGGCGAGATTTCATACTCCCAAGGCTAGATCTAACACGTATGATTGATGAGGAAACCGGGCTGCCCTTTACACCTAAAAAGTTGGAAGCGGTAATGCAGGCTAACTTTGAAGTCCTTCGCACAGACGGTCTTAGTAAAATTCACAGCATGGCAGCGCAAGGTAAGCAGTTGGCTGGCCATGGCGGTGATCTTAATCTGAGGCGAGATCAATCTAGGTTCTACCACTTCAGAGACGCCGATGCGTGGTTTGAATACAATGACAAGTTTGGTAATGGTACAGAGGCACTGTATGACACGGTAATATCGCATATAGGTACTATGGGCAGAGATCTTGGTACTATGCAAAAGATGGGACCAAAGCCCGCTTCAACCATGAGAAACCTCCAGCTACATATGGCCGGGGACACTCCTCAATCTCAAAAGTGGACCACCGCTAATTATGAAGCTATCACTGGAGGACTATCTGCTGGGACCCAGGTCCCCCATTGGTATCGAGCGCATAACGCTTTCAGAAATCTCCAACGTGCTGCGTTCCTGGGCTCGGCCCCTATAAGTGCTTTGGGCGATCCGTTCTTTGTGAAGATGATGTCTCGTAGGTTTGGTCTGCCAGGTTTCAGCGTAGTTGAGCAAATCAAACAGATCCGAGAGGCGGGGGGTATAGACACCCATTCTATCGCTCAATTTCTCACTGCCACAGATATGATGATGGGCTCGTCGATGACACGATTCGGTGAGGACCCTGTTAGCATGGGTAGTCGGATCCTCGGCAAGGCTGAAACAGGAACGTTAAAAGCTGCTGAAGCTGTGCATCGTGCCAGCGGTCTTAACTACTGGACCGCAGTGCAAGAGACTGCAGCTGCTATGGGAACTGAGGCTAGTACGTTTCACGCTCGTAATAGTATCTGGGCTAACCTAGATCCTCGTCACCGAGATGCTTTGAATCTCTACGGCATAGACGAGAAACAGTGGGAGATCATACGATCTGCTGAGCCAAAAGTAGTCGGTCGCCATGGTGCTCAATACATAGGTGCTTATGAAGTGGCTGCGTTAGGTGATAGTCGTGAGATAAGGCAAGCGGCTGCTAATTATGGGTCCTTTGTCAAAGGTGCCACTGATGTGGCCATCAACAAACCCTCTGCCAGGGTCCGTGGGATCCAAAGTGGGTTTGGTCAAAAAGAAGGGACATTACTTAGAGCATACTTCGGCAGCGTTACCCAGTTCAAAGGGTTCGGCTTCAGTGTGATGTTCAACCACACCATGCCAATGGTACATAGGGCCGTAAAGGGCGAAGCTGGCGGCATGAAAGACCTGGCGTTATTTGCAGTTATGATGGCACCCATTGGCGCGATGGCGATACAGCTTCGAGAGTTAGCCAAGGGGAACACCCCCAGAGATATGGAAGACCACCGGTTTTGGATGGCGGCCATGGCACAAGGCGGCGGGTGGGGGCCACTTGGAGATTTCTTCTTTGCTGAGCATGGGCGTTTTGGCCGAAGCCCATTGGTCGATATGGCATTGGGCACAACCGGGGGCGCTATCGATGATGTAAGACGTATAACGTTAGGTAATTTTGACAGGGCACTGGAAGACCGATCATATAATCACTTTGAAAACATGTTGAGAGACGCTTACAAAATGACCACTAATTACGTGCCTGGTCAAAGTTTGTGGTATTCTCGAAACTTCTACGAGGCCCTTGCTGACCTCCCTCTTCAATGGCTGGACTCAGACTATTACGATAAGCGGGAAGCCCGGATCGAATATCAACGCGAGCATTTTGGCAATGAGCCGTACTGGACGCCTGGAGAATTTCTACCATGACAATCACAAGCTCAGACTTTCGCAACGCTTACACTGGCAACGGTTCCACCACAGTGTTCGCGTACACCTATCAGATTGCAGACGCTAGTCACCTTACCGTCACCCTGGTATCCACTGCAGGTGTTGAGTCAGTGACCACGGCTTACACTGTCAGCGGGGTGGGTAATGCCGGTGGTGGTAATGTGACCATGACCACAGCACCAGCCTCAGGTGTGGGGGTTGTCATCACACGCAACCAACCTTTTCAGCAGAACACTGACTATGTTACCGGCGAAGCGTTTAGTGCTGAGACACATGAAGCAGCTCTCGATGAGCTGACGATGAACGACATCCAACAGCAAGAGGTTCTGACCCGTGCTGTTAAGGCTCCAGTGCAAGACGGTGCCATCGGTGAGTTGCCGAACATCACGAATCGTAAGAATAAGATCTTCGCGTTCGATGCCAACGGCGATCCTGAAACCTCAGTGCTGACAGCTGATTTAGCGAACCTTTTTAATAATTTTAAGGTGGGTAGCGAGATTAGTGGGTACAGCACCGTCGTCGAATCGCACCAAGGATCCGAGTTTGATGGCGCCAATAAAATTACATTAAGCCAAACCTACACGCCAGGTAATAGCAATTTATTTGTTTTCAGAAATGGTCAGCTTTTGAAAAAAGGCGCTTCGTTTGATTACACAGAAACATCTTCCACAGAAGTGACTCTGACATATGATCCGAATGACGATGACACGTATTTGTTTGTTGTCGGCGTATTAAGTTCAGCCGGTTCGATTGATGCTTCCAATGTCACTTACACCCCCGCAGGCAGTGGCGCGGTTTCTACCAATGTTCAGGATAAGCTTAGGGAAAGTGTTAGTGTCACGGATTTTGGTGCGGTCGGGGATGGGGTGACGGATGATAGTTCCTCGATTCAGGCTGCTATTGATTACGCAGAGACTATAAACGCAATAGTTTATTTACCGCCTGGTAATTATTACATAGCGACAGGTCTTACTATAGACGGCGGGGCATCGATAGAAGGCTGTCCGTCAGGGCTTGATAGTAGCCGAATACTAGTTGATGCTAGCGTGTTGCATGGCGTTACGGTTGGTAGCGGGTCATTGTTTACTGGCGCATTGCGAGACTTCACTGTCCACCGCACAGCTTATTCAGGAGGGACCGAGAACACCGGATTCAGATTTGTAGATGTTGCTGGATGCCAGTTCGAGACAATAAGAAGCTATAACAGTAAATATAATTTCTATATGAACCCAGCCGATGGTAATAGGGTGGCGTATTGCACTTGGATAAATATATTAGCAAGCGGCGGGCTTTACAATATATCTGGAGCAATTTCAGGTAGCGGTTATTTTAATGAGAATGTATTTTTAGGTGGTCGATTAGTCACAACCAGTGATACCGACACAAATATCTATATTGATTTTAACTGCAACCACAACAGATTTATTGGCGTGTCATGTGAGGGCGCTGGAACTCAGGCTATTTACATAAACGGAACCACCACGGGTGGTCTGCACTCCTGTAGTTTTGATAATTGTCGAACTGAGGGAACTTGGTCAGCCGATGATATAGTCATAGGGGCAAACACACAACGAAATCTAGTGATAGGGTATAACTTATACACCACGGTTACCGATACCGGCTTATCTAACAGTTACATTCTTTCAACAGGGTCAACTATTAAAAACGCTGGTAATGGAAATACTGCGCTAACTGTAGAGAGAAACGCATTGCCATCGGGCACGCCCGCACTAGAAGTGAATGACTTATATTCAAGTTCCGGCGATTCCTACGGGATACTCATAAAATCTGGTCGTGACACCTCCGGCGGCTACATCATGAGAGCGATAAGAGCTAGCGATAGCTTGGAGAGGTTCAGCATAGATTCAAACGGGCGACTTTATACCGGAATAAATGTTGAAACAGGTGAGAGCGCTTGGAATTTTGACCCCTTGAAACTTGGTGCCTATGTTTTGTGGGTAGATGCTACGGGCGATCTAAGGATTAAAAACGGCTCCCCTACATCCGATACAGATGGGACAATAGTCGGCACGCAATCATAAGGACACGGAACAATGACACAAACAAAACTCGCTTTTAACCAAATAAATGGAAATGTCGTCTCGGTCCTTGATTATGGGGCTGCACTTGATGACGTTACAGATGACAAGGCCGCCCTTCAAGCGGCGATAGATGCTGCATCAGCAGCAGGCGGAGGTATGGTTTTAATACCTGGCAAAATGTATGTTGACGTAACAAGTGGTCAGGTAAACGGTAAAGCTGGGGTAGGGTTATGTGGATATGGGTGGCAAATATCACAAATACGATCATCAGGTAATAACTCTAGAACAATAGAATGGCAAGATGAGGCCTGCAGAGATGTTGTTATTAGAGATCTTACTATAGACGTAAACGCTACAGTGGAGTTCGCAACAGGGCTGGCTTTTGATTATTATGTAGGCGATAACGCTAACAATAATATTTCCGTTACTAATTGCCACTTTAAAGACTCCAACACTACGGCGCTTACAAATGACTGGACTACATCAGCGCTTCAATTTCGTAACTGCAAAAACGTATTAATTTCTGGGAATTATTTCGATACGTGCCAGTTAAAAGCCGCCGGAGGGGGAGGAAGCAATATAAATGAAAATATTGTTATCACAGGAAACATCATAGTAGACGCAAACTCCTACGCGATAACTGCTGTTGCCCTCAATAACGGATCAGTAAAGGATGTCATTATTAGCGATAATATTTGCCTTAATCCAAAACGCGGCGCGATATTTGTCGGGCGTGATGGTGAATCTAGGACAAACATAACTACAGAAAACATTATTATAACTAATAATATAGCGGAATGCGGGCCTAACACGGACACCGGAGGGAGTTTTGTATTAGAATTTCTTGCCGGTGATGCATTTAACGATGGTGTAACAATATCTAATAATGTTGTAAATGCATCGTCTCAACCTAACTCTGGGGTGAACACAGGAATACGAGTTTCTGGAACGCCTGTAAACCCTGTTGTGACAGGTAATAGGATAATCGGAGGGGGTACTAATTTTAGCTACCACATTCGGATATCTGACCCAGAAAACGGGTTAGTCAGCAACAATATATGTATTGGCACAGGACGTGGGATTCAGCTTCAAGGCGGGGAATGCAGAATAAGTGATAATATATTAGATGGTCAGGGAACAGAGAGTTTACATATCCTTGTCGATGGTGACTCAGACGCAACAATTGAAGGGAATGAATTTAGAAATTGCTTCAACGATGCGGCTCAATTTGACCGAAAGCCAATAACTTTAAATCCCGACACTGCCGAAACCGTTACTGCGTACGTGGCACGAAACAGAATAATTGGGTCGGTGACCGGGTCAGCTATAGACGAATACGGCGCAGGTACTGTAGTGGCAAAATATGTTGATAATGATTTTGCTGCGATAACAGGCGGAGCTTTTAGACGTAGAGTAACTGCGTATACAGAAATGGAGAGGAACACAGGGTCCGGGCTAATAACTGAAAATTTCGGAAAGTCGGCGGCTATTGCGACAGGAGCTACCATTGCTCATGGACTATCAACAACACCAACATCTATCTCTCTAATTCCAGAGACTTCTGGCCCTAGCGCTGTCTACGCCACTGTTGACTCTACTAACATAACAGTCAATTTTACCGGGGGCGGGTCACATGCATTTTTCTGGGATGCCAAAGTATGAGTAGGAGGCTTTTGATAAAAAGATACAGACCAACTCCTCGCCTTCCCCCTCTGCGGTAATACCGGATGGGTAGCAAAATGATGACCCTCAGACAAAAACAGTCCGAGTTTGCGCGAGCTGTACCACGATTGATTGACGCGGCCCATGTGCTGGGTTTTGAGGTAACTCTGGGAGATGCCTACCGAGATCCCCGAGCCCCTTACGGTTCTAAGTCCTCCAAGCATCGACGCAGGCTTGCAATTGATCTTAACCTGTTCAAGGATGGCATATATTTAACAGACACTGAGGACCACCGCCCGCTCGGAGAATACTGGGAGAGCATTGGTGGGATTTGGGGTGGGAATTTTGATGACGGTAACCATTACGAGTGGCCATATGATTGACGAAGCAGTTAGTTGGTTGTTTAAGCAGGGATCTATTGTGATTAGCTACGCCCTGGGGGTGCTCTCTAGTTACGTGATGATTAAAAAAGCCAATACAGATCGGTTCGACAGCCTAGAAAAATCCGTTAAGTTTTTAAAGGATCTGCTCGACAAA
>Ga0208645_1003289_pt1 | contig 12023 bp, 8 predicted proteins | sample VirMetDEL_Sep_01_FD_184519 | JGI IMG/M metagenome (GOLD analysis project Ga0208645, IMG submission 184519) | Aqueous microbial communities from the Delaware River and Bay under freshwater to marine salinity gradient to study organic matter... | ecosystem: Environmental > Aquatic > Marine >...
CGGTTGTTATTTCATAACAATTACCAAACTCATTAATAATTCCTGCCCCATCTAGCCTAACAGGATCGCCAGGATTAATTGTAAACTTACCAAATGTTAAGTCTTGGGAATACCATGTTACCTCAGTATTAGTTTCAACTGCTGAACAATAACCTGATCGGTAATGACCTATAATTTCAGTAGATAGTGGAGGAAGGATACGAGGATCATAACCACCACCATCAGCAGCAATACATACAAACACAGGTTGAGTTGCTTCTATTCTGTATTCCCCATTACCTGCAGTAAATAATACAACAGTCTCAAACGGTGCTAAAGTGTATTCGGTTTTGGTATTAGCTCTGTCTTCTCCAGTTTTTTCATCAAAATACTTAGCAGTAAAGATGCCGCCTGTTGTCTCAAAATATAATCCATTATTATATTCTGGAGTTGTATTTGCACCAGAGTATAAAGTAACAGTAGCTGCTACAGCACCTGCCGTAACAACATATATACCAGTATCATTGCCATCAAGTGCAGTCCAATTGACACTGGTCTTATTATTCCCAAAGAATGGACGAGAAACTTGTGCGGAACCAGTATCGGTGCCAGTCCACATAGTATCATTATCAGCCTCAGAGGTTCTAATACTTTTTAGACCAATATAGTCACAAGTAAAAGTATCTAATACATCATTATAAGGAGCGTTATTTAAATTCGTTACAGCTGATCCACCGAGAGTCAATGTTGTTGATGTCGGTTTTCCTAACACTCCAAAATATACTGCAGTGTTACTTTCCTCCTGCATATATTGTTGTCCTGAATTAGATCCAACAGTACAGTTAGTTAATTTAATAGCATCACCGTTGAAGTATGACCAACTTAAAGAAGGGTCAGTAAGTGTTAATGTTCCATCACCATTATTCTGAATAGATACTCCAGTTCCAGAATAAGAAGACTTGTCTCTGAATGTATTTGTTACCATTATAGTATTATTATACTCAGAAGTCGTGAATACACTGAATGCAGTCTCACCCCCAGAAGCTAAACCATCCGCCACTATTTGATCATATATATCGTCTGAAATAAGAACTACATCGTCAGAAAAATTTGACGTATTCGATACAATGGATTTAATTGGAAATCCGTCTTGAGGAAGACCATGATCGGATGCTAAATACTGAACACCTGCTTCAAGTGTATGAGTAGTGTAATCAATATGATTTTGATTTCGTGACTGTCTGAAAGAATAACCAAAGAATTTAGTATCACCAAAACCTTCATAATTACAGGTAATAGGATTACTTAGAAGACCCCACAAGTTCGCAACAGAAGTAACACCTCCAGTGGATGTAATAACTGTTCCTGGTGTAAGACCGAACTCAATATGTATAGATCCTTTTTTGCCTGAAATTTGACGATCAATATTATTAGCAAGATAATCAACTCCTGATTTGTATACGTTGATTACATTACCATCTGCCAACGAACAGATTTGAACAGGAGTTTGTCCTGTAGGGTCAGCCATTTGTTGTACTACAGTAGTGAGTGCAATATTACGACCATCAACGCCACCATTTGCTACTCGTTTAGCGTCTTGTAAACTAGCAAAAGCATTAGATGTAATTGCTGTTTCGGTTTTTGTGGAGTAAACTTCGGCAGCTGAACTTGAATATTCAACAGTCAATGGAAAGATATATTCCAACGACCGAGTGGCCGTCAACGTAGTTGACCCGTTGTTAATCAGCAAGCTTCCTGTTGTGATTAACGTTTCCAGTTCAAAACTACTATGCAGTTCATATTGAAAAATGAGGTCTGTGATGTTTTTTGAACTTCCCGATGGAACTACAATTGATCCAAAATCTTCAATTGTTATATCCGATGCGGTCTGATTTTCTAAAATGTAAGTTGGTCTAGCCATAACGTTGTTGTTAATAAATATTATACTTCATGTAAAATCGTAACAAATCCCATTACTTGATTTGTTGCGTTTCCTGTGAGTGATGAATTCCTAAATCCAATAACATCGCCTGCTGAAAATGATGAACTTAATGTGATAGCACCTTTAAGTGCGGTTGATGTTAAGCTTCCTATTGTTGTGCCATTAGCGGTAACTTCAAAAACAGAAAGATCGGTATCGCTTCGGGTATAAGTTACCGTTTTGATAATTCCTGCTGTGGGTGCGTGATAACCAATTGTATCGGAATATGATCTTCCGTTAGTACCTCTGTAGTAAGATCCCGTATCGGTAGTTCCTGATCTTCCAAAATTAACGGTGACTGGATAAAAAGAATACCCATTCAATATAGCAGAACCTGTTATGTTTACACTTCCTGAAGTCCTAAGACTTCCTGTGAAACTATGAACATCGTCTTGCGTATCACCAAATTTAGTTGATCCGCTTGAATATATAATACTAGCACTTTCCAATGTAGTATGAATCTCATTGGCGAATATAGTATCAGCGGTGATATTACCCAATACAACAGTTTGACCACTAGCACTAATATAAATGTTATCTAACGAAGAACTGAAGTTTTCTAAATCGGAAATTCTTGATGATGCTGATGATGAATATGTTGTTATGCTTGATTGTACGTTATTGATGTCAGTTGCAATTGAACTTGAAGCCTCTACAAACGAACCGCTTATATCGCTTGATAATTGTGATGATCCGCTTACTAATGTTGGTTTATTGACGACGTTGGTATAATCAACATAACTAGCAGAAGGTGCTGTTGGTGAATTATACCAACCGTAACTTCCGCTAAATACCAAAACTTCGTTTTGTTGAGGTGTTGTTATTTTTACAGATTGAATTTCATCAAGTGATTGACGTTCCTCAATGGAAGTTAATATTATTCCTTGTGTTGCATGTGAAGAAACAACATAACCAACCCTAACCTTATGTTGTACCTCTGGCCAAACAGGAATCACGTTAGTAAATTCACCTGCGCTTCCACTTAAATATAAAATATCACCTTCTGAGAACGTTGCTGTGTTTACGTCTCTAACCAATCCGAATGTGGTGACATAACCCTCTTGATTGTTTAATATATCATGGGTAACAACACCCAATGTATCGTGGGAAGTTTCATCGAAGTCAGCATCAGCCTTTGCAATTCCAGGTCGATTTCCTTGAGATCCACTTATATGTACAACTGTTCCGTTTAATAATGTTTCTCCTGTCTTGTTTACGGCTTTAAACATTAATTCTTGACCAACATTTACTTTAACGTCTGGAGAATCATTGTAATATGCTAATGTATTATCGTCTTCGTCGTAAAATAATACTCCCTCTTGGTGTGGAATCTCCCCATCTGTAGTTGCTTGTATTCTAATATAATTGTCTACAAATAGAGATCCTGTTATTGTAGTATTCCCCAAATCAGCATTTTGTAAACTTGCTGATAAATAAACATTTTCAGCAACACTTGCAGTTGCAACTGTCATTGAGCCCGTTTCGCTCTCTAATACAAAATCAGGAACATTATCTACATTTGACCAATCCGTTGATGCTGTTATATTTAAAGCTTGTATTGAACTTTCTGTTGCTTTAATACTTCCTGTAAAACTATGAACATCATCAATTGTATCGCCAAACTTAGTAGAACCACTGGAATATATAATACTAGCACTTTCTAATGTAGTATGAATCTCATTAGCAGTAATTTTATCAGCCGTAATATTTCCAAGAGTTACATTCTGACCGCTTGAACTTATATAAACGTCGGTTGATGTTAAGTAAGGATCTCCGTTATATGTAAAAGCACTTCCACTGAAAGTATGTGTATCATTTCCAGCGTCGTAAGTATAAACTGAACCTGATCCACTTTTGTTTATTATAAAATCATGATCTACAAAATCTGAATTAAATAAAAACGATCCGCTTCTAATTGAAATGCTTCCTGTAAATTCGTGGGTATCGTCTGTGGTATCGCCAAACTTAGTCGATCCACTTGAATATATGATACTAGCACTTTCCAATGTGGTGTGTATTTCATTAGCATACAAGTTGTTTACGGTAACGTCTCCTAATGTAGCATTCTGACCACTAGCAGAAATGTAAATATTATCGATGCTTGAGCTGAAAGATTGAAGACTGTTTATTTCATTTGCAATTGAACTTGAAGCCGCCACAAATGAACCACTGATGTCACTTGATAATTGTGAAGAACCACTTACTAAAGTTGGTTTATTAACAACATTTTCATAATCAACATAACTAGCAGTTAATGCAAAAGAAGCGGTTTCATTAGTTAATGCTCCACTTGCTGTGACCACAAATCCAACAGGCTGATTTTGGATTAAATCGTAATTTACTTGTAAACTGCTACTTATCAATCCAGATGGTCTGTTAGCAACATCTGTAAACTCTACATAAGACGCTGTAGCCGTTGTACCTTCCACAACAGCATTTCCTGCGACCGTATACAATACTCTAACACGATCGCCTTCAGCAATAGAAGCTGATAAAGTATATGGTGATTTCCAAGTAACTTTGTTAGATTGTGTCAAAGCATAATCTACACCTTCGATTTGAGCACCTGCGGTTTGAACGTCAAATATAACATTACTTGCATCAGTTGGTGTTTGTGACAATTCAACATATTCGTTTGAAATGTGAGTAGCATTTAATAAAAATGTATCAACTACAAACTCTTCCATACTTCCGGAATTTATATTGGTAATGTTTGACCAATCAATTGAACCTGTCAATGAAGTCGCTTCTAGCCCACCTACAACCGTAACACTTCCGCTGAATACATGAGTGTCATCTAATGTATCGCCAAATTGTGAACTACCGCTAGCGTATATAATTGACGCTGATGTAATTGTAGTGTGAAATTCATCAGCGGTTATTTTTCCTGCTACAACTTCACCCAATACAACGTTCTGACCACTAGCAGATATATAAGCTTCTGCTCCGACATTTAAAGCGTAACTGGCAGTTAATGCTACGCTTGATGTTAGTGGCAAAACACTTCCACTGTTCAACGACAGTTCTACAGAAGATCCTGTGTTGAAAAAATTTGAATCTTTATAAATCCACTTTGCTTTTTGTTTACCCATGATAATTACCTATTGTCTTCTATAGCAATTAACTCATCGTATGATGAAGCTTCCATTATATTTCCTTTTAAAATTCTTCCCTGCATTAATATCTGACTGCCTGTTCCCAACGCCGTTGTGAAAAACGACATTGTGTCTTCCCATTGTAGCTGATATACGTCGTTTTTAAGTGTTGTAATCGTATATGGGAAATTGTTTTCATTTAACATTCCTGTAAATATAGCAACTTTTAAACTATTCCAATTTGTTTGTGCTGGAATTGAAAGTGAAAATTGTTTTCCGTCGAATGTAAATCCGTTTAAAATTAATTTTTCAGTTTTAATATCAACATCATGTGCCATTTTGGTCTTCAAATTATCCAGTTCAACAAAATCAACCATCATTTTTTCCTCATCGGTCATTTCACGTAACACTTCGTCTTTCATATACCAATATTTTTTATCAACTCCATTGATTATAGACGTGTCAGGATTTATAAACCACTTTCCATTGTTAAAATCTTGACTCTTGGAATTTACATTCCGCATATATGATTTTGTTGTTTTGTGTAATACATTCATGATTATATTATGTTAGGATTTCCATTAGACCATTTTGTGTATTCTCCGCTCATTTCCGCTATATTAAATGATCCTGTAAATGAATCAGTTGCTCCTTCACGTGATATTCCAAATGCTATAAGAGGTTGTTCATTAGATTCTGAATGACTGTTAACATCTGAAAAGTAAAATTTAACCGTCGTTTTTTGTAACTCATTTGATAAGTTTCCTCCGATAGTAACAGTTTTCGATATGGTTTGGAGGTTATAATTTCCGACGGTATTATCAATCGATCCGCTTATATTAACGTGTGCTGTATTTAAAAGCAAATCAACTTCCCCTGCATTGTTTGTATTTAAAAACCAATATAAATTTACAGTAACGGGTGAAGACGTATCCATATCATTAGGAATAATTGTCATTATACCGTATTGCTGGTTAGCCAAATCGTCAAATGAATTATCCTGTCTTCCTACACTAATCGGACTTCCGACTATTATATCGTTGTTGTTTGTGCTGCCAAATCCGTCGTTGTTTGCGGCCGGTTCTACTAATCCATTTGACAAATTCATCATCCCTTTAATTCTGGACTTTCCGAAATATTCGATGATTCCATCTGAATTAATTTTTACACCTGACGAATGTAATTTTAATTGATCAACTTCGGGTATAGTTCCATATCCAGTAGGATCGTCAATTCTATAACGTGTCCAATATCTATTAGGTTCACTTCCCTCTCCCGTTCCTATACTCGATGATGCCCATGTCAATGGAAGTTCAACGTCATACCTTAATTGATAACTAGCAGTAGGAACTCCCAACTCTTTACTGTATGAATAATATGGATATTCTGCTTTAGATACCATATAATTAACAGGTTCCCAACTATCACCATCATAATACTCAATTATAAAAGATCCGCTTGGAGCGTTTTGTAAAGAATATGTTATTCCGTGGTGGTGTAAATATTCGCCATTTGAATCTTGTAGATCAGAAGAAACATACATGACAGCTTCTCTTGAAGCAGTTAACCAAAAAGGTAAAGTCAATCCATCATTAAGTGAACTTGCTGAAACAGCAACATTTAATTGTGTCAGTGATGATGTTGATTCGCCTCTATATATCAACATTCCGTTGGTGTGTGATTCACCCTCTCCAAATGTAGCGTCTTTTCCAAGTGTAGGAAGACCAACGCTAAAATCACCACCAACCTTTAGTGTGTCGCTTATATTGATACTTGATGCACTTACCGCTGATCCGGTTTGAATCGTCAACTTTCCAGACCCATCGTCGCCAAATACACTAGCGTCAAAATCTATAAATTTTGCTTTTGTTCTTGCCATATAATGTTTCTCCTTTTTGCCAGGTTTGTGGTCTTTTACACCACTCCCGTATTTTTCCCAGAGTTGTATATAAATATACGGAGGGTTTTATAATAATTAAAAATTCGATAAATAACTTATTCTAACTGATTCTCCCGTTTCTAACAATCCATCCAATTGATAACCATCCCACGTTACAGTAGAAGATGAATATGTATAATCTATGTCTTTTATCTGAGTTGGTGCTCCATCAATCTCAAATATTAAAGAAGCAATCGTAGTAACGGATTGTGATAGTGGTATATGTTTATTAGAAATGTGCGTAGCACTCAGAATTTCGGTTTGAACAAAGGTTCTTGTGTCACTTGCTGAAATATTATTAACTACCGAAGAAGATATATTATTCCAAGGTATTTCAACCAATGATCCGGTTCCATCATATAAACTAGATGAATAACTACCACTTCCGCCAATATGAATGACGGATTGGTATGTGTCCTTAATTAATATACCAGTATAATCTTCGTTTGGATCTGTTATAGGCATAAGTCATAACCATTTTTTACAAATTGTTAAGAATTTCTTTCATCGCTCCTTTTTCAGGCTTCATGTCATATGCTTTATAATACTCATGAATGACTTTTCCCAAAACTGGAATACTTTGTTTCTTATTCTTATATATAACCGTTTTATTAAATCCTTGTTTTATCAATGACTCACACAATTCATTTATGTTTGGAGATGGTTTTTTAACAGGCTTTTGTTCAACCTTCTGCTCTTTAACCTCAACCACCATTTTAGGCTTCTCAGGCTCTTTGTTTAATTTAACCGATTCTACCGTTACAACCTTAGATGGTTTTATAGTCACTGAATCTTCCCAAGGTGAAAAATATGTGTCTTCAGCAATCACTTCCAACTTCATATTCCCCGTCGCCTCTTTTGGGAAAATCTTTTTTAAATTCTTAATAGGAACATGGCATTTACCACTTTCATCTATAGTTCCTTTGAACATCAACATTGTATCATTGATCTCAAGTATAACCCTAGCCATAGAATCATCTAAGGACGCCCCTTCAAGGGCCAATGAACATTCAAAGTCTTCCTGTTTATCGTTGTTTAAAATATATGCCATGACAAGTATAAATATAAATACAATTAGATTTTATCCAATTTTATATGTAACCGCTTTTCCATCTCGTTTTTAACAAGATATATGTCATCTACGGTCAAGGTAACGTCCTGAACCTCCTTCTCGTCAATCATTACATCATCTTTTACATACGTTACCAACTGTATTAAACGCTTCTTACGCTTCTTATCAGCATCACATAAATCATCAAGACTTCCACTTACCCAACGCTTCGGTATTCTTTCGTCTTTAGGAGCAGCACCGCCAAATGTCGCCGGTGGTAAACTAGCAGCTATTAATATACAATCACTCCATGTGAACTCTGTTCTATCCCAATACTCCACGCAATCAGGATCTTCACTCCAACTTATACATTGATAACTTCCACTAGTAATCGCCATTGTAATATATATATAATAAAAAACTTATTTTAAATACTTTTCCGTAAAATTCTAAATATATATTAATATGGAAGCTGGAATATATAAAATAACAAATAAAATTAATAATAAATTTTACATCGGAAGTTCAAAAAGAATAAAACGAAGGTGGTATGAACATAAAAGTAGCCTTATTAATTGTTGTCATGGAAATAAACGCATGCAAAATTCATGGAATAAATATGGAGAATACAACTTTATATTTGAAATCATAGAGGAATGTGATGTTGATGAATTGCTTGTTCGTGAACAGCATTATTTAGACGTATTAACTCCATATGATCGTAATATTGGGTTTAATTTAAATAAAGATGCTACTGGTGGAGATTTTTATTCGTTGCTTACTGACGATGAAAAGGAAGAATTTATAAATAAATGTAAGCGTGTTGGTGAGAAAAACGGAATGTATGGAAAAACACATTCCAATGATACTATAAAATTGCAAAAAGAAAAGGCAGTGGGTAGATTTACATTAGAATGGTTTGTTGAAAAATATGGAAACGATGAAGGTCTTATTAAATTTAATGAACGTTGTGATTCTTTAGCATCAAGAAATATAAACTATTCATATGATAATAAATTAACTGGCAAAAAAAGAGGTTCTATGTCAGAAGAAAATAAAAAATTAATATCAGAGGGTAGGAAAAATTTAAAAAAACGAGAGCCAGAATTAAAAGAAGCTATCTTATCCAAACAATATACAATAAAACAATTGTGTAGTATGTTTAATACATCAAAACCAACCATTCTTGCTAGAAAAAGGAAATATTTACGCTAAAAAAAGGGGTATCTAAAAGATACCCCAATTTTTAAGATGATTAATAATCAGTCAAGATTAAACTTGATCTAAATCACCAACAACGATCTTGCCGTAGAACTCAGGACGAACGACTTTCTTCGCATATCGGGTCATTACACCACGGCGAGGAGTGAAGTTAACTGGATCATATACCAATGGAGTTTGGATCAATGGGATATATGGAGCATATACCGCACCTGTTTCAAGGAAGTTAGAACCACGGAAACCAACAAGAATTTCATTGTTAGTCATATATGGGTTTTTGTACACTTGCCATCTTTGAGCAAGATCACCTACTTTAGAAACACCCATAGCGAATTTAGCCATGTCACCATCAGTGTTAGTAGTATATCCTGGGATAGACTCAATGATAGTAGCAACGTCAGGAGAACAAACTAGGAAGTTCGCTCCACCACGAAGAGTTAATTGGTGAATTTTGTTAGAAACTTTTTGGATTTTGTTTCCAAGAGTCTGGAACCAAGTGTTTTTAACATAAGCAGTTCTGTTAACAGCAGTGTCTTGGAAAAGACCAGCAGTTGCATCATACTCTTTACCGATTGCAGCACTCCAGTATTCAGTAGTAGCTGAAGGAGCGGAAGTGATTAACATATCAAGGATTTCAAGATCGATTTCCATTGACACATACTCAGAAAGAAGAGCAGTCAATTCAGCTTCAGCGTCGATGCTGTGATAAGCGTTTAAGTCTTGAGCGAGTTCAGGAGTCCAAACAGCTTTCAACTTACGAGTTTTAGCAACGATAGCTTCTGATTTCAACTCAAGGTTTACTTCAGGGATACCGATGTCTTTTTGAATTCCAGTGTCAGCAGCGTCAGTAGAATTACCTAAGTTATCTTCAAAGTCACCGCGAGTGCTGTCAGTTGGTTGTTTGTGGAACTCAACTTTAACAGTTGGATCAGCAACAGAACCAGAAACAACAAAGATTACTTCATTTGCATTAGTTCCGTTAGAAGTTAATGCTGGGAAGAAATCAACGATTCCAGAACCAGAGATAGTGAAAGCACGGATACCTTCGTCATCTTGTGTTCCGTCAAGAGTTACAAGAGCAGTGAAGATTTCGTTAGCAGCAACACTAGCAGAAAGAGCTGTGTCGAATTTTACGTCACCGTAAGAACCACTAGCTGTAGTAGAAGCAACAGTCAAAGAAGAAGTGTCATTTAGAGAATATCCAAAACGACCAGCTCCGTATAGACCATTTTCAGCACTATCAGTAGATCCTAATTTAGTTCCAGTACCACCGAATAGAGACTCACCGTTGAAGCGTGGTTTACCAGCTTGGTCAGTTCCATATTTGAAGTCGAGATAAAAAATCAGACCACTTGGAAGATTCATTGGTTGAACAGAAACGAACTCTTTAGCAGAGATTTCAGCGAATACACGACGAACTAATGGAAGAGCAACGCCAGCCCATTGTTCAGAATTTGCTGAAGTACCTGTGCGAGTAGCTTCATCGATAAGTTGTTTTGCTTGGTTTTCAAGCAACACAGACATGTTAGATTTTTCAGTCTCAGAAGCAACACCTTCAAGAAGACCAGTTTTGTCCCATTTTGAAACAAGACCACGTGTGTCTTCCATAAGCTTCGCTTGAGGATTGTGTGTGTTAGTTAGTAAGTTTTTTACACTCATTTTTATTTCCTATATAATTTTTTGGTTTAAGTTATCTTTTGATTCCTGCAAGTTTTTGGAATCGTGCAGCTATTTCGTTACCTTCTGAAAGGATTTTCTTAGTTGTTTCTTTTCTAGGTTTAGTAGATTTTACAACTTTAGAAGCAACACCTTCAGTGATAGCGGATTTTTTCTTTCCACTGTTTACAATCTTGAATGATTCACAAAGATTAGCATAAGTTAGTTTAACTTCACGTACTGATTGAGCACGGTCAAAAGCTTCAACAACTCTCATTTTTTGGTCATTATTCAATCCGAAAGATTTGAACACCTTATTAGTGAAAAGAAGTTTAGAGTTAAGCATGTTAACTTCATTTAACTTTTCTTTAAGGAATCCAAGAGCCTTCTTGTATTCAGCGTTTTCTTGTTGAAGAGATTCAATTTCATCTTGCATTCCGCCAACGTCAACTTCTTCTTCAGCAGCTTCTTCTGCGCCGAGTTCCATTTCACGTAAGATTTCTTCAAGATCAATTTCTTCTTCACCTTCTTCTCCAGCTACATCGTCAACTGCAGGGGCAGCAGATTCTTCACCTTCGATTTCGTCATCTTCGATTTCGATATCGATTTCTTCACCACCTTCTTCAGCAGGTAACTCTTCACCCATTTCAGGAGCAAGTTCAGTTTCGTCTTCCGCAGAAAACTCTTCTTCTTCACCCATTTCAGGTTCAAGTTCACCTTCTAATTCAGCGATGATTTCATTCAATTCTTCATCTTCTACTTCACAATCATTCTCAAGAGTAAGTTCTCTTGACGTATCAACGTCAGGAGTTTGATTAGCGTCTTGGTCGGAAGCACCGATTTCAGAACCGCCATCCTTCTGAGAAGATTTGTCAGTTTTTGATGGAGTTAAAGTTCCACCAGCTTTTGGACTGTCAACACCATTAGATGTGCTGTCAGTGTCTTGGTCACTTGGACCAGCTTGTAATTCATTTGATGGGCCTTGCGGATCAACAGTATGTTCGTCAGCAGGAACTTCTTCTTCATTCATTACCTCACCGTCACGTCCGATGAAACCAGCAGCGCCAGTTCCGTCATTTTGTAAACTTGTGAACTCTTCCA
>Ga0208645_1003290_pt1 | contig 12022 bp, 23 predicted proteins | sample VirMetDEL_Sep_01_FD_184519 | JGI IMG/M metagenome (GOLD analysis project Ga0208645, IMG submission 184519) | Aqueous microbial communities from the Delaware River and Bay under freshwater to marine salinity gradient to study organic matter... | ecosystem: Environmental > Aquatic > Marine >...
ATTCTGACTTGCTCTTCCTGATAGATTTAATCCTTTTTCACTGTACTCGTTAGCTCCAACCAATGAGCTACTTCTACTTGCAATATCTCCAACTCTTGCAGAGTGTATGTGTCCAGATATAATATAATCTATCTGCACGCCTCTACCTGCGTATCTACCTTTGATTTGATTGACACTTTTTTCGTATTGCGTAGTGAAACTTCCGTTACCGTGTAATAATAATAAGTTTTGTCCTGCGACATTAACAACACACTCAGTAGGATCATCAACTACAAACTGCACATCTGTTGTTTTAAAATAATGTCTTAGAATTTCAAAGATAACAAAATCGTAATTATCAGACGCCATAAAGTCTGACCAACCCCAATCTTGTTTTAATCTACTTTCGTTACCAGTTACACAAGCAACAGTCACAGAATAATCCTGTCCAATATCAAATATAATCTGTTGCAATAAATCTACTGCAAGAAATACTGCTTTACTTCTATTCGTGGACATATTAAGCATTTCATCTAATCTTCTATCCGAATTGATTAAATCGCCTGTAATTGCAATTAACACGCTATCAATATCGTAAACCTTAAATATTTCTTTTGCTCTGTTTACATAGTGTTTTAAGCGTCTACTAGCAACCTTGAAATCATAATGGTTATGAGGTAGGGAAACAAGTTCGTTAAAATGTGTATCAGCAATCTGTAGCACGCCAACACTTTTGCCTTGTTTGATTTTCTTAAATTTAAAATCTGAAAAATTCTTTTGCTGCAATAGTGCTTGAATATCAAATAATAGATTAGTAATTGCATTTTCATATCGTGCGTGTTCTCTAAACGCTTTGCGTTCTATTCGGTTTACATCTTGCGCAGATTGTTTCTGCTTTGCGAGTTTAATATTCTCTCTAACAACTTCAACATCATTAAGAGTAGGATTAACTGTTTGTACGCCACACTCTTTACATTTATAGCGTTGTTTATATGATCCGTCATAGTTCTTTTGACGAGATTTTTTAATCATATCTTTACTCCCACAATTAGGGCAAGATATTACATATAGTCCATCTTCAGTCAATCTGCTCATTTAGTCAACCTCTTGAATCCGTTACTTTCATTTACTAAATCTAATAAATCCTTAAATTCAAAGCAAACCATTACTTTTGAATGATTTTTTGAGAAAACAAGCATAGGCGTTAAATCATCTGAATTTTCACACGCTTGCTCGTAGCACTTCCATATATTAATCTTTTCTACCTTTTTACACTCAACTGCATAAGGGAAAGCATCTCGTCCTGCCTTAGATAGTATAATATCCATACCACTCTCGCCCATTACTGCTGTCTTGATGTCGTGTTCATTGATCCCCAACTTTTCCATTATCATCTCACGGACTTTGTTCTGGAAATTTCTACCTTTTGCTTTCGCACTACTTGGTTTCATCTAATTCTCCATTTTTTGCTTTTTCAATAATTTCTGGTGTAAGAGTTAATACAATTTTTTCTTCTTCTTCTTTTTTCTTTTGCTCTTCTTTTTGTTTTAGATATAGTTCCAATTCTTTTCTTTGTTTCTCTTCTTTATCTCTCTTTACTTCATTTTCATAGTTAATTAATTCTATCCTATCAAATATTGCTCCTGTATCCTCCTCATCAGCAACATAATCCATTAACCAATCCCAGTCGTAAGTATGTTTTTTATAAGTGCTATACCCTGAATATATTCTTTTATCCATAGCATTATACTTATCTTTATCAATTCCATAACCCCAAACTAAAATACATAAAAACTCTAAATCCATTCTTCTTAGATGTGTTAATAGTTCTACTTTTTCTTTTAGTTTTTTATTATCTGCAATTAAATCAGTTAATACTTCTACTTGATTTTCTAACTTATTTACCCTCATTTATGAACTCTCCTTTCACTATGTCATCAATTATAAAACCAATAGTCTGATTTGTTTCATATTTCTTAAAGTTAATCTGTTTTATTCTTTCAATAATTTTATTCCAATGTGAGTTGTTTTTATGCAACTCTTGTTGTGTCTTTAATAATAAATCTCTCATTTATACCTCCTCAAAGTCTGCGTGGTCTTTACACTTACTGCATAGTCCAACCATTTCAACTTCTTTACTTTCGTTATCATAGTGCAATTCTCCCATTGGCTCATATCCACAACAACTAGATAAAACTTCTTTTTCGTCCTCTCTGTTTTGTGCTATTATTTGTTGCTCAATGAAGAAATCTATATTTTCTTCTATCTGATCTTTGGTATAATCTTCTACCAATCTTAACACCTTACTCATTTGTATTCCTTCCTTGGTTGTATTTGTTCATCACAACACGAAACATATAAATCTCTATATTCCGAAGTTGTCTTTTGTTTGTTGCATATATCACATTGATATACATAAATCGGCTCATCTGGAATACTTGGCAATACTACTTCATCTGTCCACCTTTCTTGATTGAGATAAGTTTCTGGATTAGGTATGTATTGTTGGTTTTGCCATTGATCCGATTTCTTTTGCAATTCTATATTCTTTATAATTAAATCAATAGGAAAGTCATTAGCGTCAAATTTATCCTGCACTTTTTTCTTTCCTACTTTCTTAGGATAATGTTCCCAAAATTTCTCAAAGTCTTTATTTACTTCTTTCTTTCTTACTTTATTACCTTTTATAATAGGGTTGTGAGTGGGTTTTGAGTGGATTAATTTAAAATCGTTATAGGTTGAGTATCCGAGAATAACTGCGTGGGTTATCTCTGGGTTAGATTTCAACCTAATCATATTCGTTTTTTCCAATTTCTTTAAAAAAGTTCTTAATCTTTGTCTTGTCATATTATTTCTTTTAGCAAAGTTTCGCTGTGAGAATACAATCTCACCTCTGTTTACTTCAATAATCTGATTGTTCAGCAACATTGACGAGGGCTTTATACTTGCCCTCATCAACATATCAATCCAACATTTTAAGTAAAGTGGATTATCCCATATCCAATTATCTTGGATTTTGCGATATAGCTTTATGAAAGAATTATCCACTAATCAATGAAACCAATTAATAGCGCAAAAAATCCTGCAAAAAAGCACATTAACATCATTAATACTTCCTGCATTATTCTCCTCCGTTCATAGCATTTTGCAATGATTTCATTGCCATATCCATAACATCATCATTATTTCTTATAGCGTTATCATTATCTTTTAACCACTTTCTACCGTCTTTATGTAATACGCCCTTATCCATTGCTTGCTTTTTAAGTTTATCAAACTCTTTTATCCTAGTAATTGTAGGCGCTTTTACTGAAAATTCATCTGCCTCAATATCAGTTTTAAATTGATCTGATCCTGATCCATACAATCCTAACAATTTAAGAGTTGCTCTCGCTTTACCACGCTTTTCTGCCATTGCCCAGAAATAAGGCATTTTACAGTTTTTATCGTTTGCCTCTCCAAAGGTTATCTCCTCTTTAACTTCATACAACTCATTAATATCATTTGGCTCTAAGTATGCCCTAACCTTAATTGCAACATTAGGTGATACATCTAAATTATCAGATAACTCAAACTTAATGCCCTCGGCGTCAATAATTTTCATTACACCGTCAAACTTAATAATCTTCTGTCCTGCAGATTGTCCAAACTTCATTGTCCAAAAATCTCCCTCACTTAGATTATATCTTTTTATTAAACTCTCGCTCATTTTCTTTCCTTTCCTTAATTAAATAATTGATCGTGAACTGATCCTGTGATATAGCATATTGCTAACTGATGAATACGCTTTATCTTTTTTTGTTTTTTCCAATTATGTACAGCTTGTCTAGTTATGCCTAACTTGTCTGCCAACCAAGATTGACTGCGCTCATTGGTATCAAGCCAAATCTGTACCATATACCAATCATTGTCTTTACTCATTTTTTCTCCTTCCAACCTGTTTCAATCGCAAGTGCTATTACTTGAGATTTTTCCAGGTATGATTGTGTGCGATAGCAAAAAAAGTTTCTTTGGCTATCATCTTGATTTTCGATATAATACATCTCTGCAACATTATTAAGTCGCAAGTGTAATATCATAGAATTGATCTGTTTATCTGTGTATTCTTTCATTAGTCTAATTTCCTCACTTCCTTAACACCTTGTTTTAATAATCTATAACAAATATAGATACCTATTAATGCTCCTAATGTTTCCATTATTATACCTCCTCGTCGTATTCATCTGATAATTGATCTCTTAACTTATCATCAAGTCTTTGCTCTATACCTTGAACTTTTTTTCCGTAATGTCCATTACTTTCATCAATAGAAATAACTACTTGTCCATTGTCTATCCACATTTCCCAAGTAAAAAAAATTTCTTCTTTCCTACCACCACAAATAACTCTTTGTATTCTAATAGGTTTGTCAGTATCTACTATTTGATCCTCGCACTTCTTTTCAATATCCTCTAAGGTTATATGATTTGTACCTCTTTCAAAATAATACTCGCCGTTTTCTTTAAGTTCTTTAATTCTATCATTAATCCATTTTTCTTTTTTACTGCTCATTGTTTTCCTCGTTTGTTATTCTAATAAAATTATGGACATAGCTATTTTTTTGATTTAACTGATAGGGTATATTAATGAGATATGAAGATATAGCTATGCCCAATATGATATAATTTTTCATTTGTTGTTAAGATAATTTATAAAATATTAACGGTTTGTCAAATATAATAACGCAAGATCCAAAAATATAATTTGTATTAAACAGAATAATCACTAATTTATAACTCAAAAATGTTCATTAGAACTTCCTTTGTTGTTATAAAAAAGGCGCATATTATTTGCGCCTTTTTTGTTTATAGTTCTGGTTTAGTATTTGTGAAATTTTGAGTATTTTTTAGACTTCTTTTATTTTTGAAATCTCTTTTCATTTCTAAATCAACCTCAAAATCTCTATTGCAAACAGTACAATACCAATGTTCTAGCTCGCAAGAAATTAAAGTGTCATTATATTTTAAGTGTTCAGAATTACAGCACTTATTATTTAATTTACTCATTGTAATCTCCTTTGTTATTTAATCTAGGACTAGGCAGCGTAAAACTGCCTAGTTTCGCTTTTACAAGCTCATCAGCTAGATAACTATGTCCTGGATTTAATTTCCTCCATTTTTTGAGTTTCCTCCAAAGCAAACTCCCATAGATTGTCATAGCTCATAAACTTGTACAAAAACCACAGTTTCAGTAGCGTATGATGATTATGTTGATGTTGTCTATATTCCGAAAGCGTAGTTGAAACCATATCGTGATTTTCCTCTGCTCCGTAGTCATCTATACTTAACTCGCACTCCCTGGTACTAAAAAGTTTAATGCGACTTAATAGTTCAGTAGGCATTAGCAATATTGGTATATTTAAATTGTGGCATTTATTTATGCGTACTATTTTATTCCAATCTCCTGACTTGCATAGACTTTTAAATACAGCGTCGTAGTCATCATATCTCTTAGATATAGCAGCTACACTTTTTCTATGTACATTAATTATTTCATAAACCATACATAGATATTCTAGCGCAAGATCTTCAAGATTGACAATTTGGAACTCCCCTAGAAGAGGTATATTATCATTTAATCCATACTCCAAAGGACTACCAAAATTCCACTTGTTTTCTTTAATGTGATGATAAATATGATGTGCGCTATTTTCAGCAGTATTAGCGCAAACAAAATATATATCATCTTTAAGCCAGTTAAATTCATTAATATAGTTCCTACTGCCAGTAGTATATAAATCTCTATTTTTTGAATTTAATTGAAACCTAAATACACTATTAACATTATGGTTAATTATAATAGTATCAAGATGTTTAAATCTATATAGCCTATAATTACCGTTATCACACTCCCACTTCCATTTATACATTATTACCTCCCTTGTTTATATGTGAGCAATTAAAATGTCCTCCTGTTGTACTATAATAAAAGAATGTCTTATTATCATTATCTAATACTGGACTAATACCCTTGACAATATAACGCCCTGAGCGTCCATTTTTTTTATCATTAAATAATACCGTATCTCCGACTTTTATTTTATTTATAGTATCTAATACTTGTCCGATTGAGCAGGTATTATTTTTGAATTTATATTTCATTTGTTCCTCCTTGGCGCTAGCTATTACACTAGCGCCTCTGTTGTTATTGTTATTTAAGTTTATCATTATCTTTATGAAACATTGATGAGCAGACTATTTGAGCTACATCTTTTTTAGTTAATCCTAGCTCAGCGTTAGCAGCCTCAGCGTGCTGTTTAGCTTGCTCGTATGCCTCATTGCTAAAACCCTTACTCCAAAACCAAGGCAGCTTTAATTTGTCCTCAGGTGTTGGATAAGAGCAATAACTATGTCCAGGCTCATTTTCTACTACTCTGCTTGGTACAAAGCCTGTTGCTCCTTCTACGCCTCTTTTAGCGTGGTGTTGCTCATCTTGCATACGACAAATCCAGTAGCAGTATCTTTTATTTTCTCTCATTACTTGACCTCCTTAACTAGTTTGACTAATTCCTGAATAAATCCACTCTCTTTTTCTTCTATGACTTCTCCATAGCACTTAGTCCATAGATTAGAAATATCAGCTATTGAAATAGATTTATTATTATAATCTTGATTATCAATAATATAAGTGCTGCCTGTATGCTCGCACTCAAATTCCTGATAACCATTATTATTATTTTCTTTTTTCATTTGATATACTCCGTTTATTGTTATTAAAGAAATTTTATATAGTGTAGAAATACCAGCAGAAATATAAAAACTCGCTGGCGCAAAATTTTGATTTTGGTTGCTTGTGCCTGGTAATATATAGCTTGGACCAAAACAGCCGTAAAAATTGGAATTAATTGAACTTAAAAAATTTAGGTTTAGATCTAACTTTTTACTTAAAAATCTAAGGTTGGAAATCCTGCTTTTAACTGCGTGAGGATCTCCAAAATTTGATGCAAAAAAAACAGTTGCAGCGCACAGGAATCTATGCGCCGTAACTGTTGAGTATGTACTGTTTAAATTCATTATGCAAACAGTACCAAACCGAACCAAAGACAAGCGACCAAACAAGCAAAAAAGAGCGCTGACAGTGCGCCCTCTTTTAACTGTTTAAGCCTATAAGCACGCTTTAAAGCGTCTAATTTGTACTGTGCCTGTAGTTTATCAGCGTTAAAGGTTATTTGTGAGAATCTGTCTATCATCTTAGAGCCTCAAAAACTTCCTCAAAGTAAGACCAGAGAATGTTTTCGTCATCTTTATATGACATCTCCATTCTATCCCCCCACCAATTACCGAAAACCGTGTTATATCTTGTGTTTACTTCTACATTCGGACCACCAAAAGCCATAAGCAATTTAGCGCCTAGATATTCGTGTCTTCCTTTTTCGCTGTTGTAATAGGTTTCATACTCTACGCTTAAACAGTCCTCAAGATATTTCTCCAGACCTTCAGCTGTTTTTAGTGCTTGCTCTACATCTTTTATTTCGTGTAAAACTTGCTCTTTAATATTTGCGCTCATTTGTGCGCCTCCTTCTATTGTTATTATTGTTAAGCCTCACGGCTCTATAAATATAGCTCTATTTATATTTAACTGTAAAGAGATTTAACAAGAACTGTTAAAACTGTTGTTTTTGTGTTGTAGCTATGCAAAAGCAGGCGCTACCCTTGAGTTTTGACAGCAACACCTGGACAGCTAGTCATCCAGGGATCAAAACTGTTTTTTTGATTATGCGCAAAACCGTAGTTTTAAAGCGTTCTTTTTTTGTTTTGATATCCGTATAAGTCCAACCTTATTTTTTTAGGTGTTTTTGGTGTTTTGCTTAACTACCCCTATGTCCGGATTAAAGCGAATATGCGCTGTATAGTAGTATTCCCTGCAAATGATAAGTTAATGACTAACTAAATAGTAATAATTTAATAAGGTTTATGTAATAATCAAGATTTAAGTTTATTCTCGTAAACGACTAATAAATATAAGTGTTATAATAATCACTTAAAGCATTACTTTAACATAAAAAAAACTAGAAGTTTAATCCAAACTTTTGGTATTATTTTGTTGGTATCTTACAATAATTCTTGTTTAAATTGTTTCTATGCCAAAATACGATTATAAATGTTTGGAATGCGATAAGGTATTCGAGGTCGAGCAGAAAATGACCGATGATCCTCTCGAGGAGTGTTTGTGCAAAGATGAGCAATTCTTAGTAAAAAGAGTAATTTCTAAGCCAACATTGGTCATAAATGGTGCAGGTTCAATGCCAGATCGCAAATTATATAAAGAATTAGACATCGATTAGTATGTTTGACCACTGTTCTTTAATCAACAAGAGATGTCCCTTTGCTGCTAAAGAAAGGGAGTCAACTTATTGTGGGTTACACACTGGATTAAAGATACAAAACAGTATAGAGTATATGAACTCGTGTCCAAAAGATAAGAAAAAAAAGAGGTAGCTATGCCGTATCATTATGGAACAAAAAAGAAAAAGAAGAAGAAGAAAAAGGGTAAGAAGAAATGAAAGTGAAAGCACCAAGAGGATACCACTTTATGAAAAAAAAGGGGAAGTTTAAATTGATGAAGAATCCAAAAGGTGGATATAAAAAACACAAAGGTTCTTCATTAACGATGAGTGTACCAGTAGTAAAAAAACATAGCTAATGAGTGACAAAAGTATATATAGCAAAGCCAACGGAGCAGGGAAAGGCGATGTGCCAAGACCTTTGAGTATATCTAAAAAAGAATACGAAAAGCGTTGGGAAAAGATTTTTGGAAAAAAGAAAAAGGACAAGAAATAATGTGGGATTTATTTAAAGATAAAAACGAATACAACGAAAAGAATATTATTGGCTTCTTGTCTTTTGCGTTGATGTGCGTATTCGGCATCGTGGATTTAGCAATGGGTATTATTGGAATAGAGCTAATGGTCAACGACTACATCTATAACTCGTTCGTCTGGGTTACACTCGGTTCATTTGGTATCGCAGGAGCAGAAAAAGTCTACAAGAAATGAGAAAGTCATTATTCAACGATCGCACCGTAAAGTCTAATGGTGCTAAAAAAACTCGACAAGGTAAAAGCACGAATACCAAGTACGGAACAAAAGGTTCTAAAAAGTATTATAAAAAGAAATACAGAGGACAAGGTAAGTGAGCAATCTCGAACTAAAGAAAGCCAATCAAATGGCTGCTATTGATTTACTTATTCATAATCCAGAGCTAAACAAAAAACAAATAGCCGAGCAATTAAAAGTAAGTCCACGCACCATTCATAGCTGGTTTGCTGATGATAGGTTTGTGGAAATGTACTATAAGAAGTATATGATTTCTTTCAACGCCAAGCTACCGATGGTATTAAATAGTATGATTCGTGAAGCTGTTGAAGGGAATGTCCAGGCAGGGCGTCTGGTATTAGAACATTCAGGGAAGCTGGTTAGAAATATCAATGTAACCGTAGATAGTCCATTTGAGAAGTTCTTAAAGGCAGAACAAATAGACGCTGATGAGATTATAGACGCCGAAAGCGAAGAGGTTACAGAAATACTGGATACGCTTCCAGAGAGAAACCCTGTAAACGACAAACCAAAGAAACGAGATATAAAAGAAAAGAAAGCAGTTAAAAGAATAAAAGAGGGCAAGCCACCGTCCAGACAAAAGACTAGAGAAGATAGAGCGAGTAGATATGCTTTATTACAACGAGCGAAAAAAGTTGGTTTAGATCCACTGCCGTCACGCCGTCCTACCAATAATGAAAGAAGAAAATGGCTCGAGAAATTAGCAGAGCTAGAAAAACAAAGTGACTAAAGAACACGAATTTAAACAGAAGTGGTTTGACTATATGAAGTATGAACCACACGAAGGACAAAGAAAATTACACTTTCCTGATAAACCTGACGCATCATACTTTGTAAACATATGTGGAAGAAGATATGGTAAAACTACTGCAGCATTCCGAGAAGCAGAATTTTATGCAGCACAGCCAAATAAAAAGATATGGCTTGTTGGATTATCTTACAAGAAGTCAAGATTGATGTTTCGTGAGATATGGAAAGATATGGTTGCAGGTAAAGCAAATGACATTGATAGAGCGTCTGAAAAAGAACAGTATATAAAATTTAAATGGGGAACAACGGTAGAGGGTATGTCTTGTGAAAATCCAGACTCATTAGTCGGAGAAGGCGTTGATCTACTTATTATAGACGAGGCAGCCAAGATGCCAAGAAGAATATGGGATATGTATCTATCTCCCACTCTAGTAGATAGAAAAGGAAAAGCTATATTTATTACAACACCAGAAGGTTTTAATTGGGTGTACGATTTATACTTGCTAGGACAAAGTGATCCAAAGTGGTATTCACATCAATCTCCAAGCTGGGAAAATCAATACGCATTTCCAGAAGGTAAAAAAGACTCTTTCATACAAGAGCGAAAAAGAAATATGTCCAAAGAATTATTTGATCAAGAGTTTGCTGCAAAGTTTACTTCTATGGAGGGTAGAGTATATCCATTTGATAGAGAAAAAGATATGGGAGATGTACCTTATAAAGAAAATTTACCTACATACTGTTCAATGGACTTTGGATTTAGAATGCCATCGGTATTATGGTTTCAAACTTATAAAGAAAACGGTAATTGGCACATTAACATTATTGATGAAATTATACACGAAAGAAATATACCTACTGATAAACTTGCTGAAAAAATTAAAGCAAAGCCTTATCCTGTAATTACTTATTATGGTGATCCAGCAGGTAGCTTTGTACAAGGACAGTCAGGTATGGGAGATATACATATTTTTCGCAGACACGGTATTTATGTAGAATATCGTATGGATAGATTATCTCGTGATATACAAGCAGGTGTAAGTTATTGTAGAGGATTTTTTGAAAACGCAGAGGGGTTAAGAAGAATAAGAGTAGATAAAAAATGTGTAGGTATTGCAGAAGATTTTGAAGGGTATAGATTTCCTGAAGCTAAAGAAGGTAAGGGAATATCTAACAATCCTATTAAAGATGGTTACTTTGAACACGGTTGCGATGCGTTCAGATATTTTATATTGAATAGATTTCCAATTAGAAGTAACTTCATTGGAAGAATATCACGATAAAAAGGAATACTTTGATGGTTTTAACAGCTAGAGAAATTATACAAGACTCATTAACTAATTTTAAAGAAGAACAAGCGAAAGCTCGTAGAGAAGAAGTAAGAAAGTCCTTAGACTATTATTCTGGCTCTTTAACCGACCAATATATTGAAGGATATTTTAAATCTGACGCATTCCAAGAAATTCCTCACTACAATACCAACATCGTGAAAAAGTTTATCAATCGTATGTCCAGTATTTATACGATCGGTGCAAAAAGAAATGTAAACGAAAACTATATAGATTTAACTGTTGTAAAAAATGCTCGTATGAAACAAATGGAACGAATGACTCGTTTACTTGGTTCTACTGCAACTTATGTAATGTATGATGAAGTAGAGCAACGCTTTGATTATCGTCCTATTTATTATTTTGAGCCATACTTTGGTGACAACCCTTATAGACCTGAAGCGATTGTATATCCAATGATGCACGGTCACGCAGACTTATCTGATACAAATGAGTTAATGTATGCGTATTGGGACAGCGAATTACATTTAAAATTCAATGAAAATGGTGATATTCTTGAAGAGGTACAACACAACTTAGGTGTATTGCCTTTTGTATTTACACATAGAGAAGAACAATTAGATTCTTTCTTTGTAGAAGGTGCGTCAGACTTGGTATCTGCTAATGAGCATATCAATATTACAATGACAGAAATGCAATTAGGATTACGATTCCAAATGTTTGGACAGCCAGTAGTAACTGGAATTATTTCTGACAACTCTAATGTAAGAGCAGGTTCAGATGAGATTTTAACGCTTCCAGAAGGAAGTAATTATAATATTGTATCTCCACAGGGAAATGTTAGAGATGTGATTGAAAATATTAAGTGGCAAATAGAATTAGTAGCATTAAACAATCACTTATTTATTAC
>Ga0208645_1003297_pt1 | contig 12009 bp, 29 predicted proteins | sample VirMetDEL_Sep_01_FD_184519 | JGI IMG/M metagenome (GOLD analysis project Ga0208645, IMG submission 184519) | Aqueous microbial communities from the Delaware River and Bay under freshwater to marine salinity gradient to study organic matter... | ecosystem: Environmental > Aquatic > Marine >...
GGCAAACCATCATTTTGCGAAGGAATATCTTGTGCATTGCCAATGTCTAAAACAGATTTATCAGAAATAGAAAATCCATTTAGACCAAAGGAAGATGAAATTGAATATTGGATAAATGGTTTATTAAGTTCACAATTTAAGGAAAGTGAAATTAGTTCAGGATATGCATTTAAAATGATAGAGGATTTACAATGAATATATTTCACGAAATGGCTTGGGATAAGTGTTTATCTCACGAAATATGGCCAGCATTAAAAGAGGGTTGGCCAGAGACAGATGAAAATGTACACTTCTTATGGGGTCTTGCAGGTAAGAATAGAGGCATTATACGAGAGTGTAAAGAAAAGAAAGAAGACTTTTGGTATGTTGATGTAGGTTATTTAACACAACAAATTACAAGATATCCAGAACCTAAAATTAATGATTATGATAAAACATATTTTAGAATAGTAAAAAATAAATTACATACAACATCAGGTAGCGTAGGTAATGGTGATAGATTAAACATTTTAAAAAATCAAGGCATAGATGTAGAGTTCAAAGGTTGGAATACAAGCACAGAGGTTAAAAAACACATCTTAGTATGTCCTTCATCACAAACAGTTACATATGATATTTGTGGTGTATCACAAGAAGAATGGATAAATGAAGTTGTAAAAATATTAAAAGAATTTACAGACAAAGAAATTAGAGTAAGAAATAAACCAAGACCAGGAAATGAATGGTGGGGAACTGATATAAAAGATGATTTAGTAAACTGCCAATGTTTAGTAACAAGTATGAGTTTATCAGCTGTAGACGCCATATTAAATAGAACACCTGTAATTTGTCATACATCTAATGTCGCTTCACTTGTAGGCAGTAATGATTTAAAATTTGTAGAAAAACCTATGAAACCTGGCCATAAAACAATTAGAGAATGGATGAGATTAGTTGTTGATAATCAATTCACATTAGAAGAAATGAGAAACGGTACAGCATACAAATATTTAAATCAACAACAAGAAAATATTAAAATGATGAGAGGTAAATAGTGATTAATTTTTGTTGTGTATATTATGGTACAAGATATAAAGTTGAGTATGTACAAAAATTATATAACATGATTCAACGACACTTGACCATACCACATAAATTCATTTGCTTTACAGATAATATTAGATTAAATAAAATGGTAGAAGGTGATATTGAATGTAAACCTTTTCATTACCATAATTATCAAGGTTGGTGGAACAAGCTACAACTATTTTCTCCAGAAGTAGAATTAGAAGGAGTTAATTTTTATTTAGACCTTGATGTTGTATTATTAGATAGTATAGATAAATTTGTAGAATACGGTAACGAAGATTCATTTTGTATAACCAGAGATTTTAGTTATTCAGACAGAATGTGGAATTCTAGTGTTATGAAATGGAATAACAAAACCGCTACCGATTTAATATGGAAACCTTTTCTTGCCAACAAGACACAATTTATGTCTCTACAAGGTGACCAAAATGTTATATCAGATTGTATACGAGACAAAGATAACTGTTTATCATATCCAGATGAGTGGACTTTTTCATATAAATGGAGAAGCAGAATCAAACCAGCCTTTAGTAGAGCAGACTGGACCTTTGAACAGGTGCCAGGTGCTTCAATAGCCGTATTCCACGGTAGTCCAAATCCACACGAATCCGACCAAGATTGGGTCAAAAATAATTGGATTTAGGGCTTGACATGGTATTCTACATGTGTTAGAATCCATGCATGAATTGTACATTTTTTGAACAATATACACCAAATGAGAATCATTCTCAAAAAAATAATTTAAATTATTTTTCAAATCCCTTTAAAATCAATAGTTTACAGAGGCAGAAAGTGCTTGACAAAGCTTTCCAGACCTGTATAATGGACACATATGATAAAGAAACAAAAAGGAGAAAACATAATGACTATACAAAGTGAATTTGAAGATAACATTATTTTTACAGATGATATTGATATGATATCTCACGAAGATAATCCTGAAAAATATTTTATGAACATTGAAATGAAAGAGAATATTAATAAAGTTCTTGATAATTTAAATCCAATTGTTCACCGTTATATTTCAGATACAATAAAAGAAAGATATGCTATTGACTGTAAAAAAAGACATTGTAAATTTGATGATAATAATGTTGAACAATCATTTAGAGTTATTAGATACTCTTTTGCAGATTATATAAAACCTTATTGGGAGGCTGTATAATGAGTATGAATGACTACGCTATGAGTATAGCAGAAAAAATAATAGAAGAAACATCTTTAAAAGTAATCGAAGGTGAAATAACTTTTGATGATACAGAAAAAATTTATCAATATCAATTAACACATGAGGAAACCACAGCATTAGGTTTCTTAGGAATACATGATGAAATTGATTTTAGAGAGGTAATTGAAAATGAATCATAACGGATATTTTGCAATTTACCCATTGAGTGAACAGAGTTATAAAGAAATATTTAAAGAAAGGATGGAAAATGAATAAGATTTTATTAGGTGTGCTGGTGTTTTTTTCTCTCTCTTTGTTTTCACATCCAGCACACTCTGGAGATTATGAAGAGGCTGTTGGTGCTCATGTGCTACGAGAGACACTTGCCGGCAGAGGTATGAAACATGAAGAAATTATGGCAAATGAATTAAAAAGAATTGCTCATAGACATACGATTGAGATACTTGGTATAATGTCTGAACATTTACCACATATATTAAAAGGTATTCAATCAGAGTTAAGAATGAAAGCAGATGAAGAATATAAATGTTCACTAATGGAGAATACGAGGTATCCTTGTAAATGATAAACTTTATAATTTTATTATTGACATTTATATTTGTTATGAATTTAACAAAAATACACGATAAAATTTGTATGATTTTATCAAACTTAGATGAGAGAATATTTGGAGGTAAAAATGAATCATAACGGATATTTTGCAGTTAAATTGGATAAAACATGGACAGATGTTATCAAAAAAAATGCAACAATGGAAGTTGTTCGTGGAGACCATATCACACTTGCATATAAACCAGATGATGTTGCATTTGCTAGATATACTAAATTGGTTGGTAAAAGAGTTAATGCATATATTGATGAGTTAAGGAGAAATGAAAATATAGAAGCATTTTGGGTATCAGATATGTTTTACGATAGTTACAGTTTAACAGAAAGTGAAAAAGTATTAAAAAGGTGGGATGATGGTGCACCTCACATAACGATTTCACATAAAAAAGGGTTAAAAGCTAAAGAAGCAAATACCATGTTTACAAATCCTACTCATACGGAAGAAAGAATAGGCTATGTAGAAGGTATCATTGAGTGGATAGACTTAAAATAATATTAAACAACAGGAGAAAATATGTACACTAAAGAAGAAATAAGAAAAGAGTTTGCTACAGCAAAAGAAAAAGACCTAAGTGGTAAAACAGAAACTTTTGTCAATAGAGCTGCCATGATGAAAAAACACATGGAAGAGGAAAGAGATATGCCAGAGTTGTATGAAAGTATGGAAGACATAAATGGTAAACCTTTTAATTTTGCTGGATTGTATGAGACATATTCTTCAGACAATCCTAAAGAATACGTTTTCTTGAAATATTATGGTATGACATACAGAGAATTATGGATGAAAAAAGACCCTAAAGCATTTAGTGGTTCTACAGAAGATATGATTGAAAATGTATCAGTTGAGGTGCCTAATGTACCAAAAGATGATTTATCTAACATAGTGGAGGAAATGAGTGAAGTATAACGAAGATAAAATTTTATTAGAAATCGGTCAATATATTGAGGGTACATATTCTCAACACTATAGTGCTGATAAAAATGGATTTCAGGTACAAGATATGTTACGACATCTTGACCTTGATAAAGATTTTTGCCAAGCAAATGCTATCAAGTATTTGTGCCGATATGGTAAAAAAGAAGGTAGAAACCGTAAAGACATAATTAAGGCAATTCATTATTGTATATTATTATTGTCTAGTGAGGATTCTAATGGTTCATGAGTATCTAAAATTCATGGATGAGCTGCTGGTAATCAAGGCATCTCTAGAATTACAAGAGGAATCTGGTAAGGTAAATACCGACTTACGAGACTATGTTGACAATCTACTAGCAGAGTATAATATTTTAGTTGAGGAGATTGAAAAAGGCATGGAAAATGAGGCGAAAAAAACATTACATTAAGGCTTGACAAGGGCTTAAATATGTAGTACCATGGTCGAGACAGACTAAAAATGTCAAAATTGAAATAACTTTAAGGAGTAATATAATATGGCAAGAGCTAAACTAAGCAAAAAACAAAAAGTACTAAACCTACTATCAAAAGGTGAACCAGTATTCTGGAGAACACTAAGAAGTAGATTTGATATAACATCACCACGAGCAATGATTGATACATTACGCTCAGAAGGACACATGATTTATATTAATCAAGGTACAGGTACTAACCGTAACAATACTTCATATCGTATGGGTATGCCATCTAAAGCTATCGTAGCTGCAGGCATTAAGGCACTATATGGTACAGAGTACGCTTATAGTTCTTAATGGATTAAGGGTGTCCTTTCGAGGACACCCACCATTATATGATAATTAGTTATAAGTTGGAGGCAATTCTAATGTATCACAAAATAAGTTCAATGTGCGATAAAGTACGAGTAATTTACGAAAAGGCAGAAGAATTAAGGATAGCAAAGTACGGCCACAAGGATGATTTTACCGAAAAAGAATCGGATGATGATATCAACCGTAGAATAAAAGATATTCAATCATTATGCAGAGAAATAGCAAATGATAAAGGAAAATATAATAAGTATCCAGCTAAAAAGGATACTTAAAAAGAAATATAAGTAATATGACATGAATATAAATTACGAACCAATTATAGCATTTTTAATCATGATAATGTTACTTGCATACACCTTACAAAAGGCAAATGCACTATAGGATAGTAAAATGAGAATAATATTATACAGTAAAAAGAATTGTGTTTATTGCACAAAAACAAAAAATCTTCTTGAAAAATTAAATTTAAATTTTACCGAGAAGAAATTTGAAGATTTTAAATCCGTAGATGATTTTAAAAAAGACATAGGTAAACAAGTAAGAACAATGCCACAAATAAAGATTAATGGAAATCTTATTGGTGGTTACAACCAATTAGTAGAACATTTTAATACTGAAGGTTTAGTTAACTTCAAAGGAGAGATAGTTGAGCGAAGACAAGGATAACGGCAACATTAAAAATAATGTTATACAATTTCCCAAAATAGATGTTAAACGAGATGATGGCCAAGATTCTTGGAAACTTGATGATGTTTGGACATATAACAAAGGTGACGGTACACCAAAAGATTTATCATTAGATAATGAGGAAAAGGTACATAATTTTGTTGAGGCCTTAGTTGAAGAGCATGCCATCAATTACATTAAAACATCTGTGGATGCTGATATCAATATTGAACATAAAGACTTTTATAAAGATTTGGCATTTATAACAGACATGTATAGAGCTGCAACTTATAGAAATTTTGATATACAACATATATCACAAAAGGTTATAGATAAACTGGTTACTTTAGAAAAGTATGAAGGTAAAATACAACCTGTTATAGACTATGCACCAATCATCACCGAAAAGGATTATAACAATATGAATCCTGACCAGATGTGTTTTGATTTTTATAAAGAAAATCTTATACCCATACAAAGTGATATTGAAATTGATTTTGTGCCTGATATGGAATGGTTAGACCCTGAGGATGACCAATGATATTAGTTGACCTAAATCAGGTACTTATTTCTAATGTAATGGCACAAACCAGAGGCCAAGAAGAAGCTAACCTTGATATGATACGACATATGGTTATCAATTCTATCAGAGGTTATAATCTTAAATTCAAAGAAGAATATGGTACACAAGTATTATGTTCTGATTCTGCCAATCCGTGGAGAAGACAATTATTTCCACATTACAAATACCAAAGAAGACAAGGCCGTGATGAATCTACCACAGATTGGGATGATTTATTTGCAAAGATTATGGAAATCAAGGAAGAGATAAAAGAAAACTTTCCTTATATGGTATTATCAATAGATAATGCTGAAGCAGATGATATTATTGCAGTCTTAGTAAGAGAGGCCAACCATAAGAAAGAACCTGTAATGATAGTATCAGGTGATAAAGATTTTATACAATTACATAAACACGAAAATGTCAAACAATTTGCACCCATACAGAAAAAATTTGTAGGTGAAGGGGTTGACCCTAAAGTATTCTTACACGAACAAATAATAAAAGGTGACCGTTCAGATGGCATACCTAATATATTATCTGATGATGATGTTTTTGTTACAGGTGAAAAGCAAAGACCTATTAACAAGAAAAGGTTGGAAGAATGGGCCAACCTAGATAATATACCTTTAGGAAGTCAGACTAAAAAGAATTACGATAGAAATAAGAAACTTATAGACTTAGAGGAGATACCGATATCTATAATGGAGAACATTATAAATAGTTACAGAAGTTATGAAATACCTGATAGGTCAAAACTATTACCGTATTTCATGAAGCATAAATTGAAATCGTTAATGACTAATATAAATGATTTTTGAAATTGGAGAATAATTATGGTAGAACAAAACCCACATTTAATATCTAAAAAAGCTATGGAACAGATGTCAACAACAGCTGGCTCTCAAGCACCTTTAATGAGTGAAGTATTTAAAAAAGTTCACAATGCAAAGGTTAAATCTAAAAAGGTAGAAATATTAAAGGAGAATGATACACCCGGATTGAGAATGATAATCAAAGGTGCATTTGACCCTAATATACAATGGGATTTACCTGAAGGCACACCACCATATATAGCAAATGAGGCACCTGAAGGTACACAACATACTACTTTGGAAGGAGAATCTAAAAGATTATGGCATTTTGTAAAAGGTGCTGACCCTTCATTAACAAAAGGTAGAAAAGAAACATTGTTTATTCAAGTTTTAGAAGGCCTTCATAAAGATGAAGCAGAAGTTTTAATCGCAGTCAAAGATAAGGTATTGCACCGTATGTTCAAAGGCTTGAACGGTAATATGGTGAAGGACGCTTTTGGTTGGGATGAAAACTTTATGCAAAAATCGTAAAAAAGTGCTTGACATATGATTTGATTCCTGTATAATGGAATCATTAAATCGAGGTATATAATATGGACTATGGCGTAAACTTTGCAAACTTTAATGGACTAATCAACATTCCTTTTGACATGAATCCTAGATTCACACCAATTAATACTGTTGAATTCAAAGAATATCATCAAGACTTATTTGAAGAAAGACTTATTGAATACAATACACTAAGGGGTGATATGTCATTTGAATCAGACCTTGCAGTAGAAAAGAAGTTAGTTAAAAAAACTTCTGAGGCGATGAACATAGAACCTTTTCTAGACATTATAGAAATGGGTTTAGAAATACCTGATGATGTTATCATCATGCACAAGGGAAAAGTTGAAGCATGTTTTGTTGCAATGGCAAGTGGGTGGAATCCTAAAAAGGTAAATGGTATGACACTATCAGAAGTCCATGAACCTGTTGCTGATGGTGAAACTTTAAGAAAAGCTAGTGATGGTATTTGGCGTGCTATGACAAGTGGTAAATCTTTTCATAGACACACATGGGCAATATCATCTTTAAAAAGATTAAGTAATCACCCACATTACGAAAGACCTGAAATTAAATCCTTAGATGATTTGACTTTTAGAGTTGAACATGAAAGAACCTTAACAGTTGATGAAGATACAGCTGCTTTCTTTATAGATGTTCAAAGATTTCCATTAAATTTTGTATTAGAAAGAAATGGCGGAGTTTTGAAAAGATGTATTAACAGTATGTCTGAAGAAGTTTTAGAATATAAAAATTTAGTTGAAGTAAAGGAGTTACTAAATGTATAACATATACGATGACTGGTTATTTCTCTTTTTAAGAGATTGGTTGCCTACAATGACATTAATATTATTTGTACTAGCAGTCATAGTAATAAAATTATCAGGTGAATTTGATGAGTAAAATAAAAAAGATTCCCTACAAGTTTGTTCATGTATATTGGATTGATATAACATCTGATTCATCATGGCGAAGTGTGGAAGATATAAAAGAAGAAAACTTACCTAGATGTCTAAGTACAGGTTTCTTAATTAGTGATGAGGATGAAGTCATTAGATTAGTTAGTGATTTCAATTTTAAGGAAGATGGTAGTATTGATGAATGTGGCAATTCTACAATAATACCAAAATGTGTAGTTCAAGAAGTAAAGGAGATAGCATGAACACAGAAAGTAAAGAAATAGACCAGCACTTAAAAAAACAGTTAGTAGAAACACCAAAGGTTCTTAAAAACTTTTTAAAAGAGAATAATGAATCATCACCTGGTATAACTTATTATACTGGTTATTGGGGTCAAGATTTAGAAGATAATCTTACAGATAGACAGAGAGAAAAACTACAATCTCAAATGAGTAAACTATCAGAAAAGTTGGTATTTACATCTAGAAAATTGCCAGAGAATGTTGGTGGGTATCATTACATAGCCTATGTCAAATAAGAAACCATATTTTTTAGGCAATCTTTTGAGTAAAAATAAAAAGGCAAAAGTAAAACCTTTCAATAATAGAATTCTAGTTTTAGAAGAAATTTTAAAAGAATTGAAAGATGAACAGAAAAAAACAGGTGATACCTTATGGAGAAATATCGCTGTATATAAAGAAATGTATAAAATTCTCAAAGGTTTAATTAGTGAATCGAATAACAAATCTAATTGATAAATCTATAACTTTAATAATCGGTATTTTTTATACCTTCACTATATTTACAATTGGCACATTTTTTCCCAACCAATATGTTATAAAGTATCCTATATTTGAATATGAAACAGAAGTTGAATTTTTAGATGGTCTACAAACTTGTATAACTTACCACAATTTAACAATACCAGAATCAAGAAGAATACCAAATAGTATGATGGTGTCTCAAGCTATTTTAGAGACAGGTTGGGGCTCATCTAGATTATCTGATGAAGCTAATAATCTTTACGGTATAAAGGCATTTGATGAAACAAAACCTCATGTACATGCTTTAGAAAATAAAAAGGTCATGTATAGGAGTTTTGAACACAAGTGTGAATCAGTTGGTGAATATATAAGACTTTTAAATAATCATAGTGCATATAAAGAATTTAGAGATTTAAGAGACACTATGATAACTATGAATATGCCATTAGATTCCAGACAATTAATTAAGACATTAGACAAGTATTCTGAGACACCCGACTATGCTGAAAGAGTAATTAGAATAATAGATAAGGTAGAAAATATGCATAAATAGGTGTATGTTTTTAGCAATACTTACCCTTATTAGTGGCATATCATTATCTATCATTGCAGCCGGTTATTCGATAATTGGTTTAGCAGCTTTGTTTGCAGGTGCAACAACGGCCATATATGCAATGGGTGGTGCATTAGAAATTGCAAAACTTGTTATGGCAAGTTGGTTATATAATAATTGGAATAATCCATTATTACCAAAGTCAATTAAATATTATTTGACAACATCTGTAGTAGTTTTAATTTTTATAACTTCGGTAGGCATATTTGGTTTTTTATCAAAGGCACATTTAGACCAAGTTGTACCTGAAAGTAACAATGCATTACAGATACAAATAATAGATGAACAAATAGAACAAAGACAGAAGGTAATTGACCGTTCACAATTACAATTAGAAAAGATGGATGAATTAATCATCAATCAATCTGAAGAAACAAGTTGGTTTAGTAGTAGTTCACAAAGGGCGATTACAGAAAGAAATAATCAAAAACAAGAAAGATTATTATTAGAAAATACTATAGAAGAAAGTTTAAATAAGATTAATGAATTATCAGATAAGAAATCTGAGATTAGGACAGAACAATTAAAGCTAGAGGCTGATTTAGGTCCTATAAAATATGTAGCAGAATTTATATATGGTGATGAAGCTGCAAATCATTTTGATAAAGCAGTTAGAATAATTATTATTATATTGATATTCGTATTTGACCCTGTAGCAGTATTAATGCTTATATCGGCAAATATATCATTACGACAATTAAGAAAACCAAAAACGGAGGATAAACCAAACGATTTATTACCTAAAAATTTGCCTAAAAAGGACAATAATTTAGATAATGAGAATCAAAATAAACTAGTGAAGATAATCACGGAGAATAAAGAAGACTGGAAGAATAGCCGTGAGTATAAGAAATTTATAGAAAGTTTATCAGAGGAAGAATTAATCAAATTAAATCCCGATGAAGTAAGATTGAAACTAAATCAAATTTACGAATGGGGTCAAAATGAGGACAAGTATAAAAGCAATGTATAAAAACGGAGGATAACATGCATAAAATACAACAGTTGTTTGAACTTAACCAGTCAGAGTACAATGAACTGAATGAATCGAAAAATATTAAAATATTAGAAACGGAAAAATACCCGATACACTTGTCTCATCAAACCGATGATTATGGTGAAGAAATCTATCCTCAAGAATTTACTTACAATGTTACCATCAGAATTAAATATACACCATCTTCCCTAAAAGAGGCGTGTACCATAGAAGATTTCTTTAGTTGTATATAATGCACTAAAATAGTGCATAAAAAAAGATTAAATAATGCTTGACATGACAACCAATACCTGTATAATGGACACATATATAAATTATGTTGAGGTGACTTATGAAAGACTTTATAGAAAAACTTGTAGAACTATGTGATATGATACCAGATGTGGTTAAGGCCATAGTTATGGTATCTGTAATTTCAATTTTCTGGATATTAGTATTAAGATGAATATCTTTTTTTTGAGTAAAGACCCTGTAGAAGCTGCTCAAATGAGTTGTGATAAACATGTCTGTAAAATGATAGTAGAATCGGCACAGTTATTAAGTACTGTGCATAGATTTTATGATGGTAAAGAATATTACGATAAGACAGCTAATGGCAGAAAAATAAAAAGATGGAAACATCCTGATAAAAAACTAGAAAAAGTTTTATACAAAGCAGGCTGGCTAAAACATCCATCAACAATATGGTTGCTTGAAAGTGCATATAACTATAATTGGTTATACAAACACATGATGGCTTTAGGTGATGAATTTACCAAGAGATATGGTAAAAAACATTTGACTATTGAAAAGATGAATGATGTTTTAAGAAACCCACCTAAAAAAATACCACTAAATAAGCTTGCAACAGAACCAACACCTGCTATGCCAGATGAATGTAAAGTAGATGGTGATTCTGTAGCAAGTTATAGAAAATATTATATAATGAAGAAAAGAAGTTTTGCTACCTGGAAGGCACCGTCAAAAATGCCAGAATGGTATCAAAAAGGAGTGAAAAATGAAAGTTAAAGATATATTTAAATTAATCGTAATGATACCTATTACTGTTATAGTATCATACGGTGTACTAAAAGTTATGGAGTTAATAGTCTTATGATTAGAGAAGATATGCTTGAAGCGTTAATATCACACGCTCAAGGACACATAAAAAAACATAGAATCAATGTAGAAGTTCTTTTAGAAAAAACAGCTGGTATTGCTGAACATCCAGATGTTATTGAAACAATTGAAAAAGAATTGAAAATCATTGCTGAATATGATGACCAAATTGAAATGCTTGAGAAGTATTTCGGCGATACAACACCAAGAGAAGAAATATTATAATGCCAACATACACATTTCAAGATACAGAAACAGGTGAAGTATTTGATAAAATACTAAAGATATCAGAAAAGGATGATTTTCTTAAAAGTAATCCTAACTTGAAATCGTTAGTAACAGGTATAAATATAGTTGCAGGTGTTGGTGGTATGAAAACCGATTCAGGTTGGAAAGAAAACTTATCTAGAATTGCAGAAGCACACCCTACAAGTGCATTAGCAGATAGATAAGTT
>Ga0208645_1003302_pt1 | contig 11995 bp, 13 predicted proteins | sample VirMetDEL_Sep_01_FD_184519 | JGI IMG/M metagenome (GOLD analysis project Ga0208645, IMG submission 184519) | Aqueous microbial communities from the Delaware River and Bay under freshwater to marine salinity gradient to study organic matter... | ecosystem: Environmental > Aquatic > Marine >...
ATGTTTTTTTGACGAAAAACTTATTAATTATGACTCTGACTTTGACGACGACGAAGACTAATTTACTAATGGCAGTTCCATTCGTGGAACGTAAGACCACGTAACAAATAGTGTATTACCGCAGTAAAAGATGCTTCCCGAGATTGTTATTGGAGTTCCCGTGCGTGAAACAGATAAATTTATGATGGAAAAGTGTAATAAATTCACAAAGTCTTCGTTAGAAAATGGTATAAAAATTGATACAATTTGTGCGTTAGTTAAAGAGTATCGACTAATTTTGCAAATTTTAAATTATCCTAAAAAATAAATAAATAAAAAGGCAGTTCCATTCGTGGAACGTAAGACCACGTAACAACTATTAAATATGAAAGTAAATAAAGTTTATGAAACTGCAATCTCGGTGGATATGTTTGAATATTTTGAGTTATTTGAAGGAATGAAGAAAAAACATGTAAAGACGATTAAAGAAGAAGGATGTTGTGAAGTTTCTGTGACTTTACATTACGATGAAGATTCCGCACAGGGATATTACGAGGGTGTTACGTTTGAAATAGAATTTCCCAACAAGATATACAAAATTAAAACTGAATCTTTCCATTGTAATAGTCCAATGGGTATAACCTTTTTTAGTAACATAGCAGAAGATATTGACGAAGGTTACGAAGAAGACAGCGACGAAGACTAATTTTGCAAAAAATAAATTACCTTAACAACAATCCCATTAGTGGGATATAAAACCACGTAACAAAAGTTGAAAATGATTTACTCCACAACTATGGTTCACTACTTAATTAAATTCCCATTATATTCTATGGTGTTTGATTTTGTTGATACTACAAGACTGGAGCGTGAAAGTAACGGTAAAAATGTTAATGAATATCGTTATAGTTTAAATGATGACTGGGATTGTATGGGTTTAATGATAAAGCATATGTTGAGTACTTCAGGCGTACGAACTCCTGAATGGTTAGAGGACCACCCTAAATCAAATTGTAACAGAATTGCTGATAATCCAGTAGGGGCATTACACCTCACCACCACCTTTTAGACAGACAAAGAAAACTAAATAAATAAAAAGGCAGTTCCATTCGTGGAACGTAAGACCACGTAACAAATAATTAAATATGTCCAATACTTTTGTTTCTATCCCCTGCTCGCAAAGAATTTATTACAAACTCCCTGAGGGCATTGAAACTTTAGAGGACGATAGAATTGAATGGTTTGATTTTAGATACTACTTAACTATAAAATTAAAAGATAATGACGAAAAAATCGAAATAAAACCTTCTATTGAAGACGAAGAAAATTGTTATTATGAAAAAGACAAAGTAGAGTATCTAGATAAAGAAGACGTTCCTTTTTATGAAACAGATGAAGACGGCGACGAAGAAAACTAATTTACTAACTGGCAGTTCCATTCGTGGAACGTAAGACCACGTTTTATTTATTTTTCATATTAACATGCAAATCCAAAAATCCGAGCAAATCCGTACCAAATTAAAATTTGGATTTGCTTGTTTTTTTATTTTTTATTTCGTATTTCTCGTTAGTTTTTATAATATTTAATATTTTCTTTACGAGGAAATCCAAAAATCCAAATGATCTTTAAAAATTTACATGCAACTTTTTTTTTTATTTATTTTATTTTTTTTTTTATTTTTTTTTCCAATATTTTTTTCAACTAGAAAATCCCAATTTTTGGATTTGCACGGATTTTTTATTGATAATTCACTTAAAAACATGGTGAATTATATAGTATAACAAAGTCTTTTATAAGACTAAATTTTTGTTTTTTTTATAAAAAATAATTGTACATGGTAAGGTTGTTGCAATTAAATAAAATAAAAACTGACGAGGAAATGATAAACATAAAAAACACCTTTTTAACTGGGGAAGAAGATTATTTGATTATAAATGAAGACTGTGATGCGTACCACGGAGATAAATTATTATTTAAATTTAGAAAAAATGTTTTAACCCAATCAGAAACTTTTTATAAAAATGTTATAAATTTTGCTAAAAGTTCATATAGCACAAACAGAGGATCAGCGAGTGGTAGCAATCGTAAAAATGTAGGTGATAATCCAAGAGCATATAGTAACGTCATAGGATTTATAGACGGTTTTAGTCCAAAACAAAAACAATTAATTAGACAAAAAAACTTATTTTTTGATCATAACGTTAGACCTTGCCGTTTTAACGTAGATTACTTTGAAAAGTATAATAATTTATTGCCGTACATTCAAGAAATTGATAAAAATTATCATAGTTTACTTCCAAATTATTATTCTAAACAAATGAATAAAAAAACTTTATTTAAAATTGCAGACACCTCCTTTACTACTATAACAACAAATGTAAATTATCAAACAAGCATTCATAAAGACGTTGGGGACGACCCAGAGGGATTTGGTAACTTATCTGTCATGGAAAGTGGTGATTATGTAGGAGGTGAAATTTGTTTTCCACAGTTCGAGGTTGGAATAGATTTACGTACAAATGATCTTTTATTTATGGACACACACGAGTATCACGGCAATTTTCCTATCTATAAAATGACACCAAATGCAATTAGATTATCCGTTGTTTGTTATTTAAGGCAAAAAGTTTATGAAAAAACTAAGGACGTGAATGAGGAGGATATGAATTATCATATAAATAAAATAAAAAGTATAAGAAAATCCTAAAAAAATCCAAAAATCCAAATGATCTTTAAAAATTTATATGCAACTTTTTTTTTTATTTATTTTATTTTTTTTTTTATTTTTTTTTTGAAATTTAAATTGAACTAGAAAATCCCAATTTTTGGATTTGCACGGATTTTTTTAAGTTTAAAGTTTAAATATAATTTTGTATGTACTATAATAAATGATTAGTCTATACAAAATCGTATTTGGTTTTTGCCTTCCAATAAACGGAAGAGATTATTTTAAAAAAAAAGTCGAGGTAAACATATCAGTTTGGGAAAATATTATACAATGTTCAAAATTATCGTGGCGTGAGAGAGTAAATGCCTATGAAAAATTAGGAGAACTTTACGAGTATAAATATGTTTTAGATAATGTGAAGAGTGCAAAAGTAAACATTCTTCCCGAAGATCTACAACATGTTAATACTATTGAAAATGATGACACAGATGAATCTTATTGGTATTTAGATTTAGACCATTAACGCATTTTTGATGCTGGACTTCTTTCATATGCGGCAAATTTACCACGACCCGGTTTCTTTCTTGCGGTCTTTTTTAGTTCCTTCATTTTTTCCTTATCAATACGTGTAGGAGATTCATCACGTTTTTCAGGTTTCGGTTTCTTGGGTGTCGACTTCTTTTTTTCGCTAACACCAGATAGACCAACTTTTGCTGCTGATAAATTGAGGAACTCCTCCATATCTAGATCCTGATCAACAACATCGTCATTTTTGTCAAGTGCCGCCATTAATTCTTTTTTATTCATTTTAGACCGTCCTCTAATTTTAAGTTTAGAGGCAGCTTTTCTGAGTTCCTCGACAGTCGGTGTTCCTTCTTTTAGTTTTGGCATTTTATAAAATAACACTAATATTAAAAACTGGTTTTTTTAACGCAAAATGCGAGTTTTTTATTATCTTTTTTGCATAACCTGTGGAGGTCGCATTTTATTTGCTTCCATTCTTGCTTGTGCTTGTTTTTTCATTTCCTGCATTTTAGCATTTCTTTGTTGCATTTGTTGACGTGAAACCATTTGACGCCGTTTAACTTCCTCACGCTGTTTTAGTGTCAGATTTGGACGTCTTTCGGGAGGTCTTACACCAGGTCTTACAGCAGGTCTTTCGGGTGCACGTACAACTCGTTTTTCAGGTGCACGTACAGGTGCTTTTTTTGGCGGTGCTTTACCTTCAACAGATACACCACGACGTCGAAGCAGTTGCATTAACTGCTCTTTGGTCATTTTTTTAACATCTTTAATACCTAATTCCTCCGCTTTCTTCTCTAACTCTGATTTTGATACCATTTTATTATATGAAAAATATTTTTTTTAATAAAATTAAACATAATTAACTATGAGGAACTGCTTGTATCTCACCGCTAATTGCGTTATAACTCAAATAATGCGTAAAGTTAGCATCACTCGGTTTTTTGATTGACCCCGATGTATTAGTGCCAGTAGCAATCGGTTTAACAACTAACCCACTTGTTACACTTGCCGTAGTTGCTCCAGTAGCATTTATTACGATAGAATTATTAGTTAATCCCTGCGAACCCTGACCTATAAGTATACTATCAGTCCCAGCACCTGTTGCTCCTGCTTGATTACCGATACATATAGAACTTGCCCCAACAGCACTTGTTGATCCTTGCCCTGCGTCAGTCCCAATACATATAGCATTATCACCAGGGGCACTTATCGCACCTGCTAATTTACCAATTGCTACAACCGAACTCCCTGATCCAGCAGTAGTGCATGCTCCTCCACCGATACATACAGAATAATCACCAGTTGCTTTTGATATTCCGCCGATTGCTACGCATCTTTCACCAGTCGTAGTTGCTGATAAACCCATAGAAACACTTTCTAAACCTTGTGCTACTGCTAAATCACCGACAGCAACAGTAAAGTTTTGTGTAGATGCTTCACTTGATATTCCAATAGAAACTGAACCTTGTGTTAGTGCTTTTGATTGCGTTCCTATTGCTATACTATCCTGCCCTGACCCATTAAGTCCAGAAGCAAAACCCATACAAATAGAATTATTATTAAAAGTCCCAGTTCCAAAACCAGCATTATCACCAATAAAAATTGATTTAGTAGAAGCATTTGCGGTGCTTCCCAATCCAGATGCTCTACCTATCATTATTGTATCACTTCCTACTCCGTTATATCCAGCACCTGCTCCAATAACTACTGCCTCTTCACCAAATACAGTTGCTCCTCCTAATGCGGATGGGCCGATTACTACATTATCAGCACCGCAACCTAATTGTGCAACAGAGTTCGCAAAAGCACCTGTTTCAGTTCCACCAATTATTACACTATCATTTCCTACGTTACTACCGGTAAGACCAGCATTCACACCAATAGCAACTACGCCTGAATTTGTAATACCACTTATAGCACCTTCGCCAATTCCAATATTATTATTAGAAGCAGTTGCATCCCCTAATTCATCTAGACCTTTTACACGTTTTTGTAATTGGTTCTCTACAAAAGGATGTGTGTTTTCGCCAACGAATACCATTATTACTATTATAAATAAATATTTTATTCTTAATTATTATCCGTATTTTCTGTTTCTGTTGCTGGTTGCGATGCCTCGGTGGAATCCTGCGGTTCATCAGTTTGTGTTGTTGTACCATACGGATCATATCCGGTTGGTCGGTAAATATAACTTGGAAATTCAGTTTGAAATGTTGACTGGTATTCCGTATCGCTCGGGTTCATCCATGTACCGCTAAACTTGCCATCGGGTTCATAGACTGGTATTGGTTGACCATACTGGACTCCTGCTATTTCTAATTGCGTTAACTGTGCGTTTCTATCAGAGATCATGCTAGTAAAATGTGCTAATAAATCAGGATCTATCGCTTCATTATTTCTTCCTACTGTTTCGCCCGGTGATAATTCACCATTTTGTAAATTAATGTTCAACCCTAATGCTAAAAGTGCTGCACTAGAATATCCTAAATATCTTGTGTGGTCTTCATTATATAATGCTTGGTAATACGCTAACTGGCTTGAATTTAATGCACCCATAGCACTTGCGGCGTTAACCATTTGACCGGCAGGATTTAATTCTGTATATACTCTAAATTGATCGCCATTGTTAACTGCTAACTGTAATTGATTAATTATTGTTTGCCAAGCAGCGTCATCTGCATCATCTACATTTTCTACTTGGTATTGTTTCATATAACTTAAATATAAATAATTAATATCTTTAGCATCAGGACCGGGAATAGATAAACGACTAAAACCTTGTGCAGATTTCATGTATGCTAAATCGGCATCTAAATCTTGGAGTGTATTAGTGTTATATGTATAAGAGTCTTGAAAAACTTTACCACCTTCGGATCCCATAGTTGCTAAATTATAGTCATAAAGTCCTAATTGTTCTTTTAAATTTGTTTCGAGTGCTAATTTTGCATTTTGTATTGTAGAAACATCGAAATCATTATCTTCCGTCGGATCTAATGAAAACCAACTAGGTAAAGCATTTATATTATCGTCGCTAAACTCTTCTATATTCGTAAATTGACTTGTTTGTGCGTCCCAGGCAGCATTAATAGAAAAATAATAAGGGTCTGAAAGTATATCTAAATAATCTTGTTGAATTAAACTTAACGGGGGAACATAAGCAGGTCTTAATTTATTTAATCCAGTTAAATCTGATGCTATTGTCGGATCTTGTTGTAATTGGTCTAGTTGATATAAAAAGTATTGCCTTACTTTTGTTTGTTCCGGTGGTATAGTAGAAATTAATTTTTTATAACTTGATACTTGAGCATTAGCAACTGCTTGTTTTACTTCGAGTTCAACTTGCGTATTTTCTTGGTCATAAAAACTATTATCTTCTGTGATAGTTTGAAATTGGTCCGAATCTAAAAAATCAGGGTCATTTATATTATCAGGTAATCCCATAAGTTGAAGTGTACTTTTTGGCAATCCTGCAAAAATAAATGGATTTTGTTTAAATTCTGCTAACGCTTTTGCCGTATCTTTTTCGCTGTATCCGTTAACGCTACCATAACCATAACTTCCATTTTCTTGGACGTATCTGCTAACATATAATGGTCTATTATTTTCTTGTGCATAATTTATCTGACCCTGATATTTTGTAATCGTTGTGCTCATTGCTTTATCAGGTGCTAATCCAGCACCCGTGTATGAATCATATTCTTGTTTTATAGAATTATACATTAACTGAAAATAAGAATATGCCTGACCCTCCGTAGGATTTGTATAATCTACCGAGTAATACCCCGGTGAAGTTTGTCCACCACCTACACCTCCCATACCTCCCTGACCCTCGCCCGTGTTGTCGTTAGGTGCATGATAAACTAACGGAAAACCTGTAAAAATAGTTCTATATGCTTCCATAGCAGAATATCCACCATTGATTGCTTCTTGAAATTTTGTAGTATTATTTAAATAATATTTCATATAATTTAGATAACTTGTAGTCTGATAAGACCCATATTGGTCGTGTGTTGTATCTCTAAAACTATTAGGAGCACCTTCTGGTAGAGGCATAACTAAATTATCTCGTGTAGAGTTTGATGCTTTAACCATAAAATTTTGAGGTGGTTGTGATGCTAAATTTTCCCAAATCTGAAACCCTACCCCTACAAATGTTAATAACAATCCTATTGGACCCATTGCTCTGCTTAAACCGCCAACAATCATCGAAGCGATTCTCGAACCAACTAACGCACGTGTTGCTATAAGTGATGGTTTTGTAATTGATAACCATATACCTCGCTCTACAAATGAAGACCCCGCTGCTAATAATCCACCTGCTCCCGCTAAAATTTTTTGTCCTACGGAAGTATCCTCTACAACTGCATCTATTTCTGAAATGGCTGTTGCCGTGTCCGTAGCACTTAATCTACTACCTAATAAATCAGTATATAATACTCTTGAACTTCGTAAACCTTTTGCGGCTCTAATTAAATTACTTGTACCATCGGCGGAAATTTTTATTTTACCTCCTGCCATGGGGGCATCACCCTTTAATAAAGTTAATACTTCTGATGGTTGTATATCTATTTCGGGATCTATTGCTAATGTTTCTGCCATACCTTCGGCATTTGCTGTTATTGTTTCATTTGCCTCATTTAATGCCGTAGTATATTCTGTTGGTAATTCATCGGAAACCGGTAATTTTAGTTCATTTTTAACTTCATTATTTGCGTCCGTTGGTATTTGTTCTACTTTTTGTTCACGATTCGTTGCCATATCCGATTTTTCTTGTCTGGCAGATAAAAGTTTTTGTTTTAAGTCATCTATTATGTCTTGTTCTTTTTTTGCTTTTGCGAGTGCCGGTCTTAATCTTCTGTCGTTAACGGCATTTTTAATATTTTTATTTGCGGTTGCTAATCTTCCTTGTGCGAGTTTAATATCATAATTTAAATTTTTAATTTTAGCATCTACTTCAGTATAATCAGGCGTTTTTAACTCATTTAATTGAACTTTTACCTTATTATCTCTATATTTTATCCCTAAATTTGCTATTTTCGTCTGATTACTATTTTTAACAAAATTTGCCGCATCCAAAGTTTGTTGTGAAGCATTGGCAGGTTCCGCATAAAGTGTTGGCGATTCACCAGCTTCCACAAGTTGTGTATATGCGTCAGAATTATTTCTAGCACTTATTGCTTGGCGTAATATGTTTCTTTTTGTAATAAAAGCTGATAATCTTGTGGCATAAAGCGGTTTTAAACTTTCGGCAAGTTTAAGTTTATTTATAGCGTTCTCAAAAAATAAACTTCCATTTGGGCCTTTAATATCATCTACCGCCTTGGTCGCTTTGGTTACCGCATTATTTAATTTTCTTCCTGTATCATCTATATCATTTTTGGCAACGTTTAATTCTGTTTTTAGTTCTTCAATATTAGCGTCTGCTTCATTTAAAGTTGTTTTATTTACATAATTTTTAATTGCTTGTTGTTGTGCTTCCGTTTGTGCTGATCTCATACTTCTATCTATTTTACCCTGAATGGTATTTAAATTTGTTGTAATGTCTGCCGTAAGATAATTTGTATCATCCGCATATTGTTGAAATCCTGTAACTTCTTCGGGAAATGTCGGTCGGTATCGTTTGTTAACATCTTTAATTGCGTCATTTGAGTCTTTATAAACTGCGTCGAATGCATTTCTTTGATTAAAATATGTAGTATAAGAAGCAGTCGATTCGGTATTTAGTCTTCGTAATTCAGACAACATTGTTTTAATTTTTTGGTGCTGTTCAAGTAGTGATCGAGTAGGATCACCACCTGCTTTCATTTCGTTAAATTTTAAATATTCTTTCATAACTTCTTGATTATAGTCTACCGCTTTTTTCTGGGCAATTTTAAAATTATTAAATTTAGTTTGCAAAGGTTGTATTTGATTCTCGATTAAATTTAATTGTGTAGTTTTTATATCATCATAGTAATTTCCGATAGACGTTTCATAATCACCGCCATCATTTATAATTTTTTCTATTTCTCCCTGCGAGATATTAATTTTTGTACCATTTGTTTCGTCATAAGAATCTAATGCTTCTTGAACTTTAACTTCTTGTTCACCTTCCCAATTTATACCTTGTGTTTCTGCTTGGTCTATTGAATTTTGAGCGACTTCAGCAGCATAATTTAATGATTTTATTCTATAATCCATTTGCTGATCAATATCGTTCGGTTTTATAGCTAAACTTTGGTAATTAGAATCTTGACCTTGAAGATAATTATCGCCTTGAACCAGACTTTTATAATTGTTATATTTCTGATTGTAAATTTGTAATTTTGATTGTAAATCAGCATTTAAATTTTGTAATTCACCTTTTATTTTATTTGCTTGTGCTAAAAGTGCGGGTCGTCTACTTGATGTTGCCGTTCGTAACTGTTTAATTATAGCATAACCTTGCATGTTTTTTGCAGAAACAATTCCCTCTGCTATTTTTAGTTGATTGAAACTTGCTGTAACTTCACCCTCTAAAATTGGTATATAGTAATCATAATAAGCTACATTAGAGTCATAAAATTCGTTTAAAAACGGTCTAATCGCTTCCGGTTTGAGATCTTTTGTTTTATATCTTAAAAGATTTTTATAATATGTGTTAAGTGTTATATTCCTATCGTTTTTTAATTGTTCTACTGCAGTTTCAAATGGATCTATTTGCACGGAAGGTTCTGGGTCTACTATTGGGTCCGGATCAGGTTCGGGGTCGGGTTCAGTATCAGGTAATTCAATTCCTCCCTCATCATCCGGTTGTAATAAAGGTTGTTTTTCTTCGGGTTTAGTAATTTCTCTTTTAATTGTATCAGGTTTCGGACCTAGTAGTGGTTCATCTTCATCACCAGGAGGCCCAGGTGGTGGATCTGGTGGTGGTTCATCAACAGGTTCAACAGGTTCATCCGGTAACCCTTGCGGTACAGGTTCTAAATCAGGTAAATCTTCTAAATCTGGGTCTAATTCTTCGTCCGGATCTTCTATATCAGGCATTTCAATCTCACCTGGGTCATCTTGAATTAATGGTATTCTATCTTGTTGAAAATCTACTCGTGTGGTTCGAAGTTTTCTCTGAAAATTTGGATCTCTTGCAGAAGGTTTTGGAACTCGAGTTTTTTTAGGAATTAAACTTTGTGTTTCGTCAGGAAATTCTACATCATAAGGATTAAATCTAGTAAAATCTCTTACACCAATTTGTGATCTTCTAAACATTTTTTCGTAAGCATATTTTCCTGCCGCTCCTGTCATAAGTGCAGGTCCGACAAAATTACTAGAATAATACGCTAATTTGTGTACGAGAGGATGATAATTTAGTAGGGATAATTCAGCATTACCCATTATGTCATTTATTTCTTTTATGGTGTAACCCTCGCCCAATAATTCATTAAATATATCAGACGCATTTTTAAAACTAGGACGCCATGAATCGAAAGCAGCAACTTTTGGTACAATCGGAAGTTCTTTGTCTGGTTCTGTGTCGTCTGGTTCATCAATCGGAACTGTATCTTCTATCTCGGGTTCTTCGGGTGCCTCGGGAATAAAAGGTGTATCCGGAAAAGTATATTTAAGTCTTGCTTTATTAAAACTTTCTAGTGTTTCAAAAAATTCAAAATTTTTACACACCAATTTAGTTCTATTTTCGGGTTCTTTACAATATTTTATTTTTTCTTTTTCGTTGCAATCTTTACACTTACTGCAATCATCGCACGTCATTATTAAAAATAAAATATTATAAATTTAAATTAACAAACCCACTCTAATTTTTTTTTACATATTACCAAAATTACCACGTGGTGTGGGTAACTCCTTGAGCACTGGGAATTGTGTCATCGCTCCGGTTCGCTGATCTCTTGCGAAACCAGTAGGAACTTGCCAAGCATTTGTTGCTTTAACTGGTGGACGTCTAAGAACTCTAATGTGGTTATAGCATGGTTGGCAAGGCATGACCCCCCTTACTGCACCTAGATTGGTCATTACATTTAAATCTAATGGATGAGTGTCAATTCCTTGATAATACAACTTACCTAATGTACTTTTATTATATAATCTATTCGTAAAACCTCCTGTCTGCCCTACATTCTGTAGCGGTAATGTTTTTGTGATATTAGGACCTCTTTCGACCGAGCGAAGTCCAATTGGTGCTGTTGTTTCTCCTAACTTTGTCATATACCTTATACATAATATTTTTTTTTATTATTTTAAACCCGATTATAATACTTATCAACCATTTCTTCACGAACTTGTAATGCTAACATATAAGCAAATAATTCACCATATATGTTAATACTAAAACCTTTTGTTTTTCTATTACCCAAATCATCCCACCAATATGCCGAAAATGTATTTTTATTTTTCATATAATAATAACCTTTTGCACTTAATATATTTCTATTATTATCTCTTGCTGTAACCATTCTTAAATTAGATAAATCATTATTTAACTTATCATTATCAATATGATCCACTTGTAGTTTTTCATCAAAATCAACTAAAAAAGTCATAGCAAGTAGTCTATGTATCGTTGGACATAGTTTTTTTTTATTAATTGATAAACATACTAATAAATAACCATATCTATCAATTTTTGTTTTCATTAATTTTCTATATTCTTTACCTTCTTTATATCTACCATTATGACTTCGGGTTGATAATACTTTACCACATTTACTAATATAGTATTTTTCTATGTTAGGAATCGGGTAAAAATCAATTCCCTCATAGGAAATCATTTTTTATATTTATATATATGTATTATTTTTAAGTGTATTTTTTTTTATTTTTAAACTTAACTTATGATTGACACGGCTCTG